>Ga0100398_1001826_pt1 | contig 18097 bp, 16 predicted proteins | sample CryGeymeta201522_FD_81568 | JGI IMG/M metagenome (GOLD analysis project Ga0100398, IMG submission 81568) | Groundwater microbial communities from Crystal Geyser aquifers in Utah, USA - Crystal Geyser metaG 2015-22 | ecosystem: Environmental > Aquatic > Deep subsurface > Groundwater | place: USA...
AAGCCTTCGCTGTATGACTCTTTCATTCACTACTCCTCACCGGTTTTACCGGCGCACCACCTATTCACCTATTCACCGATTCACCGAAAAGGATTCCCCCATGTCCCCAACCCCAGGTCTAACCGTCGTCAGCCCCGCCACCGGCCCGCAGGCCGAAGCCCCGCCCCGGCAAGCCCCGATCTCGATCATCACGGTCTGGGGCGCTTCCGGAGTGGGCAAGACCCTGTTCGCCATCAGCTCGCCCTACCGGCCGGTGCTGATCCTCGATACCGAACGCGGTGCCAGGCCGTACAAGGTTTCCGGCCTCTACGATTTTCATCACCTCCAGTGCCCGACCTGGATGGGTCGAGATGGCCTCAAGGAACAGTTTCGCCTGATCCGGCGAGGCCAATACGGCACGGTCGGGATCGACACCGGCACACAGTTCTGCGACTGGGTGGCCAAGGAAGCCTTCACCAACGCGCCGGCCCGGAAGGTGGACAAGCAGTCCATGCTGGTGTGGGGGGAAGCGAAACAAACGGTGCGCCAGATCTTCATGGACCTCATGACCAAGACCCGGGTGATTGTGATCACCGCCGGCAGCCGCCTCCAACCGGACGGCCAGACCCGCGAAGCCCGCATCCTGGAACCGGTGTTCGCCCTCTCGGACGTTTTCATGGAACTGCGGCGCGAACCGAACCGGCGCATCCCCTACGGGCTCACCATGCCGCCCACCTCAAAATCGCGCATCATGGGCCTCCCGCCGCGCCTTCCCGCCGCCACCTGGGAAGCCCTCCTCGGCTACATCCTGGAAAAGCCCGCCGACTGGGACCACCTGGCCGCCGCCGAATCCATCCCCGACCAACTCCTCTACCCCGGCCTCGACGCCGCAACCTGAAGGCTGGGGCATAGCTCGATCAGTGATCGGCTTGTCTCCGCCCGGCAGGGGAAGCCTGGATCGCCGCATGCCGCCGCTACAAACCGCACAATTCTCAGGACCGAGCCCACCGAGCACTGCGCTTATCCCATGGCTCGCTGTTAATGCGAACCTATCGAGCCACCCCTCGGAAAAGCCAGGGGCAATTCAAACCACCTTCTGGCTTCTCGTTGGGCCGACCTTGTGCTTGCCATTCTTGACCTCCTGTGTTCTGGGGTGGAGGTCACGCTTGCACGAACCGGGCCTGCCGGAAAGGTAGGGTTCGCAGCACGTTTACGTTGCTTCTTGTGGAAGACGTGACACGTATTGGTCAAATTCTATGGTATAAATCGCACATAGCCTCAAAGTATTGATCATCCGCTCCATTTCATTCCGTCATAGCCTTTTGCACACAACCTAAGATTTGTCTTCTTCGGATCGTTCTGTTCCCCGATCTGCTTAAAATAGGTGACAATATCTTGATTGAGCTGAATTTGATTGTACACTTTGTACGATAGGCGGCCAGCCTTGTCGCCCCGTATGACTCCAGGCCCTTTGAAGATGGGGTATTGATTGTCCTCGAAACGATAGATTTCAATGTCGACACAATCTATCTCAATCGGTTTTCCGACATATTTATCTGGTAGACTACTCAATAACACCATTCAAATGGTTCCTCCTGTACGCCCAAAGGGCCTTCAGATACCGGAAGGGCTTTGCCCCCCACCAGTTGGTAGACTTGGCCACGCCTAAACAAGGCGATCCTGTGTTCATCGTGGACGGAGATGATTCTCCTGGTGAAGATCCCCTTGCGGTTGGCCTCGGGATCTTGCCTCATGATCTTCATGCTGGTGCCGTCGTTTCCATCTGCGTTATCCTCGTCCAACGGCGGGCGGCGTCTGGATCGGCTGTTACGTGCATCCCTCTGACGCGCGCCGAAAAAACCTATGGTCACAAAATTCAGTTGGATTTGGTCACCTCGGTTCCGTTGCTGGATGAGCGAACTACCTGGTCGGGAAGGGATGTCAGATTCATGAGGGCGCGGAATCCCGGGAGTATGCGATCGGTACTGGTCTGCAATTCGCCGACACCCGTGAGATGTACTGTCCCCGGATCAGCAAATAGTTCTTCAAGATTTGCTTTCGCGGCAAGGAGGATCTTCATGCCCGGACGGCCACTTGAAAATCCCCCACTTGTGGCCGGGTACTTTTTCCCCACCCGGAAGACAAGTTAGGCCGTATGGGGGCCATTTAACGTCCTGATCTAAGATATGATTTCCTTTTTCATCCCCGAATTTTCCACCTCAAGGGTGGGGGATTTTCATGTGGCCACAAGTGGGGGAATCAAGGTGGCCGTCAGGGCTATCAAAAAGTTACCACGAAACATATGAACCAGTTCCCCGGTCCCAAAGTGGGTAGCATAGCCCCTGAACGCGCTGCTCATATCATATGCGGATGATGCCTTTCACATCATCAAGTCAAAAACCGGTCAACGATCAAAGGCCGATTTGGACGCCCTAATCGTATTCCGACCCCTACCGTGTGAGGTATGCTATACTGGTTGAGAATGAAATGCTTCGTTTCTTATGTGCTCTTACCTGGGAGCGCGGGCATCTTGCCCGCATTTGGTGATGAAAGGTTTCATCCTAAACCGACATAAGCATTATCGTACAGGCGTGATTCACCAACCGCGGGCCGTGATGGACGAAGCGACTGCCGGGAGAGAAACCATGGCCAACCGGCCAAAACATTTGGAGGAAATTTGCCGGCGCTTTGGCGTGGCGATTCTCTATGTTTTCGGGAGTTGTGCCGACCAGGTGGCGGATTGGCTCGAAGACCGAAGATGCTGCCTCAATATTCAAAATTCCGACGTGGATCTGGGCGTGGTGCCGGAACCTGGGACCCGACCGAACGTGAAGCAAAAGGTGCTGTTGACCATCGCCATCGAGGATTTTCTGCGGATCAGCCGGGTGGATTTGGTGAGTGTGCCGGAAGCGGATCCTTTCCTGGCCGCCAACATCATTCGTGGTCACCGACTCTATTGCCGCGACCCCCATGCCGCGGATGAATACGATCTGTTCATCCTGAGGAGGGCGGGGGACCTGATTCCGCTCGAACGGGAACGCCTGGCGCTCATTCTGGGGTCGGAATCATGACGCGGGGTTTCATATCCAGACGAATCGTGGCGGACCGGATGGCCTGGGTGGAAGAGATGCTGAGCCACATCGGCTCGCTGCCCTGCTCGGATCGCACCGCCTTCTTTGGTGACGCTCGCAACGTGTGGGCTGCGGAATCTTGTCTCAGACGCGCTCTGGAAGCATTGCTGGATCTTGGCCGACACATCCTGGCGAAGGGGTTTGCGGTCGGGGTGAGCGAGTATAAGGAGGTTGCGGCATCGCTGGTGACCAAGGGGGTCCTGAGTGACTCGACCGGCGAGACCCTCCGGGTGCTCGCGGGCTATCGCAACCGCCTGGTGCACTTCTATCACGAGGTTACAAAGGATGAGTTGTTCGAAGTCTGTTCGGAGCAACTGGGGGATATCCACCAGGTCCTCAGCGCTTTGAAAACCTGGATCAATCGCCATCCGGACCTGATTCGCGACGACGATCTCTAGAGCGGACCGGAAGCAACCGGCCGGTTACCACCTGCACCGAGCGCCGGACCATTCTGGACCCGATCCGATGAGACGTATGCAATTCCGTTCGCACCGGACCCCGGCCTTGACCGGCGAGCGGGATCGGCAGCCGCAAAGCTAGAGGGCAGAAGCGATGCACTTACGAAAACGGGTATTGGTCACCGGCGGCGCCGGTTTCATCGGCTCCCATTTGTGCGAACGATTGCTTCAGGAGCAATGCGAAGTCCTGTGCGTGGACAACTTCTATACCGGGAGCAAGCGCAACATCGTCCACCTGCTTTCGCATCCGTGTTTCGAACTGGTCCGTCATGACATCACCTTCCCACTTTATCTCGAAGTGGACGAAATCTACAACCTGGCCTGTCCGGCTTCACCCATTCACTATCAGCGCGACCCGGTGCAGACCACCAAGGTGAACGTACATGGTTCCATCAATATGCTGGGGCTGGCCAAGCGCGTAAAGGCCAGGATCCTGCAAGCATCGACATCCGAGGTCTACGGCGACCCGGACGTTCATCCGCAGCCGGAAGGCTATGTCGGGAAGGTCAATCCCATTGGCCCCCGGGCCTGCTATGATGAAGGCAAGCGCTGCGCGGAAACCCTCTTTTTCGACTACCATCGCCAGCACGGACTGCGGATCAAAGTGGCCAGGATCTTCAACACCTATGGGCCGCGCATGCACCCCAACGACGGTCGAGTGGTTTCCAACTTCATCATGCAGGCCTTGCGGAATCAACCGATCACCATCTTGGGTGACGGCACCCAGACCCGGTCTTTCTGTTACGTGAGCGACCTGGTGGACGGCCTGATGCGGCTGATGAATACCCCCGACGAGGTGACCGGTCCGGTGAACCTGGGCAATCCCGCCGAACTGAGCATGCGCGAGTTGGCCGAACAAGTCATCCAATTGACAGGCTCGCGCTCGTCCATTGTGCAACAGCCCTTGCCGCCGGATGATCCGCGCCGCCGCCGGCCGGACATCGCCATGGCTCGCCGGTACCTGGGTTGGAACCCCAAGGTGGACTTGAAAACGGGCCTGATGGCTACCGTTGACTACTTCCGCGCCACCTTTGAGATGGGCCGTAACGTGGCTATTGGCAAAGTCTGAGCGGAGTGCAAGAGAGGGGACCTGCGATCTCTCTGCCGCAGGGCTACCCATGGCATTGCAACCACTGGATTTGCAAGACGATTTGTACGCGATTGGCGTGGATGTCTAGCCCGCTCACTTTGCATGGAATCGCAAGATGGTTTGGACTGAGTATCGAATTTGCGCCAGGCAAGACCGGTAACGATGAGGGTTTCTGGGGACTCGGGTGGGAAGGACGTCGGCCTCCATCCAACACCAGATCGGCGATCTCAGCGGGGAAAGGGCGTGAGTGTTGCTCTAATTCAGAGCACCGTTCTTTCGACCGATGCTGGCTGAACCTGTTTCCCGTACCATGATCAAGGAGAAACTCTTGCATCGCGGTTCCATCGGCTGCCCCCCGAGTCCCGTTGTCGGTTCACGCTCCGACCGAGACCTGCTGGTGGCTCAGCTGAACGTCCCTGCGGAAGAGGGAGAGGGTGACTATTTCCACCGTTCTTTTGCACCCGGAAAAGCCTTGTCGGAAAACTCCGGCGTCCATGTCATTAGTTTGACCAATGAGCATCGTCGGAAGTTTGCCATCATCGAGGCGGCCGATCTGCTGGTGATCACCATGGTGTGCGACCTGGATCTTATGCCGGTCGTCGAACGTCGCCGCTTGGCAGGGTTGCCGACCGTATATGAATTGAATGACGATGTCTTCGACCTGCCGGTATCGAACCCGCGTCGCGCCTTCTACTCCACTCCCTTCAACCGCCAGCTCACCGAACTGTTGATGAAATCTTCGGATGCGGTGCAGTTCAGTTCCAGTGCGCTGCAGATCAAGTACGGGCATTACCGCGATCGATCCGCGGTGTTCCCCAACCAGATCTCGTATCTCCCGCCCGAACGCCTTTGGCGTAACCGCCGGCCGGTGGTCGTGGGCTGGGGCGGGTCGATGGGCCACCTTGAAGACCTGCAAACGATTTCCGATGCGCTTTCCGGATGGTGCCGCACTCGTGATGATGTGAAGCTCCATCTCATGTGCGCCCCGGCGATCGCTGAACTTTTCGATGCGGTACCGGCTCACAAGAAAACGCTTTTCCCGCCTGGTTCCATGCTGGATTACCATCAGTTCTTGGGTACCCTGGATATTGGCATCGCTCCCCTCAACCCGGTTTCCTACAACTCGGCCCGGTCCGACGTCAAATTTCTGGAATATGCGTCACACGGGGTCGTGCCGGTGTTGCAGCGGGCCCGACCCTACCTGGAAACGGTCCGGGAGGGGAAAACCGGTCTGATGTTTGACACCATTGATGAACTGTTAAGGCATCTGGATCATCTGGTGGCCGATTATCGCGATCGCGTGCGCCTGGGGATTGCGGCCCGCGACTTTGTGCTTCGGCACCGGACCCAGGTCCGGGGTGCCGTGGAGCGGCTTGCGTTCTATCAAGGTCTTTTTCCGAGCGGGGCAACCCGCACCGCGAGCGGGCACGTCCGGGGTCGGTTCGAACAATGGTCCACCCTGGAAGGTGCGGTGCGCCGCGGACGCCACCTGGTGTTGTTGCCGACCGCTTTTGAAACAGCCTTGCGGGATGGTCTTTATGCCATGGAAAAAGGTTGGGGCCGGGAAGCCGGAAAATGTTTCCAGATTGCGCAATCGCTCTGCCCCGATGCCTATCTTCCGTATCTCTATCTCAGCGGCTGTGCCGGAATGGGCAGCAAGGAAGCTGCCGCCTGGGCGAAAGAAGCCCTGGCCAGGAATCCCGAGTCCCGGATGTGCCGGATGATCTTATCAGCAACCGCGAAAACTGCCGTTGGCTGAAAACGATCGGTCAAGGACTCTGGTACCGACAAGCCGATTAGCGGCAATCTGCCATTTGTTGCCGTTCTGATTCGGTTTCAGATGGCCTTTGCAGAGCGCTTCATTTGGACGCTTGCGCAGCCTTGCGCGGGCCGGCGATCCAAAGGCGCGGCAAGAAGTCAATCTCGGCCTGACTCATTGACTGTCATTCTCGCCAAAGCATGCAGGAATGGTGAGGCGCGGCCAAGAGCCAAGAGTCGTCGGTCGCCCTATCGATATTCCGCTAACAATATACCGGCTGTTTCGAGCCCCTTGATAGCTCTCTGGTGGCACAGATCATGCTTGTAATGGCGTGACAGCCAGAAACATTGACGGGGCAGATCCTTTCCGTTGCGAGGCTGGAGAAATCGCATCGGGGCTGCCCGCTGTTAGTAGACACGTGAAGAAGGAACAGGTCGATGAAAGTTGTGATCTTCGCGGGAGGAATCGGAACGCGGATTTCGGAAGAATCCCACCTCAAACCAAAACCAATGATTGAAATCGGCGGAAAGCCTATTTTGTGGCACATCATGAAAATATACGAGAGCCAGGGATTCAATGACTTCATCATTTGCCTAGGCTACAAGGGGTACATTATCAAGGAATATTTCCTGAATTATTATCTTTACAATTCTGATGTGACCATCAATCTCCAAACCAACAGCCATGAAGTCCACCGGTCCAACTGTGAGAATTTCCGCATCACCCTGGTAGACACGGGCCTCTTGAGCGGCACTGCCGGACGTTTGAAGCGAGTAGAACGCTACATCGACAATCACGAGTTCATGCTCACGTATGGTGACGGGCTTGCGGATGTGAATCTGAACGAACTCCTGGCGTTTCATCGTGCTCGCGGAAAGATCGCCACGGTAACCGCTGTACAACCAGCCGGTCGGTTCGGTCTATTGGGAGTGGACGAAGCCGAGCGGGTCACGTGTTTCAATGAAAAACCTCTTGGAGACGGGGGCTGGATCAATGGCGGTTTTTTCGTGCTGAAGTCCGAGGTGTTTTCTTTCCTGCCGGAAGACTCCGATCAGAAGATGTGGGAACAGGATCCCCTGGAAAACCTGGTTCTCGGTCATGAACTCGTTTCTTACAAGCACCACGGTTTCTGGAAATGCATGGATGCCTTGCGAGACAAGGAGGAGTTGGAAAGACTCTGGCAGTCGGGGCAGGCTCAATGGAAGACATGGTGATGAACCGCGCTTTTTGGAAGGGGAAGTCGGTTTTCCTGACCGGTCATACTGGTTTCAAGGGCAGCTGGTTTTCCTTGTGGCTGCAACATTTGGGAGCTTGTGTTTCCGGCTATGCGCTGGCTCCGGAGAGCGGGGAGTGCCTGTATCATCAGGCTAGAGTGGGCGAGAGGTTGCACACGACCTACGGTGATGTGCGCGATGGTGAAAGGCTACACACCGCGATCACCTGGGCCAAACCCGAGATAGCCCTGCATTTTGCGGCACAACCGCTGGTGCGCGCATCCTACCAAAATCCAGCCTATACTTTTGCGGTCAACGTGATGGGAACGGTCAATTTCCTGGAAGCCATACGCCGAACGCCATCGGTTCGGGTGGCGGTAGTGGTCACCAGCGACAAGTGCTACGAAAATCGAGAATGGCGGCGGGGCTATCGTGAGAGCGACCGAATGGGCGGCAGTGATCCCTACTCATGCAGCAAAGGGTGCGCGGAACTGGTGACATCCGCGTATCGCCGTTCCTTTTTCGAAAATGGTCGGGTGGCGGTGGCCACGGTGCGGGCCGGGAACGTGATGGGCGGTGGGGACTGGGCTGAGGATCGGCTGGTTCCTGACCTGGTGCGCGCATTTGCCGGTGGCCGCATGGTGAAGCTGAGATATCCGAAGGCGGTGCGACCGTGGCAGTATGTTCTCGATCCGCTTCGCGGCTATATGATGTTGGTCCAACACCTGTGGCAGGCTGGAGCGACCTATTCAACCGCCTGGAACTTCGGCCCCGGGGACGAGGCTGCCTTTACTGTCGAGGACGTGGTCCGGGAAGCAGCAGGTCGCTGGGGACCTGGAGCTTCCTGGGATGTGGATAGATCCTCTCAGCCCCGTGAAAGCCAGCACCTGAAACTTGACTGCTCCCAGGCTTGCTCTCAGTTGGGCTGGATACCCCTGTTCGAGTTGGAAACCGCCCTGGATTGGACCCTATCCTGGTATTTGGCCCATCATTCGGGAAACGCGGACATGCGCGCCTTTTCGCAGGCGCAGATCGCGGCATATGAAGACCTGTTGGCGGTTGCTCCAGGTCAAACCGAAAGCTGCCGAAGGAGATCGGCGTGAGCGACCTGCGAGAAAAGATGCTTAGGCAGCAGGCCATTGAAGCGGCTATTGCGCATTATCAGCATGCTCATGGGCGGACCAGCAAGTTCCTTCCCGGGGATCGTGTTCCTTATGGCGGCCGCATTTTCGACGCGGATGAGATCGCCAATTTGGTGGACGCATCGCTTGATTTCTGGTTGACGACCGGTCGCTATAGCGAAAGGTTCGAGGGCGAATTCGCCGACTTTCTCGGTGCTAGGTATTGTTCCCTCACCAACTCTGGATCATCGGCCAATCTGCTCGCTTTTATGGCGCTCACTTCACCAAAGCTTGGCCGACGACGCATCAACCCCGGAGATGAGGTGATCACCGTGGCTGCCGCGTTTCCCACCACCGTCGCACCCATTATTCAATATGGGGCTATACCCGTTTTTGTTGATGTCTCGCTCCCCACTTACAACATCGACGTCGCTTTCCTCGAGTCCGCATTATCCGCAAAGACAAAAGCGGTCATGATCGCCCACACCCTCGGGAACCCCTTTGATCTCGAGACCGTATCAGCATTTTGCAGACAGCATGATCTCTGGCTCATCGAAGACAACTGCGACGCTCTGGGGGCTCGATATTTCCATGATGGGCACTGGCAATTCACCGGGACCTTGGGACATCTCGGCACCTCCAGTTTCTATCCCGCGCATCATATCACGATGGGTGAGGGAGGAGCCGTTTACACCAACGACCTCCAACTGAAAAAACTAATAGATTCCTTCCGCGACTGGGGCAGGGATTGCTGGTGCCCATCGGGAAAGGACAACACTTGCCGACATCGATTTGAGCAGCGATTCGGTGAACTCCCACCCGGATATGATCACAAGTATGTCTACTCGCATTTCGGGTACAACCTCAAGGTCACAGAGATGCAGGCAGCCATTGGCTGCGCTCAACTGCGGAAGCTTCCGTCTTTTATTTCCCGAAGACAGACCAATTGGCAGTTGCTGCATGCCGGTCTTTATGACATGCAGGACGTTTTCATTCTTCCCCAAGCGACAGCGAGTTCCGATCCCTCGTGGTTTGGCTTTCTCATTACCATAAAGGACGGCAAGCTCTTCAACAGGCATCAGATAATCAGCCACTTGGAAGAAAAAGGCATTCAAACCAGAATGCTGTTTTCGGGCAATCTGCTCAAGCATCCTTGTTTCGATTTGATGCGTGGAACCAACACGGGTTATCGTGTGGTCGGAGACCTTGAGGTTACCAACCGGATCATGCGCGATTCATTCTGGATTGGAGTCTATCCCGGGTTGAACGATGAAATGATTGCCTATGTTGTTGCGGCGATCCTTGAATACGTGGAGTCACGGAGATGATGAAGGTCACCGAAAGCTCCATTCCCGGCTGTTACGAGATCATTTCTCGAGTTTTCCGAGACAATCGAGGGACGTTCGTCAAGACATTCCATCACGACATGTTTCTAGAACATGGCCTGACCACTCAATGGAGGGAAGAATACTACTCCGTCTCGCACCACGGTGTTTTGCGGGGACTCCATTTTCAACTTCCTCCCCATGATCACGAAAAGCTCGTGTACTGCATCGCCGGACGGGTGTTGGATGCCGTGGTAGACCTGCGCAAGGGCTCGCCAACCTTCGGCCGGCATGTTTTGCTGGAGCTGGATGCAGGGAAAGCAAACATGCTCTATGTCCCCCGGGGGCTTGCCCACGGGTTTTACGTTCTCAGTGACTCAGCAATTTTGATCTACAAGGCTTCCTCCGTTCATGCACCCGAGCACGATACCGGTATTCACTGGAACACCGCTGGAATTTCATGGCCGGACAAGACTCCTCTGACGTCGCCACGGGACAATCAGTTTAGCTCATTGGATTGTCTGGATTCCCCTTTCATCTTTCATCAGGGTCAGGCAACGGGCAAACGAAGAAATCGTTCCACCGCCGGCATTGGCACTGATAACGCATATCGTTGAACAGCAAAGGGCTTGGTAACATGAAGTCGGCTCACTTGGATCACGGGGTTGCACCCAGCAACAAATGGATAGGGCTTGTATGAAGATCCTCTTGACGGGAGCGACAGGATTTCTTGGATCTCGTCTAGCGACTCATCTCCATCGAGCGGGTCATTCGGTCTGCTACCTGCGCCGTCCTCAGTCTGTCGTGGCAAGGGAGGTGGCTCACCTCCCGGCCTATGTAGTTGAGCCGGATGGGTCCGGTATTCGAGAGGCATTGACTGAGGTTAGTCCCCATGTGGTGGTGCATTTGGCTGCCCACTACGTCGCCGAGCATCGCTTTGAAGATATCGAAGCCCTGGTGAGCAGCAACATCCTCTTCGGCAGCTATCTCTTGGAGGCCATGCGCCTGGCAGGAGCCAAACACCTGGTCTACGCGGGCACCTCCTGGCAGCATTATGAGGGCGCCGAGTATCGGCCCGTGAACCTTTATGCGGCGACGAAACAGGCATTTTCAACACTCGCGGATTACTATCGCGACACAACGGAGATGCGGATCCTGGAATTACACCTCTACGACCTCTACGGTGAAGGCGATACAAGGCCTAGGCTCTTGAACCAACTGCAGTCCGCCGCCGACTCAGGAACGGAACTGGCGATGTCGATGGGGGAACAGCGCATCCATCTGGTTCATGTGGATGATGTGAGCCGAGGCTTCGCCATGGCCTGCCGGCAGGTCCGGCAACAGGCTGCGGGCGAGCGTAGAGTATACCGACTGCCGTCATTACGATCAGTCTCTTTGCAGGAACTCGTTGCAGCCTTCAGTGCCGTTAATCCCCATCTGCCTGCCAGGGTCGCGTGGGGCAAGCGGCCTTACCGTGCGCGCGAAGTGTTCCTCCCCTGGGATGGCCAGGAAATCCTACCGGACTGGGTTCCACGCATCGGACTGCAAGAGGGTTTGCGATGGTTCCGAGGATGCCGCTGAGGAACATCGGCGTTTTACTCACAAACGCATGTTTGCAGTTTCGCGAGTGGAATCGCGAGGTTTCTTGATGGGTAGTCTAGCCTGGTGGCAAGTTGGCGGTGATTCTGCTCTCACTGCCATGCCAGCAAACGGCCAAGTCGGGGGGAAATTGGACCGGTCAACCCCATAACCACGAGATATTGCCTTTGGATGTCGGAAAGATGTCAATATGAGTCGGGGGTGACAGTTCCTACTTTAACGCTATTTAAAACCAGCACGATGCGAACGGATGATGTGATGGGAAAGAATCATTACAAAGAAATAAAAACGATCTTGAATCATTGCAGGAATAATCGCGGTGACCAAGAGATCGTTTCCGCGCTTTCCGAAAACCGTATTTATATTTACGGAGCTGGAAATGTCGGTACCGCGGTTTGTAAGCTGTTGCACGATGCTGGAATTGAGACAGAAGCTTTCTTGGATAGGAATTGCAACAGTGGAGCAATGCATCTGAATAAGAATATTTACCAAATGGATTACCTTGATGCATTTACGTTCAACAAAAATACGGACTATATAATAATATCATTCATCGCGAGTCTTGCGGAAATGAAAGCAATAAAAAATATTTTGAATGGAAAAGGATTTAAGAATGTAATACATTTCTATGATATTTATAGATTGTTGATAACTAATCGGCTGGCTCTCAAGAGTTCTAGTGCTTTTTTTGTTGCAACCGACGTTCTAATCGATTTCGATGAGATAATGGACAGAGTGTTGATGTCAAGCGAATTATGGCAAGACGAAATAAGTAGTAAGACATATCTTGACTTTGTCAGCGTAATATCGTCAGCAAATCCTGACCTATTTTCTCCAATGATTTGTCAGCAACAGTATTTTGTCAAGGACATCTTTTTTAATAAAGGCTACCTTCGGTTCATTGACTGTGGCGCCTATGAAGGGGATACGGCTGCCGCACTTGCAGCAAATACAGCGACGGCACGAGCCATTGTGTGCTTTGAGCCTGATCCACAGAATTTTATCAACCTTTGCACAGCAATGAGAAAGCAAAGAGTGGCGAACGAACAGATTTTGTTCCCCTGTGGCGTCTGGCATCGGAGCGAAATGGTCCGCTTTCGGTCAGGAACCATGAGCACCAGTATGATCTCGGAAATCGGCGATAGGTATATCCAGTGTGTGGCGATAGACGATGTTGTTCCCGACTTCAAACCCACGTTTATCAAGATGGACGTCGAGGGGGCCGAGTACGAAGCGCTGCGAGGGGCACGGAAGACCATCAAGGAGGTTACGCCTGATCTTGCCATCAGTGTTTATCACCGGGTCGAACATATGTGGGAAATCCCACTTCTTCTGAAAAGCGAGCATGCTGACTATGCTTTCTATCTCAGAAATCACGGGCGGCATGGCGTGGAAACCGTAATGTATGCCACTTCACTCTAAGATTCTTGTACCATTTGTTTAACGAAATACAGGTTGGGGGTTGCGATGAGAGACTACATAAGAAAATTACTATTTATTGTACCTCCGGTTTCACCAGGAAATGGAGCGATTTCAAGAAATCTTGCTAGTTACAATGAAATACCTTTTGGTGTACTTTCTTTGGCTACTTATATAAATAAATATTGCAGCAAAACTGTTAATATTAATATCTTAGATTTCAATGTTTCTAATGATTTAGCCTTTGTTGATAAGATAAAGAAAACCATGGAGCAATTCAAACCCGATATAGTGGGGATCTCAGGGCTGTTTAACTCTATGTTTAGTTATGTAAACGAATTTTCCCGTTATGTAAAAGAAATTAATCCTAGTCTCGCGCTGGTCGTCGGCGGAGCTATTGCTACAAACTGCTATGAGTTGCTATTTAGGCACAACCCGTATATTGATGGTGCGTGCTATGCCGAAGGAGAGATTCCAATGCGCCTGCTCGTCGATGCGGAGAATCCCTTTTCACTTTTGGAAGGGCATCCATCCTGGATCACGAGAAAAAAATATCCTCGGGTGTTACTCCCAGTCCCACATTCATCCAGGATCTCGATGAGATCCCTCCGATCAATTATGCAATGGTAGATCTTGAAAAATACGACTCGCGGTGCCGGAATAACAACCCGATCAAGCATGAAGCAGAAGACACCGCCGTCCGACTTCCGTTCGTCACGACAAGAGGATGCCCTTTCAATTGCATTTTTTGTGCGGCGAACTCCCTTTCAGGCAGAAAGGTAAGGTTCATGAGCGCTGAAAGGGTCATTTCCGATATCAAAAGAGCAAAAGAGCAATACAAGATGACCAAACTGGTGATTAATGATGACCAGGTACTCATCGACAAGAAAAGGATCAAGAAGATTCTCGATGAAATCTCCGATTTTAATCTAATTGTCGAGTTTCCGAGTGGATTGAACGTCAAGTTCATCGATGAAGATATTGCCGTGAGATTGAAGCGAGCAGGGCTTGAAGTGGCCAATCTTGCGGTTGAGTCAGGTTCTGATCATGTATTGAAGAAAATCATTGACAAGCCGTTAAAAACTGCTGATATCAAGCCAGCAGTAGATGCCCTTAGGAAAAATGGTTTACTTATACATGGCTTTTTTATCTTCGGGTTTCCTGATGAGAGTGAAGATGACCGTATAATGACTATTGATCTGATCAAGGAAATTGGATTCGACTGGTCAAATATTTATGTTGCTGCACCCCTTATGGGGAGTAGGCTTTACCAGATTTTTCTGGAAAATGGCTATATAAAAGACGAAATCAACTTTCTGGATGCCAACATATATCAATCTAGCCTACGGTCGTCAGAAGATATCGGCAAATACGTCTATCGGGTGAACCTTGATGTGAATTTTGTAAACAATTACCGTATGAGAGTCGGCGATGATCAATTGGCTGAGGGTTATTTTAGTAATGTGGTGAATAACCACCCTCGCCATGCCTTTGGACATTACTGTCTTTCCATGGTGTACCAACGTCTTGACCACGATAACTATCGGAGTGGCAAACACATGAGGGAATTCCATGAGATCGTCGCAACTGATGATGAATGGGCTGATCATGCTAGATACTTCAATCTCATCTGAGCACGGCGGGGTTAGCTGCCGCAAGGTGGCTGCTGCAAAGGACACCCTCTGCCGTGCCATAGCTCTTGAAGAGCCTGTTCCAGACGGCATCGCTCAGCTTGCCGGGCATCCGATATTCATCTACGGTGCGGGCAATTACGGTCGTATCATATACAGCCTGCTCACCCAAAATGGAATTCCCTCCCCTGCCATTCTTGGGTTTCTTGACATGGCGGCCACCGAAAACAGTACTCTGTCAAGCCTTCCCGTGTACCAACCGCATGCTTCATGCGTTACCAGGGCATTACGAAAAGAGGCGCAGGTGGTAATTTCAATTTATTCCAGCCTTGCGGAACACGCCGCCATCATCGCATCGCTCCATGGCATGGGATACCGGAACGTCCGAAGTGGGTATGAAACGGCGCTCTCTTTTCACACGGCCAACGATCCGTCCACCCGCATTGCGGAAACCGGTTTTCTTCGTGCAAGCCTGGCAAACATCATGCGAGGCTCCCAATTTTGGGAAGACAACCGTAGCCTTGAGACGTACGTGAACCATTTTGTAGGGTATGCCCGATGTGATTTGGACAGTTTCGTCGTTGAAACCGATCACCGGCAGTACTTTCCGCCTTCGCCCCTGCGGGTCAAGGGAGACATGCGATTTATCGATTGTGGGGCGTTCGACGGCGATACCATCCGTGATCTTCTCGAATACTCAGGGAAGGTGGAGAGCCTCGCCCTCTTCGAGCCATCCGCACGGAACTTCCAGAAGCTTACAACCTACGTGCGAGAAAACGAAGGAGATATCGCAGAGCAATTGACGCTTTTCCCTTGTGGTGTTTGGGACAGTACGGAGCGGCCATGTTTCGACGGCACTGCACTCTCGGCAAGTGCCATCTCGAATCGCGGTGACGAGTTCATCCAATGTGTTGCGATCGACGATGTTCTTCACGGCTTCAGCCCGACCTGCATCAAGATGGACATCGAAGGAGCCGAGCTGCATGCGCTCCGAGGCGCGGAAGAGACTATCAGGCAGTGCAAGCCCGATCTGGCTATCAGCGTCTACCACTCACTCTCCCACTTGTGGGAAATCCCGGATCTCATCCGTCAATGGGTTCCAGGATACCGATTTTTTCTTCGCACTTATGGTTCCGCAGGCTTTGAAACGGTAATGTATGCCGTTGATACTGATTGACAGCAGGGGAGATAAAACATGAATGCAATAAAAGTGGCAGGTGCAGGTTATCAACGCAGGGAGCTAAGGCAATGGCTTCCTCTCACAACTCCCTTTGCGTTGCATCTCTTTCCCTCTCACTACTGTAACTTCAGATGCGCGTACTGCGTCCACGGTCTTCCAGCCGATAAGATAAGGTCCATGGGGTCCAAAAAGACAATTATGGATGTTAACCTATTTGAAAAGTGCATCACCGATGTCCTGAACTTCCCGGAACGCTTACAGGTTTTAATCTTCGCCGGGTGGGGAGAACCGTTGACTCACCCTAATATTGTGGAAATGGTTGAATTGGCAAAACGTAATGACGTCGCCAAACGAATAGAAATTGTGAGTAACGGTGCGATGCTGACGAACGATCTCTCGAAAAAACTTATTGAAGCAGGGCTAGATCGTATTCGAATATCGATTCAGGGGCTAGATTCTGTGAGATGCAGTGACGTTGCCGGAGTCAATGTCAACTTCGAGTCTCTTCTCGACAATATCCGGTACTTCCACGCGAACCGCAAAAACGCCAGAATTTTTGTAAAGACCGTCGACGCTGCGGTGCCGACTGATGCCGATCGTCAAATATTCCATGGAATCTTCGAGGGAATTTGTGATGAGATCGCTGTTGAACAGGTAATCCCGGTTATAAAAGGCATCGACCACTCAAGATTCGGTAGTGAATTCAACAAGCGACATTGTGGCGGCTTGGCCGTCCCAGTCGCCGTATGCCCATTTCCGTTCTACATGTCCGTGGTCCATCCCGACGGCAGCTATGCTCCATGTTGCTCGTCCGAACTTCCTTTGCCCCTTGGAAACGTTGGAGATACTTCCATCACCGAGATCTGGAACGGAGAAGCCCTGTGGAGATTTCGCGTCACTCATCTTAAGGGAACTCGAGGTGGCGCCACCCTGTGCCGCAGGTGTCCGCGCCCGCAATACGATATTCAGGAAGGAGACGATCTTGACCCGTATGCCGGCGAACTGCTTTCCGCTTACCAACGTCTAGCGCATATTTAAAAGGATACGCCATGAGTGCCGAAATTAAACCCGGCTTCAATTATGACAGAAAGAAACTGGCAGACATTATCCCGCTTAAAACCCCATTTACGTTCCTACTCGCCCCCTCTCACGTATGCAACCTGAGGTGTTTTTACTGTTCTCAAGCAAAAGATCGCGAAGATCTCATCAAGGATGGCTTTCGCTTCAAGTTGATGGACTACGACGTCTTTCTCAAGTTCGCCAAACAGTTGAAGCGGTTTCCCGATAGGCTCAAACTCGTTTTCGTCTCCGGCATGGGCGAACCCTTGATGCACAAACGTCTTCCCGACATGATTGCACGACTCCGGAACTTGGATGTGGCCGAACGCTTGGAAATATTCACGAACGGCCTGCTCTTGACCAAAGAAACCAGCGAAGCCCTTGTTGACTCGGGACTCACCCGAATTCGCGTTTCGTTGCAAGGGTTAACCTCCAAAAAATACAAAGAGATATCGAGTGCTGACATTAGCTTTGAGGACCTGCGCCACAACCTTGCGTATTTTTTCAAGGTACGTAAGCAGTGCAAACTTTATGTGAAAGTAATCGATGTGGCTCTGGAACCGGGCGAGGAGGATAAGTTCTACGATATGTTCCGGGATGTCAGCGATGAAATGTTCATTGAACGCTTCGTTCCCTATCAACTGACAATGGGGGACTATGACAATGCCGCCGGTGTTACGACAACCGTGTACGGCGACAAGATTCTTAGTGCTGATGTCTGTCCCGAGCCCTTCTTCAATTGGCAAATCGACGTCGATGGCAACATCTACCCTTGTTGTCCCCTTGGGCTACCCAAATCCTTTTCCGTCGGCAACGTTAACCACTCAACGATCTTCGACATGTGGAACGGCGAGAAGGCACGGCAGCTGCGACTCCAACTGCTCGGTAAGCAGCGTTCAGCACACTATGTCTGCGGAAGCTGTCGAGTCTTTCTGTCGAAGCTGACTCCCGCCGACCGGCTCGACGACGATGCCGACAGGCTGATCCCCCTTTTTGAAAAACTGTAAGGACTCGACTTTGGCCATTTCCAAGAAAAGCTTGAGAATTGAAATTATGGCTTGGAAAACCATTAGTTGCAATTAGGTGAACTCGTATTTCGATCATAACTTCACCTAATTCCTACACCAAAATG
>Ga0100398_1001832_pt1 | contig 18066 bp, 19 predicted proteins | sample CryGeymeta201522_FD_81568 | JGI IMG/M metagenome (GOLD analysis project Ga0100398, IMG submission 81568) | Groundwater microbial communities from Crystal Geyser aquifers in Utah, USA - Crystal Geyser metaG 2015-22 | ecosystem: Environmental > Aquatic > Deep subsurface > Groundwater | place: USA...
ATTATGGATTTCTGAAGCGCTTAAATTAAAATCAATATTGCCCTCTTCTTTTTTTATTTTTTTTGCATAAATTGCTTCTCCGCTATTTTGCGATTTTGAAATTAATTCTCCCTTATAGATTTTGTGAATTGTTTCGGGAAGAAGTTCGCACGCAATTTTTTCCAGTCTTTGCATAAGCTCGACTGCAGTTTCATTAGGTTTGATTTCGGTAGAAACCGAAGAAAAAATGGGACCTGTGTCAACACCTTCATCGAGCTGGAAGATTGTTATTCCGGTTGAAGTGTCGCCTGCTTCGATTGCTCGTTGAATTGGAGCAGCTCCGCGCCATTGTGGAAGCAGAGAAGCGTGAACGTTTATTGCTCCAAATTTCGTCGCACGTAAAGCATCATTCGGAATGATAAGCCCGTATGCCGCAGTGACAAGAAGTTCGGCTCCTGAATTCTTCAGGTCCTCTGTGACAACTGAATCCCATCTCTCGGTTGCGTACGTCAATAAATTATTTTCTCTGGCGACAACTTCCACTTCGCTGGGACTAATTGATAAACCTCTGCCTTTCGGCCGAGCAGGCTGAGTGTAAACCCTGACAATTTCAAAATGAGATTTAAGAAGAGCTTTCAATAGATTTGAGCTGAATTCAGGTGTTCCGGCAAATGCTATCTTCATATATGCCTTTCGATGATAGAAATGTTAGCTCTCGCTTTTTACTTTTTTCTTCGAAATTATTTCAGCCGCTTCTTTTTCTGAAATACCTGCTCTGTCGATAAAAAGTTTTCCGTCGAGATGATCTATTTCGTGCATAATGCATCTCGCTAGCAATCCCTCGGCTTCAAAATTTGTCTTTTTCTTTTTGATTCCGTCGATAGCCCGGACTTTTATTGCAACGGGCCTCTTGACTTCTGCTACTACTCCAGGCACTGAAAGACACCCTTCTTCTAATATATCCTCTTCGACAGAGTATTGAGCTATTTCGGGATTGATCAGTGCGGCTTTGTGCACCCCTTCATCTTCCATTGGCACGCTTATTACTATGACCCGCTTTGAAACTCCAACTTGCGGCGCGGCTAGCCCAATCCCGTTCGACTCTTTCATGGTCTCGAACATGTCGGATATTAATTTTGATAAATCAGGTGTAATTCTGGATACGGGTTCGGCAACCTTTCTCAGCACTTTATCTCCGACTATTCTTACTTTTCGCTTCATATATTAATTTCATCATAAATTTATCAAAAAGAAAATGATTTTGAGTTTGAGGATTGGAAAAAAGAAGCAATAATATAATTTGTTATGCTAAAAAAACCTCTCTTGTTATTGGATATTGCTTTGATAGCCGCAGTCATTTCTGTAGCTTCAGGCCTGCTCTTTAGAGCCTGTCATGAGGATACAGTTTCTGATCTGCTTACAGATCTTTCTAAACGCGAGGAGCGTACCGCATACGTTGCATTGCCAAATCCGTGGAGGCGCGAACCTCTTTCTGCTCTTCCGAAAGTTGGAGATAGTGAAATTGGCATCGGAAAAAAAGATGCGGCGACATTTTTGAGAATGGAGGATAGAGGTGAAACAGCTTATCCCGTCGCAGTCTTTAAAGTTAAAGCTCGGGTCGATGATGAAAGCAGAGTATGGTTTAATTATTCCCAATTGATTCCTGGAGCTGATTTTGCCTTTCGGACTGATAGATACAAAATGGAAGGAATTATTTTAGAGGTTAGACCTGTTGAAAAATGATCTCCTCTGCTTGAAGATAATCTATAAATTTCTTTTCGAATGGAGCTCTCCACTGCTTCTTTTGACATTCGTATTTTCTCCAAAAATTTTTTATTCAGTGAGATTGGGAGATCTTTTTATTTTGTTTTTTTTGGTGGCATTTATTCCTGAGTGGCTTAGCAAAAAAAACTTAGAGCTTTTTCCTGAAGAAAAAGCAGGCTTATTATTTTTATTTTGGGTATCTGTAGTCTCATTTTTTTCTTTGATAATTGGAGTAAATTGCGGCGGAGGCCGAATGGCTCTGACTTTAGGACGATTTATCGAATTCGGTGCAGTGTATGCTTTGGCGGCAACTTCGAATAAAAATTATTCCAAGACTTTATTGAGCGCGAAAATTTCGGTTTTATTTCGTCTCCTCTGGGCATTATATGATTCGTTTTTCGGATACTTCATGTAGAATTATGAATACATTAGAACTTTCAACGAAGGTTTTTTTGAAGGAGAAGCTAATCATGTTGCCGGAGCTATTGCAATTCTGGCAAATCTTTCTTCAATCCTTTTTTTACCGGGATTTATTGCGGTATTTTTTTCCGGCTCCAGAATTGCTTTGGTTGGACTTCTTGCCGGTGCTATACGCATTTTTTGCTCTGAAAAATCCAGAATCGGTCTTGCTTCACTTGTTATAGTTGTGTTAGTGATTATTATGGCTCCTTCAATTTGGAAAGCTAGATACATGGACTCTCTTCAACTGGATTCGATTTATTCCGGGCCGCACATTGATAGATTTCATTCTTGGAAAATAGCTATTGAAGAGACTCCGGTTTTATGGGGAACAGGTTTAGGCTCTAGACCTTCCAGCGTTTACGAATCGCTTTACGTTATGATTTATGCTGAAACAGGAATTGTTGGATTGATTTTGCTTATAGCAACGTTTGCTGTCAGATTCGTTCGGCAACAAAATATAAACTCTGTTGCAACCGCTTTGATAGTTCTATCAGTGCTTTCCTTGACAATGAATACTTTGATAATTGCTAGAGTCTCGCTTCCTCTTGCAATTATTTTGGGAACATTTCGTAAGAATTAAATTTTCTTTTTTTCGGTCAGCTCTGATGGAATAAGTTCGATAAAAGGTGAAGGCTTTGATTCTCGCTCTAAGTATTCGTTCTTGCGTTTTCTAGACATTGTTATGTAAAGCCGCTTTCGCGCTCTTGAAACTCCGACATAAAAGAGCCGCTTCTCTTCACCGTATCGAAATTCTAGATCGTCTGTTTTTCTGTCGTCTTTGCGGCGCCGAACAGGAATTATTCCGTCTTCCATAGCGGACAGAAATACTACTTCGAATTCCAGACCTTTGGCGGCATGAAGAGTCATTAGCTGAACAGCAGGTTTTGAGTTTGAATCGGTTTCGGTTGATTCTCCTTCGTCAGGCAATAATCCAGCTCTGGCTCTGGTCTCTTCGGTAAATTGAAGAATCGATTCGAAAGGCTGATTTGTTCTTCGGACTGATGCGATCTCTGCAAGCTCACGCATTCGCCTCAAAGCCCGCCATGAAGGACTCTCTGTATCGTCATTCTCGAGAGGATTTGCGAGTCTGAAAATGTAATCGAAGAGCGCCGTCGGTCTCCATATCGAGCTATTGCTCATAGAACTTTTTACAATTGATGAAATATGGTCGATCGTATAGGAAAGCCGCTTGTCAAATACTTGAGAGCTTTGTGCTCTGGCAGTGTCGTCGAGCAATAGACTGGATGGATCGGGCAACTGCAACAAATCTTCAAGCAGTTCCGAAGGACAGTTATATGAAGGAGATGTTATCGCTTGCATCAGCGCGTGATTTATAGCTTCGAGATCTCCAGTGTGCCATTCACCAGGCACTGAGATTCTGCGCGCGGTCAATGCGATGACTTCCATTATGGAAACTATCGCTAATACTTCTGGCCGAGCTAGGCTTTTTATTGAGCCGGCTTGAACCCATGGAATGTCGAACTCTTCGAGAACTGCGACGATTGGAGCTAGAAGATAGTGTGATCGCACGAGAAGCGCAATTTCATTCAGAGGAAAACTTTGCCCGAGTAAGTCGATTATCTCCGTTGCTATGAATCTTGCTTCTTCATCTTCGTTCTCTGCAGATATAATTCGGATTGGTTCTGAATTGCGGTTCCCATCCGCTTTTGAACAGATAAGAACCTTTCTCAACTCTTCGGGTTTGTCTTTCCAAATAGAATTGGCCGCCTTCAGTATTGTAGCGTCGGACCGATAGTTTCTAACGAGTTTTGTTAATCTGACGTCAGGATAATCTGCCATGAATCTTGTTAAATTGGTGACTTCAGCTCCGCGCCAACCATATATGGATTGATCATCGTCGCCCACAGCCATGATTTTTCGGTGCTTTTTCGCCAGCATCATTCCAATCAGATATTGAGACAGATTTATGTCTTGATATTCATCGATCAGAAGTGTTTGAAAACGGTCCTGATAGTGTTCGAGTATCTCCGGATGCTTCTCGAATAATTCATAGACCTTAAATATTAAATCATCGAAATCCAAAAGACTTCTGCGGTCAAGCTCCGCTTGATATTCAGGGTAAACTAGCGCCGCAATCTCTTCTATTCTCGTTCGAACAATATAATGGAATCCTTCGGGATATACGAACGCGCCTTTTGCATTGGAAATTAATGAACCGATCTCTTCAACGCTGACTTCTTCATTCTCATAACTTTTAACGAGGTTTTTTAGAATTAAATTACGTTCCTCCTCGTTGATAATTCGCGAATGAGCTCCTTTTCCGATTAGAAGAAGATTTACTCCTATGCCGAAAGGATCATCACGCAGAATTCTTAGTCCTGCCGAGTGAAAAGTTGTAATCCAAGCGTTTTCGAGCTCCATTGATATGTTATTCAACCATGTGCGGTAAGGTTCTGATGCGGAATCTCTAAGATAATAGAAGAGCTGTCGAGTGCGTTCAGTCATTTCACGCGCGGCCTTTCTTGTGAAAGTCACTGCGAATATTCTTTCGGGAGAAATTCCGGCGAGTACCAGAAACGCAAGTCGCCTTGTCAGTGTAGAAGTTTTACCGCTTCCGGCTCCACCTAGTACCAGAGTCGGAGGACCGTCAAATGGATACGCAACAACTTCAAGCTGTTCTGAATTTAGACCTTCAAGCAGACGAACAATTATTTCAAACGCATCAGGATTAGATACAAATGGAGTTAAACTACGTTCAATTAAATTCCGTTCCGACGGGCGAATATTATTCAGTATTTGATTAAATTTTTCGATTACATCCAGATTCATTGCTGATGCAGAGTATCAAAATAAGTTACTTTGTGGAATTATTTTATGAGCATGGTGTTTACGGCCAAATTTAGAGCTAATAATGCATAAAGGTTCTTGATGATATTTTTAATATTGATAAATAAAGAGTTATCAAATAAGGGTTATTTGAGTTTAATTTCACAATATCAAAGAGAATTAATGTGTTTGATGTGGTGACAAATTGTGGAAAAGCTAGGGAAAGCTCTAACTCTATAATTTCCAAACATTATTTATTTTGTTGAAAAAATTTATGAATTTTTTGCTTTTTAGCTACTTGACATCTTACGAGAAGTAAAACATGATTTATTTATTACCGTCTTCTTGGCCGCCTTCTTGGCGGCTTTTTTTTTGAAATTAAAAATGATCTATGAGTTGAAAATTATTTTTCAAGAAGCTATAATTATTGTGACCGACAAACATAGAGGTCGAATGCGATTGTAGCGGAAAAAGTTTCATGGATGTGATCGCGGGAGGGACATGGATGTATGAATTCTCTAGGGCTTGAACCTTTAGCTGGAGTCAGAACTGCCGGTATTTCTCAACAAACCGGTATTATTGAGCCCATTGCTGCAGAGCAGTTTGTTATACCTGAAAAGTTAAAAGAAGATTCATTCATAAGGCGAAAGCCTGCCATATTTTCGAGACCGACTGCTACTTACGATAGAAAAGGAACTTATCCTGCAATGAGAATTTTTCAGATTGCTAAACCTCTTCCTGAACAAAAACCTTTTGGAGCATTAGTAAAAGATATTTCTTCCGGAGGAAACCGGTATTTTATTTCAAATTCTTATTTAAAACGTAGTTCTCAAGGAGGAAATTTCATAGATTCAAAAGTGTAAACGCGGGGACGAGGGGGCAACGAGGGGGTCAACGAGGGGGTCAGGCTTGAACTTTTTTACTTTTTTGTAACAATGAATAGAAATACTATCTGATTCGAATTGCAGATGACACACGTTTTCGAAATGAAAAAATGAAAAAGTAAAAAAGTTCAAGCCTGACCCCCAACTCTGACTCCCAACTCCAATTGAAAAGAAATTTCTTTTCCTATAAAATGATCAACATGAAATCTGAATTCAAAGAAGGGGAGCCTACCAAAGTAGAAAAAGTGCTCATTGATCATGGCGATAAATTTGCAATTATAGCTTCTACTCATGGCGATTTTATTGCATACCGGGAAGCAATCGATAAATTCGTAGAGTTGGGAGCGGAATATTTTTTTCATTCAGGAGACATTACAGGAGAATTTATTCAACCTGCAGAATGTATCGAGTATGCTTTTACGAGACCTAACTCTTATGGGGTTTTGGGAAACCATGATCTCTTGGTGTTAGGCTATGATTATATTTACACCTATAACGACACTATCAAAAAGACTGCCGAAGAGACAGCTAAGCTTTTAGATTCGACAAAATTACAAATGTTGAATTCAGCTCCGATCAAGATTGAAACTCCCTTCTTCAATGTTGTTCATGAATCTGTCAGTCCGCCATACTATGCTCAACGCAGTAAAAAACGCCGAAAATCCAGAGATTGGAGCATTGGTTCTTGTGCTGACGAAAACACTACTTCAGTATGTTATGGCAGAATCGACAAGGTACATTTTATCGGCTCGGACCATGCCGCATACGTGCTTCATGCTCAACCGCGTTTGAAGGTAATTAAGCCTCGACCTGGAGATGAACTGATAGCTCCATCAAGATCGGTTGTATCTGCTCCATCAATTACTTTTTCGAGAGATTTAGATTATGACTGCGGAGGAATATTAGGAGAGATATTGGAAGACGGTTCCGTAAAGCTGAAATTCATTTCATTCAAGCCGTTGTCTCACTCAGAATTATTTTCATTTTGCTTTAAACATTCGGAAGAAGATTGAAAGGAGAAGTTATGCTTAAGTCTGCTTATGAAATTGCTATGGAAAAATCAGGGATGGGAGAGGTTAAAAAGTTAAGTGAAGAGACCAAACTTGCTCTTGCAGGTGTAGATGCCGAATATAAGAAAAAGATAGAGGAAACTGATTTCAACTTTTCTCAATCGATACAGTCAGCGCGGCAGGAAGGAGAAGAGGAGAGAGTATCATTACTTGAAGAGGAATGGTCTACCGCGAGGTCAAAACTTATAAAAGAGCGGGATGAAAAGAAGCGTGTGCTCCGCGAAAATTAGCTCTGACATAGCATTTACCTGAAATGCTAAGATAATTTTGCTCAATTCTTTAATCCATATTGTCGATGAGAAAACCAATGATTCAACTTACTCGATTAAATGGAATTGGTTTTTGGATTTCAGCCGACCAAATAGAATTTTTGGAGTCTACTCCTGACACGGTTATTACTCTGTTATCGGGGAAAAAGGTCATAGTGAAAGAGGGGCCGGCGGAAATTGTGAAACGAGTAATAGAATTTAAAAGGCAAATAATGATTTCCCCTGAAATTCTTGTGGAAAAACAGGGGAAAGAAAATTTGACAAGAAGTGATTAATATATTGACCTTTGGCATGTTTATGAGATATGAAACTCGTGGATATACAGAATTGTACGCAGATTTAACGCAGTTGGAGACACTAAAATGAACGAAGTTTTTATTAAATATTCGGAACGTGGAAACTTTTCCACGCCATTTCATTATCGATCACTTCTATTTTCTAAAATTTATTTTGATGTAGAATATTATAAGAGAGCTGACAAAATCTTTTCTATAAAATCAATTGGAAGGAGCGGATAAATGGCCGAGAAGGGAGAAAAAGAAAGGAAGGAAGAAGTAGTCGAAGAAGTTGCAGAATCAAAAAAAACGCCTTTGCTTCAATCCAATCTGGTCAAAATACTTTTGGGAATAGCTATTGTCGTAGTCATCTTGACTTTGGTATTTTTTACTACATATTATTTTGTGCATTATTTCCGAACAAGCTCGCTGACTCCGACGGAACCGGTTATACCAGGTGTCGACCAGAATCAGATACAGGATCCGCCTTTGGAAACAGACATGGGGCAATACACAGTAATCATCTTTGATGAGAATGGGCGGAGCTACAATTTAAGAGCCACAATACTGCTTACCGTAAATTCGAAGAGGCCGGAAAAAGCTGAAGTGACAAACGAGCTTCAGAACCGGATGAATCAGCTGACGGATGCAATTTACGAGGTGATGATTGCATTAAACCCAAAGAGCTTTATGGGCAATGGTTTACAGCGGAGCCAAGGCATAGCCGAGATGAAAGCGGCAATTATTCGAGCAGTGAATTTGCGGATGAAGAACAAAGTTGATGGAGTATTTCTCAAGGAGTTTATTTTCCAGTGACAGAAGTTCTTACACAGGATGAGATTGATGCGCTATTAACTGCGATATCCACCGGCGAAGCTGAAAAGCCTGCGTCTGAAGATACGACCGGTGCCGAAGAGATAACTGCGCAGATATCCTCTTCGACTTCGAAAACTCAAAAACAGGGGAAGCGGCGCAGGATAAAAATTTACGATTTCAAGCGGCCGGATAAATTTTCGAAGGACCAGATCAGAACTCTGCAGATGATTCACGAGGCATTTGCTCGTTTGGCGACAACAGCTTTATCCGCAAGATTGCGGACATTGGTAGGAGTGCATGTCTCTTCGGTGGATCAATTGACGTATGAGGAGTTCATCAAATCGATTCCGAATCCGACTACACTTGCAGTTATCGACATGAGTCCTTTAAAAGGCAGTGCTGTTTTAGAGCTGGACCCTGCGATAACATTTTCGATGATCGACAGACTTTTCGGAGGAAAGGGCAAACCGATAAATATGTCGCGTGAGATGACGGACATCGAGCGCGGAGTTGTGGAACGGATCGTTCTGCGGATATTGAATGACCTCAAAGAGGCGTGGTCGAATGTTGTAGATCTCAGACCGCGACTTTCTCAATTCGAATCCAATCCGCAATTCGTTCAGATTGTTCCGCCCACCGAGATGGCGGTATTAATAACTTTAGATACAAAGGTCGGAGAAGTCGAAGGAATGACAAATCTTTGCATTCCGTATATTACGCTCGAACCGATAATATCTAAGCTTTCGGCGCAATATTGGTATTCGTCGACACGCAGAGGAACAACCGGCGACGCGGTGGAAGCGATTAAAGGCCGGCTTTCAAGAACTCCGATTCCAGTCATTGCTCTTTTGGGACATTCCGTTCTTACGGTACGTGAGCTAATGGAATTGAGTATCGGAGATGTTATCAAATTAAAGGAACAGATTAAAGACGAGGCTTGTGTTGTGGTAAACAATCGAGCCAAGTATCAATGCAGGCCGGGTTTGGTCGGCAGAAAGATGTCTGTTCAGATTACAAATCCTGTTGAAGAGCTTTATTCGGATGATTTGGTCGCCGGTAAAGGCGGAAGGAGAGGTGAGATTCGGTATGGTTGATGGAATGTTAACACAGGAAGAGATAGATGCCCTCTTGTCTGGAGCGGCATTTACGCCGACTTCAGCTCCTAAGCCGGCCGCTACATCTCCTACTGTAAGCGTCGTGAAAAATTCTGAAGTGAGTGCATCTGCTTTGACGAATAACGAACTCAAGATGTTGGGAGATAGATTGAATCAAGGTTTTGGAGCTGCATCAGTCTCAGCTGAGACATTGATCGGCAGAAAAGTAAAATTTGTTCCGATTTCATTGAATACAAGCAATGACTCTGACATCAAAGGTTCTATGCCGACAGAGCCTGCTCAATTTGCATTCAATGTTTCAGGCGATGCATCAGGTAGTGGAGTTTTGATTATGTCCGTTTCTGATGCCGCAGTCTTTGCAGATTTATTGATGGGCGGAACGGGTCAGCCCTCGACGACGATGGATGAGCTTAATCAATCGGCGTCAAAGGAAGCTGTATCGAACATCTTGAATTCGCTTTTCACTTCACTCGGAAGCAGTTCTTCAAAGAACATATCCGCGGGAAATGCGGAACTCGAGTTGAAGTCAGATATTCCTTTAGCAGGAACAGGTCCGCGTATTGAGACACAATACTCGTTCGAGATCGAAGGAGTAAGGCAGGGGACAGTTTTGCTGGTATTGGAAAATAGACTAGCGAGGGGTTTTACAACTGGAGCGGCGCCAACTGTTGTTTCAGTCAAAGAAGCACCTCAGAAAAGGCAGGATTCAGTGGACGTAAAACAGGTTCAGTTTCCGGTTTTGACTCCGGCAGTTACCGAGACACAGGCGAAGAACATCGAGATTCTTATGGATGTTCCGATGCAGGTGACTGTTGAGTTAGGACGGGCGCAGATGATGATTAGAGATATATTAGAACTCGGAACCGGCTCGATCATAGAACTTGATAAATTGGCAGGAGAGCCTGTGGATCTTTTGGTCAATTCAAGATTGATAGCTCGCGGAGAAGTTGTGGTCATCGACGAGAATTTTGGAGTGAGGGTGACGGATATTATCAGTCCGATGGAACGAATTAAGAGTCTTCAGGGGTGAGATGAAAACTTTTTGCCTCTTGAACCTGATCATTCTATTGTCGATTCCGGCATTTGCGGCGGCTTCGGGACAGGGAATAGATGATAAGTTTTTCAACGAAGGAGGTATTCTTGACGGAACTGAAAATCCGGTAAGCAATAAAGATGCAGTCTCTGCAAAAGAAGCTGTGAGAACGGTACCTCCGATTATTGCGAACGGTTCTGAAGATGCTCCTGATTTGGCAAAAACAGGTTTACGAGTTTTAGGGTCTTTGATATTCGTTGCATTATTGATCATTGGAATTTACAAGTTGGGAAGAAAAGCAAAACTGCCGTTTTTTGGCGGTGACGGAATTGTCAAAAGAGTTGCAGTTGAACCGATCGGGCCAAATCAGTTCATAAACATTGTTGAAGTCGGAGACAAAATGCTTGTGCTTGGAGTTTCGGAAAAAGGAATATCGATGCTTACTGAACTGAACGGGGAGTCTCGGGAAAGAGTAAGAATGATGAAAGCCGAGAACGGCCCGAAAGTGAAGAGGTCGGAGAAAAGTTTCAGCAGTATTATTTCAAGTTTAACCGGAATAATGCATGGTGATGAAAGATTGGGAAGAAAAAGTAAAAAGGAGGCGGACAATATTTGCGCGGAATCTCTGATGAGAGAACGCCAGAGAATAAGCAAAGCAGTTTTATAAAAATAGATCGCTGAAAAAAATATAGAAAAGAACGCAGTCAAGACGCAGTTAAAACGGAGGAGGCAATACAGAAGATGGGAGGATTAGGAGCAGTAAAAGCTTCGGATATAGTCATACCCTCACCCATACATCTCTCCCAAAGGGCGAGGGGAAACAGAAGAATAAGTTTATTCGCAACAATTTTAATAATTGGATTCTTAATTGTATTATCCGGCATATCTGTCTATGCTCAGACACCTGATGCTCCGTCGACTCCTGAAGTTCTTCACTTGCCTAAACTGACCTTTTTAGAAGGAACAGACAATCCTGAAGATGTTACGCTCGGCCTAAAATTTCTTTTCCTTTTAACATTTCTTGCAGTAGCTCCTTCTCTGATAATGACAGTGACCTGTTTCACCAGAATTATCATTGTGCTCACATTCATAAAGCGCGCCATGGGAACTCAAGACTTGCCTCCAAATCAAATCACAGCGACGTTGGCACTCTTTCTAACATTTTTTATTATGGCTCCGACAATAAAAGAGATAAAGACCGAGGCATGGGAGCCGTATCAAGCAAAAAGAATTACGACTCTGGAGGCTTATGACCGCGGAGTTATTCCGATTAGAAAATTCATGCTAACGCAGACAAGGCCTAAAGATCTCGCATTATTCATAAGACTTTCCGGAATGCCGAGACCTCACAATGTAGGCGAAGTGCCAACGTATTTGATCGTTCCATCATTTATGATTTCAGAGATGACAACTGCATTTCTTATGGGAATCTACATATTTTTGCCGTTCATTGTGATTGACATGGTTGTTGCGTCGACGCTCATGTCTATGGGCATGATCATGCTACCTCCTATTATGATAAGCCTTCCATTCAAAATTCTGCTTTTTGTTTTGGTGGATGGATGGAACCTTATCGCATTGTCGCTTGTGAGGTCATTTGCTGTATGACTCAACATTTAGCTGTAGACATTACAAGAAATGCTCTTCTGATGACAATAATTATTGCCTCGCCGATGCTGGCTGTCGGAATGATTATAGGTTTAATAATTTCTATTTTTCAGACGACGACATCTATTCAGGAACAGACTTTGACATTTGTCCCGAAACTATTTGCCATTTTGATTTCAGTAGCGGCGTTTGGGCCGTGGATGATTCGGATGATGACGGAATACGTAACTCTCTTACTGAGTTCACTTCCGCAGTTGGTAAGATGAATTCAGTAATATTTCTCGAAACGCATACGATTCCATTTTTGGATATATTCGTTCGGGTCAGCGGAATATTTTTTTTCACACCTATTTTTTCAAGCCACGAAATTCCTTTAATCACTAAGGGCTGGCTTTCAGCGGGAATTGCTCTTGTTCTCTATCCGATAGTTTCTCCTTACCTGCCGCACGCGGTCGGGTTTGATATGGGCTTAATGCTTTTATTGACGCAAGAGGCGATAATCGGAATTCTAATAGGACTTATTATTGCTGTTTACTACAATGCATTTTTACTCGCCGGTGAGTTCTATAGTTTGCAGATGGGATTCGGAATTGTAAATGTAATCGATCCTCTTTCTCAGACATCAATTCCAATTTTAGGTGAACTGAAATCATTATTTGCAATAATGCTGTTTATCACATTCAGCGGCCATCACATGCTCATGGAAGCTCTTGTCTATTCTTTCAAGGTGCTACCTGAATTCGGAATAGCGGCAGGACAACCTATGGCAACAGGAATGATTGTTGCTTTACGGGAAATGTTTTCAATTGCGTTTCAAATAGCTGCTCCGGTCATAGGAACAGTTTTTATTATCGAACTTGTCATGGGAATAATGTCCAAGGTTGCACCTCAAATGAACATCATGGTTATTGGATTTCAAATCAAGATAGTTGCAGGAATTTTCGTAGTTATGTTTTTAATTCCGGCTTTAGTAACCGTCACCGAACGACTTTTTGATAGAGCATTTTTTGTGACTCAAGGAATATTAAGATGGATGTAATAGACGAGTTTATCTGCCTTATGCCTTCAAACAGAAAAAATGTCTGCTCGAATTATTGGTTCGATATCCAGCTATTTGCGGCTGATGATGAAGGAAGAACTGAAGACCCGACAGGAAAGCGGATCTCGAAAGCTCGCGAAGAAGGGCAAGTTGCAAAATCGATAGAGATCAACCAGTCGCTTGAACTTCTTGTCGCAGGAATGGTCTTCGTATTTATTTTGCCGAGAATTGTCGGTCAGGAAATGAATTACGTTAAGTATTATCTAAGTCACCTCTCTGAACTAGAACTAACCATTGAGTCATTCAGGGCCATGATGCTGAATATAGGCATTCACATATTGGCAGTAATTTGGCCGCTACTATTAGCTGAAATAGTAGTGGCAATCGGAGCGAATTTAGCTCAGTCGGGCTGGCTTTTCACATGGAAGCCGCTCCAGCCGAAATGGAACAAGATATTTCCGAATCCCAAAAAATTAGTAGATCGTCTACTTATAGGAAAGACGATGCTTTTCAATCTGACAAAATCCATTTTCAAGATTACTTTCATCAGCTGGATTTCGTATGGAGTAATAGTTAACTATTTACCGGCGATGATTTCAATGTGGCAGATGCAACCTTATGTAATTCTAAATCTCATCGTATCAATTTCATGGGAATTGATTTGGAAGATATGTTTATTCCTGCTTTTGATTGCGTCTGCAGATTACGGATTCAATAGATATCAGTGGAAAGATTCTTTGAAGATGAAAAAGGAAGAGGTTAAGGACGAAGCGAAGCAGGCGGAAGGGGATCCGATCATCAAGCGTGCGCAGAGGCAGAAGATGATTCAAGTTGCGCGGCGAAGAATGATGAGAGAAATTCCGACAGCGGATGTAGTCATAACAAATCCGACGCACTATGCAATTGCGCTGAAGTATGATCAATCAGTAATGACTGCTCCAAGATGCATTGGCAAAGGCGAGGGCTTTATCGCTTTGAAGATACGTCAAATCGCAGAAGAACATGGTGTTCCGATAGTTGAGAACAAGCCGCTTGCTCAGGCGCTATTCAGAGGCGTTGAGATCGGAGAAGAAGTGCCGCCGCAATTCTACTCGGCTGTAGCTGAAGTTCTCGCTTATGTTTACAGAACAAAGAAGCAGGCTGTTTGATGGCTAACTCAAGATTGCCTGAAAGCTTTATGAAGAACACCGATGCCTTGATGGCGATAGGCGTAGCAGTTGTCATCATAATGATGGTGATACCGATTCCTACTTGGATACTCGATTTTGGAATGGCTCTTTCGATCACGCTGTCCATCGTTGTTTTGCTTTCTGTAATGTATACGGTGAAGGCAACGGAATTTTCAGCTTTCCCGTCTATTCTGCTTTTGGCGACAGTATTCAGGCTTTCTCTGAATGTGTCCTCGACGAGACTGATACTTTCTCAAGGCATGAATTTCGGAGGAAAGATAATAAGATTTTTCGGAGAAGTTGTGGTCTCCGGAAATTACGTTATCGGCATTGTTGTCTTTCTTATTTTAGTTGTAATTCAGTACATGGTCATAGTGAAGGGCGCAACGCGAATTGCAGAGGTAGCTGCAAGATTTACACTCGATGCGATGCCGGGCAAGCAGATGGCGATCGACGCGGATTTGAACGCTGGAATCATAACTGAAAAGGAAGCGATAGCTAGGCGCGAAGAGATACGGCGCGAGGCGGATTTTTATGGAGCAATGGACGGCGCTTCAAAGTTTGTTTCAGGCGATGTTATTGCAGGTCTGATAATTTCCGCTATCAATATAATCGGCGGATTTGCAATTGGAACAATAATGAAAGGTGAGCCACTAAAAGAAGCGGCCGCAACATACACGCTGCTGACGATTGGAGACGGATTGGTCTCTCAAATTCCGTCTCTGTTAATTTCGATGGCGACAGGCCTCATTGTAACTCGAGCGGCATCCACAGAAAAGAATCTTGGAGCCGACGTAATTTCTCAGCTGACAGTTCAGCCTCGCGCACTTTTGATAACGTCTGGGCTCATGTTGATATTGGGGATTTTCTATATGGGCTGGCCTATGATTCTTTTTGGGACATTCTGCGGTTATCTCTACTACTACCTTTCGAGAACTATTCAGGAGATATCACAGGAAGAGAAGGCAAAACAGACGAAGGAAGATGCGAAGACGCGAAAGCCGGAAAAGGTTGACGACCTAATTTCGGTTGACCCGATTGAAGTGGAGATTGGATACGCATTGATACCTCTAGTGGATCCTGAGCAAGGAGGAGACCTTCTCGAAAGAATAACGATGATAAGGCGTCAGATGGCGCTAGAGATGGGACTAATTGTTCCTCCGATACGAATACGCGACAACATGCAGATACGGCCGAGTCAATATGTTTTCAAGATTAAGGGTGTTGAGGTTGCGAGCGCGAATCTTCGAGTTGATCAGTTTATGGCGATGAATCCTGGAACTGCAACTGTTTCGCTTGCAGGGGAGGCGACAAAGGAACCTGCGTTCGGATTGCCGGCAGTATGGATACGTGAGCGCGACAGAGAAAAAGCGGAACTTGCAGGATACACAGTTGTCGATCCTCCGTCAGTAATAGCCACGCATTTAACCGAAACGTTGAAGAGACATGCGTATGAAATTTTAGGGAGACAGGAGACTCAGCAAATTCTCGATGTCATCAAGAAGAACTATCCGGCGCTGGTCGAGGACTCATTGAAGACCCTTTCGCTCGGAGAAATACACAAGGTCATGCAGAATCTTTTGAAAGAAGGAGTATCGATACGGGACATGGTGACGATATTGGAAACGCTTTCCGAGGCGGCCCCGCGCTACAACAAAGATTTGGACAGACTAACTGAACTGGTCAGAACGATGCTGGCTCGGCATATAACGAAACAATACCTTGCGGACGACGGAAGTCTTTCCGTGATAACAGTTGACCCAAGATTGGAGGAGGAGATTTATTCCGGAGTTGAAATGACAACTGAAGGGCGACAAGTTTCGATCGAGCCGAGTCGAGTGCAGAGAATTCTGGAACGACTCGGATCAGAGGTAGAGAAGGCGATTTCAAAGGGATTGAGTCCGGTGATATTGACATCTCCGAGATGCAGGCCGGCATTCAAATCGTTGACGAAGCGTGCGGCTCCGAATCTTGTTGTTCTTTCATTCAATGAAATATTGCAGGACGTCGAGATTCGGCCGATAGGCACGATTGCGGCGTGAAAAAAGATATGAGAAATATATTGGGAGGATTGTTATGGAATCGAATTTGAGGCGGACTTATCAGGCTCCGACATTGTCGGAAGCTATTGCCGCGATGCGGGCTGAACTTGGACCTGACGCGATATTTGTTGAGAAACACAAAATCCGCAAGAAGAGTATGTTTGGGATCGGCTGTGGTGAGCTAATCGAAGTAGTTGCAGAACTGCCGCGTAGGAAGAAAAAGGAAAGAAAGAGTGAGAGTGGAATACGGCCTGATGCAATAGCTAAGGTGATAAGAACTGCTCAAGCGATTAGAAATTCGAGAAGTAAAAAGACATGGGTTTCAGATCAGGATTTAACCGGCGACATATTTGCCGAGTCTGAAATGTTTTCGCCAAGAAAAAAATCCGGCATTTACAAAGGCTACAGTCAAACTTTAGAGGAAAGAGAAATCGAACCGAATATCCTTTTGAATGATCCGAATTCAAGAAAGAAAAATGCTTCTCGCCGCGCGTCGGATATTGAAGATTCTAATTTAAAATACATGAAGGAAATAAGACATGAATTAGACATAATAAAAAAAGAGATATGCGAAAAAAAAGTTGATTTTCAGAATAGAGATAATATTAAACCTTCTGATACATCTGAATCTTCTATTTCTGAAATCAACAACAATTCTCTAAAAATATTTGACAAAATAAATAGTCATCTTCTTGAGAAGGGAATATCAAAACATCTTGCGGACTCGATTATCACGAGCGTTTCAGAGCGGACAAGCGGCGAAGAACTGAACGACTGCAGTTTGGTTTTAGCTAGAATTAAGAAAGAGATAACAGGCCGATTAAAGTTTGCACCTCCGATGGAGCCTCTTCCCGACAGGCCTCTTATTGTAATGGCTATTGGCTCTACCGGCGTTGGAAAGACGACAACACTTGCGAAACTTGGCGCCATTTTTTGCATGGACGAGTCGATGAAAATTGTGTTTATCACGCTTGATAGATACCGAATAGCGGCATCAGAACAGCTTAGAACTTACAGCGAGATTATAGGTGCTCCATTCGAAGAGGCTAATGATGAAGAAGAGCTATCCAAAATTTTAGATCGGCATGTTGACAAGGATTTTGTATTTATTGATACAGCAGGCCGCAGCGTTCACAAGCATGAGGGAGTTTCCGAACTGAAGCGAATTGCAGAACGAGCAGTTCCGGATGCAGAGATTTTATTATTAGTTTCGTCAAACACAGATAATAGGGAGATGGCGGAGATTATACGCGGATTTTCAATAAAAGACAGAGTGAGTATTGTCTTCACAAAGACAGATGAAACCTTTAGATGGGGTCCTATTTACAATGCCGCTGTTGATTCCAAATTGCCGATAGCATATCTCACTACCGGGCAGAGCGTTCCGTATGATATTGAACCGGCATCACCTCGCTCTTTCATCACATCATTAATGGAAGGATTGGATATTGAAAGTCTAACGAGAGAGTGATTGAAGATGAACGACCAAGCGGAAGTATTGAGACTCAAAGCTGAAAGGACTAGAGCAGATGAGCTTACATGTAATAGAACTCATCGGTCACGCGAAACTATTATTGCTGTTGGAAGCGGCAAAGGCGGAGTTGGAAAATCGAACATAGCGTTGAATCTGGCGCTCGAACTTTCATGGCGAGGCAGATCGACATGTTTAATCGATGCTGATTTAGGAATGGGCAATTCGACTATTCTTGCCGGAGTCACACCGCGATATACACTTGGACATCTTTTGCGTGACG
>Ga0100398_1001837_pt1 | contig 18053 bp, 15 predicted proteins | sample CryGeymeta201522_FD_81568 | JGI IMG/M metagenome (GOLD analysis project Ga0100398, IMG submission 81568) | Groundwater microbial communities from Crystal Geyser aquifers in Utah, USA - Crystal Geyser metaG 2015-22 | ecosystem: Environmental > Aquatic > Deep subsurface > Groundwater | place: USA...
CTGGAATTGTGAGTGAAAGAGAGAATGCTTTGCACAAATGAAGTCACAATCAATTTTCGAACGACCTGCATCGATAGTGTAAACGACTAAATAGCGCTAAACGATTCTAAAAATGTTTGAGTCCCTTTTACCAAATTTAAGCGAGAGAGAGATTGCGTTGGTAAAACATGTCGATGGTATACTGTAGCTTGTGGGAGACACATTTTGTTGTACCGACTCCCACGAAAAAATGAAAAACCGGACCGTTGGACCCACTCGATAGCCTCAACCCTACTACAATTGAGCGCTGGGTGAGACGACAGTTTCTCAGCACAATCACGCAAGTATTAACATCCCCTTTGAACCACGTTTCCAACTTATCAATCGAAACATGTTACATAACATAGTTCAAATGGGTTATACTTTAGAAAGGATCTGTTTGAAGCCTCACGTTTTGTTTTCGTTCCATTCGAATCTTGTTGACTACAGGAACCAACGTTTTCAAACAGCTCTCAACGAATGCTTTTCCTCGACAAAGATATTGACATTATTTACGAGTGCCTCTTCGCTAACCCAAAAGCCAGTTTTCAAGCCATCACACTTTTTTCTCTCTTGAGACAAAGAAAGAAAGTAGGATGCCATACTCCAATATCTCGTTAGCTGCCTCTTCGTCATCATCGTTGAGATCTCATAGTAATCCTAATAATAATATCCTTTCAAACGCCAATAGCAACTTAGACAAGTTCGATAGTAACATGACTAATATGAGCACCTCCGCCAGTAGCAGCGACTACAACAACTTAAGCAATGCCACTACAACTATCTGTCGAGTGATTGCATTGGACGATGAAGATTCGCGTGAGTGTCCCTCGCAGGGTGCAAGTGAACTCGCACGCGAGGATATCTACCATTTGGGGACAGACTTCAGGGGAGATGTAAACCACAATACCAAGCATGTCTTGTATACCATGTACGACAACAGCGGTGCTCTCGGTCGTAATAGCAGCGTCGGTACTTTTGGTCGATCCGAAGGTCTTTCCCGTTGCTCGTCGTCGTTGAATGCGTCCTTCACGGAAAGACGAGACAGCAATTCCTTTGACCATGATGGTACGTTGGAATAACGCAGGGTGTACGCAGTTTCTATTGGTTCAGCTGCTAAATGATTACTAGTAGCCAGGTATGCAAAATGTCGTTCAAGATCTGAACTCACCTCTTACCCTCCTTCGTTACACTATTTGGTAGGCGATTCCGATGATGAATCTGTCACTGATAGACGCACCAGCTACTCGGGAAAACCAGGAACTTTTACCACTGCCGCTACCACCACCGCTACTACATTTACAACCAATACTAATAACGGGGAATTTCCACTTCAACATCTCGCCATGAGAATTGCTTTGGTAGAATCAGCTCGCAGAGTCTCTCTCGCTGCTTCTACTACTATTCATCCATTGCTGATGCACGATACCAAAAACAAAAGAAAGACGCCTAGTCCTGTTATGGGAGTTGAACCAGCACCCGTATCCATCGAGCCACTCTGTGATCATTACAGTGACAATCATGATGATAATGATGCCATGCACGTAGATCAAGAGGCCTCGAGTCGTGGGTACGAGAGTGCTGTCAAGACTGCCACCACGGCCAATCATGTCATGCTTCCCTCTCCTGGTCGTCGGGTCTCGCTCTCTCCTGTATCTCGTAGATTGGCACTTCAGTTTGATTCCATTTCGTTCTACTCGCCCATTCGTCCCTCTACCAAGAGGCGCAAGACATTGGACACATCAGCAGTTTGCTAGTAGCAAATATTCTAAGTGCATCAGTGGGTTAATGACTTGCACTTGCAAAAATCTTTCTTTGCCGGAATATCATTGGCAATCATGTTGATACCACTGGGAATCTTTAGCGCATCCATTTTCAAAACGTATCTCACTGCAGAAGAAATCAATTGAAGGAAAGACTCTAACTTGACGCCATCACGTGATGGCCACGACAGGATGCTTTCACCTTCCACAATTAATAACAAACAGAAATAATTTTTTGATCATAAAAGAACAAATTAAGTCAATCTCCATACATATACGTGTATTATTGTTTTTTAAAGACTGTAATTCCGGAGTACGCCTTTTACCGAGAGCCGAAAGGTCGAAGTCCTACAGTGGTTAAAGAATCTCTATCGCTTCATTTGCTGTCTCAGGTACAAGGCACTCGTCACGGCAAAAGCTGCCCCTGCAACAGTCGTTGCAATTTGCAAGGGACGAATCCAATATTCCAGATCCATGAAAAAATCAACTTGGTCATCCGTGGAGGATTCTGCACCAGTCCAAGTGTCACTGGCGGAAGAGGCAGTGGATAATTTTTGCCGAGAAGAAGAAGTCGCTTTCTTCGCCATTCTCTTCTTGATAACGGAAGCGCTACTGTCACCGGTCATTCCGTCCTCAATATCTCGCACAACTTGTGGTGCTTCCTTCTCATCTCTGTCATTCTCCAAAGTAATCAATTGTCCACAAGCCGAGTCGATATCGGCACCCATGGTTCTTCGAATGGTACAAAATACACCGTAGCTTAACACAATGTGCTGAAATTCCTTAATATGCGCCAAACTGGGACATCGCAATTTATCCTTGACATCTGTTTGATTGTAGGGAATTAGATTGACAACGAGCGCTTTGCCTTCGCAGAGCTTGCCGAGTTCATGGGCGCATTCCAACGTTGACGTCTTCCCTTCCACTGCAGAATTTAAAAAAAAAAAGAAAATGGAGAGTTCAGTATTTCGTCCACAAAAGCCTCTCAAATGCCATGCCACTATTCCCGCATACATGCGCAGTTAATCGAGCCGAGGGCAACTTACACATGACATATTCAATCATAGCCCGTCGCTTGGTAGAATGCGCTAACAAGGCTGTCCTATCGGCCTGATGGTGCGGTTTGCCATCGTTTACACGTGACTTGTCTACTGTCCGCATGTGTCCATCTAAAGCATCAATCATGTCTTCGATCGGATAATGTTTAGCCGTAGGTACAATCTCGGACCGCAGTGCTTGATTAGGAGCATGCAAGGAAAGCGCCAAACAAATTTCGGGTAAATCTCGAGTAAGCTGTCGAATTTTGGAGGCAATGCCTACGGTCGACACGGTGACACGCCAGTGCGCTAAATTCCATCTCTTGCGATCCACTAAAGCTCGACAGGCCGTTACAACGTTGGTATAGTTGTCGAGAGGTTCGCCCATGCCCATGAAAACAATATTCCGAACGACTTCGAGGTCACTAGCGAGTCCCTGCTTCTTTCGGTTGATCTTCCTCTGGGACGTCCCTTTTTCCAATTCCTCCTGAGTCTGTGCCATTCGTTCCAATGCTTCGTGCGCCAGAATACGTTCGGCATGAACGACTTGCTCCAAGATTTCCGCATAGTGTAAGGATCCCGTCAATCCCATCATGCCCGTCGCACAAAAGTTGCACCCCATGGCACACCCTACCTGACTGCTAACACAAAGGGAAGCTCTTCCTGCTTTTCGAAGTTGACCAGTCGTCCGATCAGTTTTGGGTCCGTACCGCATCAATACAGATTCTACCAGTTGACCATCGTGTAATTGCACTGCTAATTTGGTCGTGGATTGATCGGCACTCGTCTTGACCTTCGCAACCTTGGACGAGACCGTGACAAAGCCATTATTGGGATCCTTCAAGAAATCCAACAACTTTTTGGGCAAACTCACGCGATTCTTATTTTTGCGGGTCGACACAGGATTCTTCAATGGAATTCTGTGAGCTGGACGATCGTCTTGGGGATTGGCGGCGGCGGCTGCCTCTGCAGGAGTATTACTACTACCCTGTCCACCGTTACTGTTGCCATTTTTCTTGGCATTCAATTGTTTGGCATCCAAATCATTTTTATAGTACCGTTCCACAAAGTCGCTCAGTTCGGGATAATGTTCTCGATGCAAGGCTTGATAAAAGCCGTCCAAATGAGATTTGGAAACGGTAATATCAGCAGCATCCAGAGCCTTCAAAAGAGCATCTCGATTTAAAATGGATTGAAGCTTCGGTTGAGGACGACCTCGTCCTCGTTTGGGTTTGGGATTCACGGTGCCCGCTGCACTAGTAGTAGTAGTCATACTGTCAGTGAAAGATAAAGTAAGATAGAATATTCTGCAATCCTTTCAACTTTCAGCTTTCAACAACCTTTTTTGAATTTTGTTTTTACAAAAACCGAAATTGTCGGCCCTTGATACGTTCCTTGAGGATACTACGCCTGAGGCCTGAGTACTTTCACTCCAGACCTGGGTGGCTGCAGGGGTGTTTGTGAGGTGGGCTGTTTCTGTAGTGTTATCTCTCGATAGTGTGTAGCAACAGATTATTATGAAGAAGTAGTGGTTGTCTACTAGCTAGTAGTACTAGTACTACTACTAGCTAGTAGCTACGGCTAGTCATGAGTCATGAGTCATGATGATTGGACAATTCATGCGTCCTGGGTATGGGTCCAACTCTGAGGAGTTTCATTCTTCCATGGGGCTCATAACCTTTCTGAAAGCCTTATCTTTAACGAAAGATAATGAATGGTTCTAGCCTCGTAGTACGAGAGAGAAGGGGCAGGAGAACAGATCATCAATCTTTCTGCCAAAGATCGACGTTGGCCTTGGACTTCTGGACAAGAGAACAGCGGGTTAACCAGTACTCTCTGTAGAACATTATTTTTTGGTCTCTTCCAAAACCACACAAAACGTATCCTTAATTTCTGTATTAAAATAGAAATCATGAGATTCTCAACCACCCTTGCCACTCTTTTTTTGGCTTCGGCTTCGGCCTTTGCCCCTTCGGCCTATGTTGTTACCAAGAGTACACAAATTGCCACTTCTTCCGCTCTCAATTCGTAAGTTTATTCAACACGGGAAAAAAAGAGAGAGAGAGAGAAAGTGTCGTTGACAGGCCAAAATATGCCACGTATCGAAAGACAACAAGGCATTTGCCCGGCAACAGCAGCAGCTAGAACGAGACCCTACCAGAAGAAAGAAAAGAAAAAGAGGACAAAGATGAAATTATAAGCTCCCTCTTCTCAAGACTTTTGGTCAATGTTGAATAGCTTGCATCCGGAATCAATTATTGCACGACAGAGTCCTCTTTTTCTTTTTCCTTCTTCTTGGCGGATTGATTGATGTTCACGAGAAAAAAAATGAAATTCCTTTCAAAGTTTTCTTGTGTATATTCGTATTGCTCGCTTCTTCCTTTCTTTTGAGAGGTTGCTGCTGCAGCTGTTGTGTGGTGTTGTTCTTGGGTGTATGGGCAGCGACTACAACAAGAATTCTGAAACACATTTTGAATTTTTATTTGTGATACTCACATTCGTCATTCCACACTTACTATTCGTTCCTTCTCTACTTTATCAACAGCTTCACCTCCAAAGTTTTTGAAACACAAGAAGTCAGTTTCGCCGACACTAAGGAAACCATTGTCAAGGGAGGAAGAGATTTGTTTCCCCTCCTTCCCAAAGCTTTCGAGGGAATTGAGCGCATTGGAGTGATTGGGTGGGGATCCCAGGCTCCTGCTCAGGCACAAAATTTGAAGGATTCTCTCAAGGAAGCTGGTGCCGATATCAAGGTCACTATTGGACTTCGCGATGGATCTTCTTCTTGGGACCAGGCCAAAGAAGTCGGTTTTTCCGAAGACGACGAAACTTTGGGAGAAATGTTTGATGTCATTGGCAAGTCTGATCTTGTCATTCTCCTTATCTCTGATGCTGCCCAAGCCAAGCTTTACAAGGAAATCTTTGCCGCCATGAAGAAGGGGGCCACTCTTGGTCTTAGCCACGGATTCCTTTTGGGATACTTGGATTCCATCGGAGAAAAATTCCCAGAGGACATTGATGTTATCGCCGTATGCCCCAAGGGTATGGGTCCTTCTGTTCGTCGTTTGTACGAACAAGGAAAGGAAGTGAACGGAGCCGGAATTAACGCATCTTTCGGTGTCCACCAAGATGTCAGTGGAAAGGCCACCGAATTGGCTCTTGGATGGGGTGTTGCCCTTGGATCTCCCTTCATGTTTGAGACCACTCTTCGCTCCGAATATACATCTGATATCTACGGAGAGCGTGGAATCCTTTTGGGAGCCGTTCACGGAATCGTCGAATCCCTTTACCGTCGTTACCAGCGCCAGGGAATGAGCCCCGAGCAAGCCTTTCTCGAATCCAGTGAATCCATCACTGGAAACATCGTCAAGATTATCTCCACCCAGGGAATCAAGGCTGTCTACGACAAATTGAATGACGAGGACAAGGCTATCTTCCAGACCGCCTACTCGGCATCGTACAAGCCCGCTAAGGAAATTTTGCAAGAAATTTACGATGAAGTTTCCTCTGGAAACGAGATCCGAACTGTCATCATGCACGGTGCTCGTATTGACAAGTACCCCGTTGGAAAGATTGACGGAACTGACACATGGAAGGTTGGCGAAAAGGTTCGCGCCGAACGAGACGAAGACAACATTCCTCTCAACCCCTTCACAGCCGGTGTTTATGTTGCCACTATGATGGCTCAGATTGATGTTCTCCTAGAGCAGGGACATCCTTACTCCGAGGTTGTCAACGAATCCGTCATCGAAGCCGTTGACTCTCTGTGCCCTTATATGCACTACAAGGGCATTGCCTTCATGGTCGATAATTGCTCCTTCACAGCCAAGACTGGATCTCGTAAGTGGGCCCCACGATTTGACTACCTCTTGGATCAATTGGCATACACAGCTGTCGACAATGGCGCCCCTGTAAACCAAGAATTGATCAAGGAATTTGAAAACCATAAGGTGCACCAAGCCGTAGAGGAATGCTGCAAGCTGCGACCTTCCGTTGATATCAGTCTGTTTGCTGAGACAAGTACCAAGGAAATTGTCATTCAGTAATTACATAAACCTTTTTTGCCGGCAGGCATGAATGAAAGTGTAAAAGTTCAAGGTGATAAAATACTACGACTATTAGTCAATACATGCTTCATGGATGCACCAACAGCTCTGATAAAAGTGCTTTTTCTTGCTTTGTCAACGACGTTTTATTTTTTTATCTGCTGATGATGATGGGAAGCCCCTATTTTCGAGAGGCACCCTCAGTTTCGACCTTAATGTTATTAGGGTTAACGCCATGTGAAATTAGACGAGGAAACAGCTCAGCTCCTTCTCTACTTTTCACGCTCTGCCAACGCAAAACCGAGGCGAGGAGCTAATTTTGTCGTCTTTGAAAATCGAAAGAAAGTCTTATTGGAATAAGAATTGTCTCTGGTACAAATAATGTCGATACTCATGTAGATATGTTCATTGTTCAATATCAAAAAATCGCGTCAGCCGATCATTGTTTTTCGAACAATTTCATTGTGCTTTACCGATATATTGCGGAAAAGCATCAGGCCATCAGCTACACATATGCCGTGAGTCGCGCTAGAAGAAAAAAAAAACCGAACGGAGCGGTGCGTTCAAAGTTTGTTTGAAACCGTGCATTCAAGATTTTCTTGAAGCCGTTCTAGCATCATGATTCGTATCGATCAATGAACAAAGCGGAAAAAACTGCAGGCAGTTAAAATATGAATTAGCAGACACAAATATTTTCATATGTTTCAAGCAGGAGGGCTGTACTCTTTTGAGAGCTTTACTCATGCTTCATTGTAGTAGAAGAAGCAATCGCCAAGGGCCGTCATCTCTTTTTTGTCAGAAATATTAGCAACTCTTTATTTGGCCAAAGCAAATTTCATTGTACCAACACTAATGACCTGCTTTCCATCAACATAGGCAGCACCCTCAGCCTGTGCGATTCCAAATTTTTTGTTCCATTTCTTAATCTTAACTTCCATAACCAGAGTGTCGCCGGGAACAACAGGTTGCTTCCACTTGACATCATCGACTCCAGCGAAAAAGAAGAGAGCACCAGGTTCGGCTCCTTCCATTTGCAGACAAACAATACCAGCAAGCTGGGCCAGTGCCTCCACCTGCAAGACACCAGGCATGACTTTTCGGTCAGGGAAATGCCCCTGAAAGAACTCTTCATTCTTGGTCACACACTTGACAGCCACAGCTGATTCTCCAGCCTCATATTCAATAACCTTGTCAACCAGAGCAAATGGGTATCTGTGGGGAAGGATTTTATCAATTTCCTCTGAAGTGAAAATAGTCTCGAGCTCGCTGGTAAGTCCCGAGATATCTTGAGCTCCGGAGAGACTGGTGGATGTTCGTGCCAAACTGCCGCCAGTGGCAGGGGTCGTGAATGCGGTGGTAGTTACCAGCGAGGCGGCTACTAGAAAGATTGATCGAAGCCTCATGTTACTAATACAAATTTTTATTTTCGTTGGTACGTTGTGACTTGTGACAACTTAATACAAAGAATAATAATAATAATAATGTTTGAGCTGCATCGTTGGAATTTCAGGACTTGCTGCTGTAGTCGGCATTTTTCCATTTTTTTTTGGCTGCCATCAACGACGACACCACTTACTTACTTCGTTCATGGACGACGACCATCGGATAGTAAGGTACGTCAGCTGTGTTCTAAAGTCAAGATCCAAAAATCTGGCGGTTAGAAAGATACCTTTTTGGGAGTCCAGTCACGAGAATTACTTAACAGCATTAGACAAACCACCCTGGCAGTAAACTCAAAATGGTGACGTATACTACAACGAAATATCAATTACAAACACAAGGACGCACGAAGGTGGGGAGGCCAACAGGCCAACCCCATCCATCACAGCCTTTAGACGTCGACAATGATTTGATGTGTGGCATTATCTATCGCACAGAGCAAGAACAATCATTGGCTGAGTTGTAGTGCATTCATTCAATTATATTATTTTTGTTCTCTTAAAAATAACAGCAACGCAAAAATCCCTAAAATTTGCACCCCACAGGTATCCTGTCACTCGAGAATACTCAACCGTAAAATATTTAAAAAAAAATCAAGAATATGAAGTACACAATAACAGCGACCATCCTCGCTCTTCTCGCTGCCCAAGAAGTTGCCACAGCTTTTACACTGAACAAGAATGTCGGTGCTGCTCGGACAGTGGCCCCCCAAGCTCTCACACAGCTCCAGGCCGAGATCACCATGCCTGCCTTGTCTTCTACCATGAAGGAGGGCAAAGTTGTCAGTTGGCTCAAAGAAGAGGGAGATGCAATCGAGGCCGGAGAAGCTATCATGGTTGTAGAATCCGACAAGGCCGATATGGACGTCGAAGCCTTCGAAGATGGAGTGTTGGCCAAGATTATCGTTGGAGAAGGAGAGATGGCTCCTGTAGGACAAGCTGTCGCTTTGATTGCCGAAGATGCCAGTCAAATCGCTGCTGTTGTCTCGGCTTTTGAGGGAGGAGCTCCTGCTGCTGCTGCCGCCGCTAAGGCACCAGCTGCCGAAGCCGCTCCTGCCAGTAGTGGAGGTGAGTCAATTCGTGTAGCGTATACAGAGATTTTCATGCCGGCCCTTTCCTCAACCATGAGCGAAGGAAAAGTCGTGGAATGGCTCAAGAAACCCGGCGAATTCGTCCAAGCTGGCGAAGCACTCATGGTCGTGGAAAGCGACAAAGCTGACATGGACGTGGAAGCTTTTGAGGATGGTTATCTTGCTGCCATTATTAGAGAGGAAGGGGAAATGGCTGATGTTGGGGCACCAGTTGGAATTCTCGTGGAAAATGAGGCTGATGTTGCTGCCTATATATCGTCTGCTGCTGCTGCCCCTGAAGGTGCCACCACACCAACTGCGTCCACTCAAACATCTGCTCCCGCCCCTTCTACTACAGGAGCTACTGCGCCCGACTGCGAATTTAGTCAAATTGATATGCCGGCTCTTTCGTCGACAATGAAGGAAGGAAAGGTCGTTTCTTGGTTGAAAAGTGAGGGAGACGCCATTTCTGCCGGAGAAGCTATCATGGTTGTTGAATCCGATAAGGCTGATATGGATGTTGAAGCTTTCGAGGATGGGTTCCTTGCTGCTATCATTACACAAGAAGGTGAAACTGGAGCAGTTGGTGCCCCTGTAGCCCTCATTGCTGCGGAGGAGAGTGATATTCCTGCTCTTCAGGCATATGCCGCTTCCCTGTCAGGAGCTCCCGCCCCAGCTGCACCTGCCGCTCCTGCTGCCCAAGCCGCCGTCGCCGCACCTGCTGCACCCAAACCGGCTGCCGCAGTTGCCACTGGAGACCGGATCACTGCCTCTCCCTTGGCCAAGAAGCGAGCTGAAGAGATTGGAGTCGATCTAAGCTCGGTAGCCGGAACTGGACCTAACGGACGTATTACTGTTTCTGACGTCGAAAACGCCGCTGCTGGAGGAGGCTCCGCCCCCAAGAAGGCTGCTGCTCCCGCCAAGGCTGCGTGGAGTCCTGCTCCTGGAGTCATTGCTGCCACACCCACTGCTCGTGCTCTCGCCAAGAAAGCTAAGATCGACATTGCCTCCATTACCGGAACTGGTGTCCTTGGACGTGTCACTGCTGATGATGTAAAAATGGCCACTGGAGAAATGAAGGCCACACGAAAAAAGGCTGCTCCCGGTGAAGAAGTTGTAGACTTGCCGGCGGGATTTGTTGCCTTTACCGGTATGCAAAAGGCGGTCAGTAACAATATGGAGGCCACTCTTTCCGTTCCCGTCTTTCGCACTAGTCGAGAAATTGTCATGGATGGATTCGACGCTCTTTACCAGGTATGCATTTTTTAAAAGTGACGTTTGTTGATTGTTTGTGTATCGTTCGATTCTACTGACACGTTTATGTTTTACTTTTTTGCAACAGAAATTGAAGCCCAATGGTGTCACTGTTTCTGCTCTTCTGGCCAAGGCTGTAGCCCTCGCCGTTGAAAAGCACCCCATCATCAATAGCTCCTACTCTTCCCAAAATGGGGGAGGTATCAACTACAATCCGGACATCAACATTGCCATGGCCGTTTCCATTGATGGAGGTTTAATCACCCCCACTTTGAAGTATGCGAACGAGCGTAGCGTCGTTGAACTGGGAGAAAACTGGAAAGAACTTGTGGACAAGGCCCGCACTGGAGGGCTCAAACCCGATGAATACCAATCTGGAACTTTCACAATCTCCAACATGGGAATGTTCGGAGTTACGGAGTTCGGAGCCATCCTTCCACCAGGCCAAGGAGGAATTCTTGCCATTGGTGCCACACAGGAACACATTGTTCCAGACAACCAAGCTGTTTTGGGAATGAAAAAGATCAAGAAGATGACAGTGACTCTTACCGCTGACCATCGCCAAATCTACGGTGCCGACTCTGCTCTCTTCCTCAAGACTCTTGCGGACATCATGGAGAACAAGCTTGACCTCCTCACGAAATAATTAGGTGCTTGTAGCAGACTAGCAATGTATCAAACTAAATAGAGACAATTTATGAAAACATTTGCTTCTATTTAAAGCAAAACATTTCACATTACGTTCAATTTGCGGGCCTCAGCATGGAGATGGGAGTCTGCCTTCACGCCGTTTTGTCTCATCAGGGAGACAATTTCTTTGGCCCTCGCTGTCTTTTCCAGGACTGGAATGTCAGCTTCTCTCAGCACTTGTAGCATTGCTGTATATGTTACAACGTCTGGTTTCAGAGTGCCGTCGCCTTGAGCTGAAAGAACATTCATTTCATCAAGAAGTGCTCGTGCCTTGTCGACTGCTGCGATATTTTGGGATCTCCCTATTGCTCGCAAGGCGTCTGTATAGATTTTCGTATTGGGTTTGTAGTTCTTGTCGCCTGTTGCAGCGTAGATATCTTTAAGTTTCTGCAAGTACATTTCGGCTCGTGCAACCGCTTCGGGATCAGGGCTATTGGCCAGGCAGGCCATAACGATTCCATACGTTCGTATGTTTGGAGCGACTGAGGGATCTTCCTGACCTAATACTTCCAGCTCCACGAGTAACTCTTCGGCTTGACTAGCCGCAGTTGGGTCTTTGGAGCGTGATAGAGCCAACAATAGGTAATTGTACATAATATTATTACTCGGACAACCCGCATCCTGAATAATTTGCTTCACTTTCGTCACGTTACCAGTCTTGGCGAAGGCATTGGCAAGTGCTCCATACACAGTGGCATCGGGATCACGCGTCACGATTCCTTTCTCGCGAAGATCCATAAGCTCTTGAAATGCCTTTTGACTCTGCTTGGCCGCCAGCTTCTTGTTGGGTAGGTACAAATCATAAGCATGGATTCGGGCCTTGTAGGCTAGAATAATATCTAGGCTGGTGACATACTTGGACTCAAAATACTTTCGATATTCCTCAAATATTCCCTCGAACTTATCCACTGTGCGCGAGTGAGGCTTTCCCCCCGTTCGTCGCGACAGGGCTCGTAGCAGTGGCAAGTAACCAAACGATGGTGGTACAACCTTGTCGACGTGATTCGATGACAGTGGTTGATCGGATGTTTTAGGATACATTCGTTTCACGAATCGTTGGAGCTTTTCAATGCGTTCGGCAGCTTTGGGGTGGTACGAATTGGCCCAATTATCTAGCAGTAGTTCAAAGAATTTGAATGGTGGTTTACCGTCGGGCCACTGTTGTTGGTCACGAAAGCCTTGCATCCGGAGCAAGACCGACTCGGCACGTTCGCCTGCATCTCGTTCGTAACTTTCGGCCCACAACGTTACTATATGTTGAATGAGACTATCGGGTGGAGCCATGGAGGAGTCTTTCGCAGCCTCAGCCACATCCAGCCATGTGTGTAGTATCGCATCGGCCTTGTAAATTCGATCCTGATTCTCTTTTCCTGGTTGTTGCTGAAAGTATGACATGATCACAGCCAAGAAATTTGATCGATCAGGCAGAAAGTCAGAGTTGTTGGACTGGTCGTATAACCTTATCATGTCGGATAAAACACGATCGGCTGCTTGAGGATTACGATTATTTACGTGGATTTGGACGGTGACTTCGAAGCAGCGTCGACAGGACTCGACTGAGATGGAAGCAGTATCGTTGCTGTCGTCGACGTGTTGCTGCTGCTGTTCTTGTTGTTGGAGGTACATGTTAAGTATCTCGTACAATAACTTGTCGGCATGTCGAGAAGCGGCATGTATTTGATGTTTCGATGCTTGCTCCCACATTTGGAGCGCCAAGACGAAGGCTTGCTCTGGCGAGTTGGTTTGTTGGCTCTTATTTCGAAACTCCCGCATCTTCTCTTGTAGATTTCCCCGAGGGAGATTTTGAGCCGTCCAATCTCTTTCCAAGCTGTTCAAAATTTCTTCCACCAAAGCAGAGTTGTCTATCTTTGCTGCTGGATGTGATTGTCCTATTTTCTCTTTGCAGATTTTTTCGGTAATCCTTTGCACTTCAGAAGCTAAACTCGGACCCGATCCACTGTCATCTTCTACAAGGTGATCTTCTTGTCCCCCACCATCTTCTTCTACTTTTTCTTTGTCGTCTTGTGCAGCCCTATCATTACTTCCATGATTTTTATCAAAAATAGCCAACAAGCTTGGGTCCAGTGGATAACTCTGTTCAACAATGGTCCTGGCTGTTTGGGTAGAATGTACCACTTCCATGCGCTGTTGTAATTCCTTTCGTTCACGACATAGACGTTGCCACAGCATCCGACCTTCTTCCTGACAATTGGGATGAGAGTGAGAGTGAGACGCCCAATAGGCGAGAGCTCGGCGTCCATCTCTCCACGAGTACGTCGAAAACGAACCAGGAGCTAGCTTCAACAGACGATGTATCGTGGCCATCATCGTTTCGTGAGAGGGGTTATGATCCGAGTGTTGTTGTTGATGATTATGGTTCTGAGAAACCGTGGTAGAAGACGACGTAGAGGTGGATACAGTACGTCGGTTCCTTCCAATACGAGTCTCCTGGTAGTCTATAATAGCAGTGGTGAACGGAGGCGAAGCAGTCATGGCAGCCGCAAGACTGCAACATCGGTGTCTCTGCACCGTCTGCCACGGCCTTAACCTTTGAACACAGAGCTTACTACTGGTAGATCTGATCATGTCGTTGTGTTGGAAAGTCTAGTAGTAAGGACGTGTACGTTTGTGACAAAAAAGAGAAAGAAAGAATGAAGGAATGTTGCATAATAGATAATAGTATCATGTTGTTGTTGTTGTTCTTGTGTTCGCATGCTTGCTTCTGTTGCACCTGTTTCGGTCGCTCAGTCATTCCTTGTGGAACAACAAATCCTCAACCGGGTGTCATTAGTGATGAAAAGTTTATCCGCATCAATTTTGTAGGACTTCACAAAAAAAGAACCCCCCACATCACAACATCATCAGTCATCAGCTCATAATCTTCAGATCTCTTTTATACGATCAGCAGCAATTCAAAAGAGAACACACGAAGAGCATCACTACCACGGCATACAACCAGCAACATAACATTGTCAAATTAACATTAAAAAAAAAAGAACCACCATGTCGGCTGCTGTATCTTGTAGCACCATGAGTACGGGCACCATGTCCCCGGAAGAAAAGGAACGCCGAGAAAAAAGAAAGCTATCCTATCATCTGCTAGGGACCAAGAATCAATTACCAAAAGATTTAGATGATCAGGATCCCTTGTTTCGATACCTGACAACATTGACGCTACCGACACCAAACCAGACGCGCGTCCTAACCGCGAAGCGCGTTTTTTTAAATGCCCTGGCCCATGCCGACGGTGATGGGACCAACGATAACGTCCAAAATGTACTGGACGAACTCACGCGCTGCTATGAACCGGATGCCTTTGATGCACGAGCCAAACCAAGCCGCACAGCCATGATGTCATCGCCACAATTAGAAGGCATGTGGATTTCGTTGATCAAACCGAAATTTCGAGATGATTTGGGAATGAATGCCAAGGGCGAATACCTTTACACCCTGGGACGGCTATCTTTCGGTATGATGTTTTCGTATTTTGATGCTTAAATATATTCTCCTTTTTTGTGTGTGTCTGAACTTTCCGCTCAAAATCTCTATCAAAACTTAAAACAATGCCATCTAGGTATGTGTAACCCAGGAGATCTAGTTTGCAGCCTTCAGGGAACCTTTAATCCCGTCCAACTGGCCCGCTCGAGAGACCGAAAAGCAGCATTGAAGCGTGCCCCCAAAAGTCTCGTGCAAGCGATTCAGGATCAGAACACTGCACTGAGAACATACAAGTAAGCTGTTTGTCATTTCGTGTGTGGATATCATTTCTTTCAAAGCTTCTCTCTAACTTGGAGAGTTCATAAATATCTTGCAACCAATTTTAATTTTTGATAGCGTGGTCACGGCATTTACCATCGAGCCTCGTGAAAACAACAAGGATCCAGCGTCGCCCAATGCAAATGTCGATCATCCCATTGAAGGCTTAATGACAACTTGTGGCTTCGTTGTTCCTCAGCCAGATAATCCCAATCGACTTTCCATTTTCTTCACGTCAGGTTCTCTGGAGGTGTCAAATGACTTGAATGGATGGAAGCAAGTATTCACAGAGCAAGCAAGGACACCGCCACCCCCTAGTAAAGAACCTATGAAGCGCAATCGTTCTCTCACGAATCTGTTTTCAATGATCAAGGATCACAAAAAGAAACAGGATAAAACTAACCCAGCCGCCGATCTTGTTCCGTGTCCGATGGAACCCGATGGAAAAATGTCGTATCAGTTAGACAAGCCAATGGAGGGACAAATTGTAGACATTCTGTATTTGGATGATACCTTGCGGATTCTCCGCGGAAGTCGAGGTGATTTGCACGTGGAAGCGCGGGTGCCGAAAGATGACTGTATGTAGTTGGATTCAGGGATCAAAATACAAATACAGCTGCTGCGTGTTTGTATAATGCCCGCTTGGAGGAATGGGTGGTTTCAACAAACTTTTATTAGCTACTTGAGTACTTCTCCAAACCAAACGAACTATTGCTCTGTAATACATGTATACACGCACCAAAATTAGAATGTACTCCTATGTGAATTTATGCTATCAAAACATGATCGACTCTCTACAATACACGTTTTCAGTTCTTGGCGTCCAGTAGCTGTCTTGGCTTGGAATAGATCCTACTACCACTGGTACTGTCTGTACTACTAGACGCACAGAGTAACGTGGGGTTGATGAATCCAGCGTTCATCACATCAGATGGCTTTCTTGTTCGTCTCGAAAGTAACAATCACGTGCAAGTACAAAATTGAAATAATTGAACCTCTTCTTTCTTAGACCGAAGCACAAAATACCATGTCTAGAGCATGGTACAAACCGAACGCTATTCCAAAACTTATCGGTACTCTCGAAGGAAAACGATGCAATGTCCAAGTTTGGAATACGACGTGCTGTGTCACCAAGGCTGGCAAAGACACCGAGATGAAGTGCACAACCCTGATCAATCCTGCAAATCCACAGCTATCCGGTGTCTCGAAATTTCCCTACTTTCCCAAGGGGGGCCCAGTTCCCAAAACTCCACCTACCAAAGATTCTCACCACATCATGGGTTACGTGGTACGTACGTTGCAGGTCTTTCGGTCTCGTTCTATTAAGTTACTGGTCACTCACTCACCAATCAACATCTTCCTGCACTTTTTTTTTCGGTGGCAGACACAATGGGGCGGGATGGAGGTCGGCGAGGGGATGTTTTTTGCTGCTAATGTTGTAGACGGTATAGTGCACCAGCTTGGTGGATGGCAACTGGAACGGGAATGTCAGCGGCTCCCCGTCATGGATGACAAGGAGGAGGAACAAGAACGCTGCCCTGTTGGGCAGGCGGTAAGCACAGGTCCGGGAGGTCCGAAGTTGGCAGCTCATTTTGATCAAGTGGTACACGCTGTGCCACCCTTTTACAATCACCATCCTGATCCAGAGCACTACTTGTTAGAAGCCTACCGGAATGCATTGTTAGTATCATTTGAAAATAATCAACTGACATCCAGGGTTGCCTGCCCTTTGATGGGAGCTGGATGCAGAGGTTTTCCTATCAATGTTGCCATACGGATAGCCGGAGAATTTAGTCAAGGCTGGCTGGATCAACAAAGTAGAAACAAGGAAAGTGATAATGATGGACAATCGAAGACGTTGACTTTTGCCATTCCAGACATTGAAATTGCTGAACAGCTATTGGTAGCCATGGAAGGAAAGTCACCCCAACAATGATTCTAAGACGATTCGTGAGTTGAACTAAAGTATTTTGAAAGAACACAGTGTCATGAATTCTATACAGAAAGGAGACATCCTCGCAGTATTTTTCAAAAGAGCAATTGATATCGATAGATCGCAAGGTCAGTTGTCAAAGACAGCCTCAATAGGTTGTCCATCGAAGCAATTCTTCAGGGCAGTACTGTATTTGTTTGAGTGCACTCATCAAGAGCTAGCTAGCCAGTGCAGGTCGCTAGCTAGAAAGCCTTTTTAAATCATTGGATTCTACTCGTACAACAGAAACCTGAACAAAAGTGAAGCAACAATCCTCGAGAGTAAAATAGTGTCCGGGTGGCTGAATATGAGCGTTTGCGTTCACTTCCACCTGGCAATTCATCATATCCATGAAAAAACATCAAGAATCACAACGAACAAGCAACAAACAACACACTACACAAAAAAAGCACAGCAAAGCAACATTCTGCCTTGCCACAACTTGTCGTACAGCTGTTTAGCCAGCATCAAACGACTTCGCAGCGACTAGGCACCATCTGCTTAACAATGACGAAGCCATCTACGAAAGATCACATGCAGGGTTTCCTGCAGCTAGGATCCATCGCTCTCGCCCTACTTTGCACATCAGGATTGGCCACAGCCACCAGACACCAAAACAGAAGATATTATTATAGCAGCAGCATATCGAGACCGACTAGGACATGGGGCATACAATCTAATGCTAAACTTACCAGTACTTCCGAAGAAAGAGACATTTTAGATTTTTACTTGATGAATGTTCGAGGTGGCAGCGATTATCCTGGCGGCAACCCAGGCGGTTACGATGACGATGACAGATATGGTAGCAGCCAAGGGAATTACGACAGATATAATCTGGGCGCGGATAGATGGGGAGGACACGATCGATACAAAGATGATCGAGGGAGCAGTCGAGATAATTATGATGAATACGCTCATGACCCCTACGACGATAGAGGAAGTGTCCCATCGGTACGTAAAAGTATGACTGATGCTTTGCTACACATAGAAACGAGAGAAAATGCCATC
>Ga0100398_1001838_pt1 | contig 18041 bp, 13 predicted proteins | sample CryGeymeta201522_FD_81568 | JGI IMG/M metagenome (GOLD analysis project Ga0100398, IMG submission 81568) | Groundwater microbial communities from Crystal Geyser aquifers in Utah, USA - Crystal Geyser metaG 2015-22 | ecosystem: Environmental > Aquatic > Deep subsurface > Groundwater | place: USA...
AAAATATCTTTCCAATCAATTATCCGGCGGAGAAAAACAACGCGTAGCAATTGCGCGTGCGTTAGTTAATAATCCTAATGTGGTTTTTGCCGATGAACCGACTGGAAATTTGGATTCAAAAGCGGGACTTCAAGTAATGAAAATTTTGCAAAAACTTAACGATGAGGGAAAGACAATTATTTTAGTCACTCATGAAACTTATACCGCCGAGCACGCCAAAAGAATAATTTATATGAAAGATGGACGAATTATTGCTGATGATAAAATTAAAAATAGAAGAATTGCGGATGGGACGGAAAAAATTTTGAAATAAATAATAATTTTTAAAAACAAAAAAATGAACAAACAACTCATAACTAAAATTATTATCGGAATAATTTTGCTTATCACCGTTGTAGTAGCGGGATCAATTTGGTTCAAAAATATCAAAAAAATTCCAGTTCAGCACTATCAAGCTCAAGATATCAAAGCTAAGATACTGGACAATTATCTAGGAAGCGACTGTAAAGGCAATTATGTTTGGGGCGGAGCGATGAATCTGGCTTGGAATGATTTGAATGATAATATTTTGCATAAAAAATTAAAACTGAATACTAATGATAAAATCGCTTTGGGAATGGTGGAAAAATTAAACAATTCAACTTTTACGAAAAATGATTTAGATGATAAAAGCTATTACATAAAAAGTGGTTACGGACAAGAAACGGTCAATTTTATCAATAAAGAATCCAAGCAGAAATTTTCTAGCAAGAGTTTTGGTGATTTAAAAATGAACTTAGAACCAACTGATATTATTTCTTACGCTTATTTTTTGAAAGAAGTGGAATATAAAACGGTATTTGAGAAAAAAGACATTTCCTTTAACGGTCAAAAAGTAAAAGGGTTTTATGCCCAAAAAAAAGACCAAAGAAATAATGTAAAAATAATCAAATATGAAAGTGATGATAAATTTATTGTTAGTTTAGAGCTTAAGGATGAAAGTGATCAACTAATTTTGGCAAAGGGTTATGATATGTCCAGTCCGCAAAATGTTATTGATGAAATCAACCAGAATAATAGTAAAGGTCATCTTGAGACTATTGGAGGATCTGATCGTTTTGAAGCTCCCAATTTGCATATTGATCACCATAGAGATTATGTGGAATTAATTTACAAATTTTTAGCCAATAAAGGATTTGAAAAATATTTTATTGCTCAAATGTTTGAAAATATTAAATTCAATATGGATGAAAAGGGAGCGAGAGTTGAAAATGAGGCTGCAATAGTGGTAATGCCGTCCGCCATGCTGAGAGAACCTGAAAAATCAAAGAATTTAATTTTAGACAAACCATATTGGGTGGTTATGCAAAGAGCGAATTCACAAAATCCCTATTTTATTTTAGGGGTGAACAATACGGAACTGATGGAAAAATAAAATTTTAAAAATAAACTACCTCGTAGCAAGCGGAAGAGGTATTAACGGAAGCTAATTTTTCTTAGTAGATTGCGAGATTTTTATTAATTCCTCCCAAAGCAAATCTTCGGAGAAAATTTAACTCATTTTAATAATAAAAAATGCACATAATTTCCGCCATAAAAATTTCTTACAAAAACCTGATGGCGGCCAAGTTCCGCTCTTTTTTGACAATACTGGGCATTATTATCGGTGTGGCTTCGCTCATAATAATTATGGCGATTGGTCAATCGGCGCAAGCTTTGATTTTGGATCAAGTTACGGGAATTGGATCTGATCTCATTGGTGTTTTGCCGGGAGCCTCCGATGAAAAAGGTCCGCCGGCGACAGCATTGGGAATTTCCATTACTTCTTTGAAATATGAAGATTTAAATGCGTTAAGAGACAAAAAAAATGTTCCAGAAGTTTTGTCCGGAGCGGGATATGTGTTGGGAACAAATGCAGTTTCATATAAAGGGAATAATTTGAATGCTTCTTTTGAAGGAACTACCGCCAGTTATTTGGAAGTTGAAAACGCCGAATTAAGTTCAGGAAGATTTTTTAGCAAAGATGAAGAGTCAGATATGTCGCGAGTAGCGGTATTGGGATCAAAAATTGTCAAGGATATTTTTTTAGAAGAAGATCCTTTGGGGAAAGTTATCAAATTAAAAGATCAAAATTTTGTGGTTATTGGAATTTTCAAAGAGAGAGGTTCTACCGGTTTTGGAGTTACCAGTCAAGACGAGGCTGTTTTTGTTCCGATTAAAACCGCTCAAAAATTGCTTTTGGGAATTGATCATCTGGGGTTTATCGTCTTAAAGCCAAAGATACTCAACTTATTCCTCAGGCTAAAACAAGTATAAAGATGACACTCAGAGAAAGACACGATATTGATGATTCGGCTAATGATGATTTTTCTGTGCGGGATTTGGCGTCAGCTGTTGAAATTATCACTCAAATAACTGATGTACTAAGATATTTTCTTTTGGCAATTGGGGGGATTTCCTTGATTGTCGGCGGGGTGGGAATTATGAATATTATGCTTTTGTCGGTCAGTCAGAGAATTCGCGAAGTTGGATTGCGAAAAGCGGTGGGAGCTAAAAAATCCGATGTGGAAATCCAGTTTTTGGTTGAATCGGTTTTTATTTCATTTTTAGGCGGAGTAGGGGGAGTTATCATTGGTATTTTGATTTCTTTTGTTGTGGCAGTGATTATTCAAAGTCTTCAATATACTTGGCCATTTATCATTTCTTGGCAATCGGTGATAGTGGCAACTTTGGTGAGTATTATTATTGGAATTGCTTTTGGTATTTATCCAGCGAGAAAAGCTTCTAAAATAAGTCCAATGGAAGCTTTACGATATGAATGAGATAAAAAAAGAGAAAGGGGTTCAGATTAATTTTTTCAAGAAAAAAACATAAGTCCTAAAAAAATGAAACATTTTATAATTCCTATTAAATTGGCTTTTAGAAGTTTGGGCAATAATTTGGGGCGAACGATGTTGTCTCTTTTAGGAGTTGTTATCGGAGTGGCTTCTGTTATTTTAGTTTTATCTTTTGGCTTGGGAGTAAAAAGTTTTTTAGTTGATCAAATATCTTCTTTCGGTTCGGATATCATTGAAGTGGAAGTCAAAATTCCCAAAGTAAAAAAAACTTCTTCTCAAAATGCCGGCGGGCTTTCAGGAGGCACCCAAGTTACCACTTTTAAACTTGAAGACGCTGAAAAAGTGGCCAAAATTGAAAATATCGGAGACTGGTATGCTTCAATAATGAGCCAACAAATAGTCAGTTTTGGCAATGAAAATAAGCAGACCTTTATTATAGGAACAACCTCCGGAGTGATAAAAACCGATAAAAAAGTAGAGATTGATCAAGGCATAATGTTTAGCGATGATGATGACAAGAGTCTTCGCCAAGTGGCGGTTTTGGGAAGCGAGATAAAAAATGATTTTTTTGGCGAGGAAAAAGCGTTAGGAAAAAATATAAAAATAAAAGGACAAAATTATAAGATTATTGGAGTTCTGAAAGAAAGAGGTGCTACCGGTTTTTTTAATTTTGACAATACAATTTATGTTCCTCTTCAAACTACACAAAAGAAATTGGCGGGAATTGATTATTTGCAATTCGCTATATTTAAGGTAAAAGATATGAAAAAATTGGATGCCACGATTTTGGATGTTACCGATGCTATAAGAGACCGACATAATATTGTAAATCCCGACGACGACGATTTCGCGGTGAATTCCATTGTAGAAGTTTTAGATATTTTGGATAAAGTTTTTTTCTCGGTTAATCTTTTGCTTTTAGCTTTGGTTTCTATTTCTTTAGTTGTTGGCGGGGTGGGGATTATGAATGTGATGTATGTAACGGTAACTGAAAGAACTTTTGAAATTGGGCTTAAAAAATCAGTGGGAGCCAAAAATTGGCATATCCTTTTTCAATTTCTTTTTGAAGCTATTTTTTTGACTTTTTTGGGAGGTATAGGGGGTATTTTTATCGGAATGGGAATTTCAAAAGCCGGAGAAATTTTAGCTTCTCACTTTGGTTTTTTTCTTGATTTTCCTATTACTTGGTGGTCTTTGGCGATTGGATTGGGTTTTTCCAGTTTTACAGGAATCGCTTTTGGGTATTTTCCAGCGCGAAAAGCTTCTCAGCTAAGTCCTATGGAAGCTCTTCACAAAGAATGAACAAAATTTTAAAATTTTATTAAACAACATTTTTAAAAACCCGCAATATTGCGGGTTTTTTTTGTTTGTGATAGGTTTTACTTAGTTGTTCGGCGATAATAAGATAATAAAAAGACAAAGAATTCTACTTTTAATAATTTTTTTAAAAAAAATATGGAAGACAAACGAAAAAATGAATCAGATGAAACATATAACGAGGATAATTTCAAGGAAAGTGAATCTGATTTCAGCGAGAAAATAAGTCAAGAAACAATAAAACAAAAAAAAAGAAGAGATTTTTTGATAGAGTTATTTTTGTTTTTTATTTTGGGTGTTTTGGTTGGAGTGGCTTTTAAAACTGAAGCTAATAAAAAAATCGCTATTGGATTTAATGATTATAAAATGAAAATTCAAAATCAAGATTATAATATCGGTAAACTGCAAAAAGATTTAATTACCAAACAAATTCAAGAGGAAGAAGAAAGTCAAAAAAATTCCACTCCGCAACAAGACCTGCAACAAGAAATACCATAACCGAACAATAATTAAAAAGTTTTTCAAAAAAGATCAAAAATAGAAAATAGACTTGTTGCTTAATAAATTTAGTTACGCAATTTATTAAGCAACAAGTCTAATATATAAAATGTAATTATTTTTTTAATCAACTTTTAAAAGCAAAATCTATGAATGATGAAAAAAAAGGGGGAAATGAGAATCAAGATGAATTTGAAGTGGAAGAAGTCAACTCTGAAATTGAAGAAATCTCAAACGAGGATTCTTCAAAAGAAGAAAAAAGAAGGAAAGATTTGAAGGAAAAAGAAAAAAACAAAAAAATGAAAAATTTAATGTCTTTGACCATTCTTTTGGCGGGTCTTTTTTTAGGAAGTCTTTTTGTGGATCTTAGTCAAGTGATAAAAGGTGGGGGATATTCAACCAAAAAACTTAATGAAGCGGAAATTTTTGAATCTGGTGGAAAAACTTGGGTAGCTTTTGAAGAACCGGCAGTTGGAGTAAATGTTATTTCTGATGATAGTTGTGAAAAATGCGATCCAGCCGAAGTTTTGGTTTGGTTGAGAAGAATTTTGCCCACAGTAAGCGCAAATAAAGTTAGCTATGATTCCGAAGAAGGGAGAAAAATGATTGATAAGTTCAGAATAACAACTTTACCGGCTTTTGTTTTTGAAAAAGACTTGGAAAAAACTGATTTTTACACTCAAGCGCAAGTTCTCTTTACCTTAAATGATGAAAATTATGTTTTAAATTCTCAAAAGTTAGGAGTGCCTGCGGGAAGATATCTGAGTCTTCCCCAAATTAAGGAAGATGACGCAAAATTAGGGAAAGAAGACACCAAGGTAAAAATTATTGTTTTTTCCGATTTTCAATGTCCTTATTGCAATGTTTTTTACAATAATCTTAGAGAAACAATGAAAGAATATCAAGATAAAGTGTTAGTAGCTTTTAAAGATTTACCTTTGGAAATTCATCCTCAAGCGCAAGAATCTTCTTTGGCGGGAGCATGCGCTTTGGAACAAGGAAAATTTTGGGAATATGCCGATAATCTCTATAATAAACAAGCCGAGTGGGGAAATGACAAAACTAACGCAAAGTTAAAGAGTTACGCTGTCAAATTAGGATTGAATGCGGGACAATTTAATAAATGTTTGGATGAGAAAAAATATCAATCTAAAATTGAAGCAAGCCAAAAAGAAGCGGAAGAATTTGGAATTTCTGGAACTCCGACAACTTTTATCAATGAAGATATGCAAAGTGGAGTCCTTTCCGTGGAGCAATTAAAAGAAAAAATTGAAGCGGAATTGAAAAAATAATGTGTTATTTGTTTATGATGAATGAATATTTTATTTAATTAGTTGCTTAGATTGTGAAAGAGGCGTTTTAATTGACGCCTTTTTCTTTTTATTTTTTTGTGATATAATTTAGGAGAAGTTTTGAGATACTATTGCATAATAAAAATAATTTTAAAATTCAAATCAAGTGAAATATCATAAAGAAATTTTTGAGGTGATTTTTTTCGCACGCGGGGGTCAAGGGGCTAAAACGGCGGCGGAAATTTTGGCGCAGTCTGCGGTGAGAGAAAATAAATATGTTCAAGCTTTTCCCAATTTTGGTCCAGAAAGATCCGGCGCGCCCACTAAAACATATTTACGTATTTCTCAAAAACCGATTTTGACTCACGAACCGATAGTGGATCCAGATGTAGTGGTTGTTTTGGACGATACTTTGCTAAACAGTCAAGATGTTTCCAAAAATGTAGAAAAAAATGAAGCTTTAATAGTCAATACTCAGTTATCCAAAGACGATATCCAACAAACTATTTCTGAAAAAGGAAAAAAATTTGAAGGGAAAATATATCCTGTAAATGCGGATGGAATTTCTCTTGAAATTGTCGGACAACCTCGTCCCAATACTGTGATTTTGGGAAAATTTGTTCAAGTGACTGAAGCGGTAAAATTGGAAAGCGTGATAGCGGAATTCAAAGAGATATTTGAGAAAAAAATCGGTAAAGAGATAACTCAAAAAAATGTGAACGCTATTGAAAAAGCTTACGACACTATTTGATGATTTTTAATTTGAAAAAATAATTGCAAAAAAAAATAATATGGAACATGGAGCCATAATAAAACATAATCCAAAAAAAGCCTCCTTCACTGGAGACTGGCGATATATGCATCCCGAGGTGGATAAAGAAAAATGTATTGGTTGCGGGAATTGCGTTCCTTTTTGTCCGGAAGCTTCCATTGAATTGAAAGAATATAAAAAAGGAGAAAAACCCAAAGCGGATATTGATTATGACTATTGCAAAGGATGCGGAGTTTGTTCGACGGTTTGTCCGGTTAAAGCGATCATAATGAGAAAAAAATAAATATTATGAGGAGAAATTTTTTGAGGAAAAAAACAATTTTGTCTTTTTTGATTTTCGTTTTGTTCGGAATTATTTTTTTTGTTGATATTTTTGGAGTTAACGCGGATGAAATTTCTTCTCTTAAAAAAGAAATAGATCAACAACAAGAAAAAAAAGAAAAAACCGAGCAAGAACTTAACACTGCTCAAACAATGCTTCAAAAAAATCAATATCAACTGAATATAACAAAAGATCTTTTGGTAAAAACGGAAAACGATATAAAAAGAAGAAAAAAAGAGATTGAAGAATTGGAAAATCAAATAGAAATTAACAGGAAAATTCTGGAAAGTTATATTCGTGAAATGTATTTTGGCGATCAACAAGTTTTGGAAAATTTTTTGGCAAGCGAGAGTGATTTGAGTTTGAATTCTGATAATTTTTTTCAATTTTTGAGCGTCAAAGAGAAAATTTTGAGTGTTATGGATGAAATTGACAAAGCCAAAGATCAAGAGGAAAAAGCCAAAAAAGATATGGAAGAAAAAAAGGATGATCACGAAAAACTTTTATCCATTCAAAGTGGTCAGCAGTATCAAATAAAATCGGACATAACTAGAAATAAAGCCACTCTTTCTCAGATAAACTCCAAGATAAACAAACTACGTGCCGAACTTACCAATATCTTGGGAAGCTCCGTTAGTTTTAACGATGTTATAAGCGCTTCCAAATATGCTTCAAAAGTTACCGGTATTCGCAAAGATTATCTCTTGGGAGTTTTGGTGGTGGAATCAAATTTAGGAAGATATACTGGAGGATGCGATTATAAAGAAAGCAGAATGAGTGATTATAGAAAAGGAATTTTTAGGGATATCTGCAAAGGGTTGAAGTATAATTATAAAAAAATGAAAGTTTCTTGTCCGCCTTCTGGCTATTCCGGAACAGGGGGCGCGATGGGAGTAGCTCAATTTATGCCGGATACATGGATAGGTTATCAAAGTTCTATAACAGCGGTAACCGGACATAATCCTCCCGATCCTTGGAGTCTGACTGACGGAGTGGTGACAATGGCCTTGAAATTGACTAAAGTTAACGGAGTAACCAATCACAAAGAAAGCGCGGAAGCCAAAGCCTATTGTGTGTATTTGGCGGGGAATAATTGGGCAAGTTATTGTGATAACAACGGAACCAATTATGGCGATTTGGTTCTCTATTGGGCGGATAACTATGAAAAACTTTTAGGAGATTAGATTGAATTTGGAGAAAAATGGATAGATGTTTGATAGGCAGACAAATGAATAAGGAAAAAATTGGCAGTTTGAAAATGACACAAAAAATTTTTTTGTTTGATATCTTTTTATTTAAGTGTTATAATGGGCACAGTCATATAATTAATCAGTAATGAAAAACTCTCTTAAAATAGACTTGTTGCTTAATAAGAAATTTGCTATATATAGTATGGTTTAGAAAAATTTCTATACTACATATTGTGGAAAATTTTATAAATCTTTATTAAGCAACAGGTCTAATAATTATACTAGAAATTTGTTTTTAGAATTTTTTCAAAGACAAGCTTCGGAGGGTTTTAAAAAAAAATGAAAATAAACGAAATAATGACCAAAGATGTGATTTGTGTTAAAGAAGACACCCCTATTTTGGAAATTGCCGAGATAGTTTCTGAGAAAAAAATTCATGGGGTCCCGGTGGTTGATGAAAACGACAAAGTGGTGGGGATTATCACGGAAACGGATTTTTTTACCAAAGATTCTTCCAATATGGTTTATATGCCTTCTATGATTGATTTTATAAAAAAAGGAAAGATGAATTATCCTGAAGGAGAGGAAGAAAAAGAAGCGTTGGGAGAAATTATTCACGCGAAAGCTAGAGATATAATGACTCCCAAATGCGAAACGGTTTCTCCTGATTTGGAGGTGGAAGATTTTATCAAAATTATCAAAGAAAAAAGTTTCAATTCTTATCCAGTGGTGGATGAAAATGGAGTTTTATTGGGAATTATAACAGTGGCCGACGCTATCAAACTTTTATAACCGAAAATTGAACAAATTTTTTTCGTAAAGAAAGAAGACTCTTTGAGTCTTTTTTCTTTTTTAAAAATTTAGAACTAAAATAATTTGGAAAATGTCAAAAATTACCCGTTTTTTGAAAAAAACAATTAACGGTAAAATTTATAAAACACATTATTTTTATTTAATCCGGAAAAGTTAACTTAATCTCAAAATTTGTGTCTTATTTTTTTTAATAAAATAAAATTCGTCGGTTTCACCTAAAAAAATGTTAATTTTTTGTTGAATAAAAATTATTAAGAGAATTTTTCCAACGTTGAATCATTGGATCGGAAGAATTTTGAAATTCAACACTCAAAAGAGAGGAATAATTTTTCAAAAATTCAATGCGAGTCTCCTCTTTTTTGGAAGATTTTTTATTCTTTTCTTCTTTTTTAGGATGGGACATGCGAAAAGATTTTTTTCTTTCAGAGAGCAATAAGTTTTCTTTTTGGTGATCATAGTCGGCAAATTTTTCATTTTCATATCTTTCCAAAACTTGAAACATAAAATTTCGCCAGATAGGAGCAGCGATAGAAATTCCATTGGCGCCGGAATGCATAGGACGATTGTCATTATTTCCCGCCCAAACTCCGACAGCGATACTGGGAGTATAACCGATTGTCCATGCGTCTCTGAATTTTTGCGAAGTCCCGGTTTTGGCGGCTACATTTTTTCCTGAAATATGAAGGCTATTATTGATTCCGAAAATCGGCGCGCGCGACTGATTGTCTGAAAGAATGGAATTTATTTTTCGCGCTATTTGAGGATCTAAAACAACCTCGTTTTTTGATTCGGATTGAAAAATGGTTTTTCCATCAACATTTTCAATTTTCAAAATAGCGGTTACTGGATTTTTTTTACCATCATTGGCAAAAACGGAAAAACCTGCAGTTTCATCCAAAAGACTTACTTCGCCTCCGCCTAAAACTAAAGAAAGCCCATAATAATTTTTTTTGTTGAGGGTGGTTATCCCTAGCCTATGAGCTAATTCAATAGTGTCATTTACACCTGCCAGATAAAGAGTTTTTACCGCTGGAACATTAAGTGACATTGCCAATGCTTGTCGCATCGTAACGAGACCATGAAATTTTTCATCATAATTTCTAGGAATATAATTTTTTCCAGAACCGTCCGGACCGAAATCGGTAGGAGAGTCTATAATGAGTGTTTCCGGTTCATATCCTTTTTCAAAAGCTTTGGCATAAGCAAAAGGTTTGAAGGAAGATCCAGGTTGACGAGCACGAATGGCGACATTGACTTGACCATCAATTTTTTCATCAAAAAAATTGCGACTGCCAATCATAGTCAAAATTTGTCCATTTTTAGGGTCTAAGGAAACTAAGGCGGCATTTTCAGCGTTAAATTTTTGGTTATTTCTGACGCCTTCCGAAACAATTTTTTCGCCGGTTTTTTGAAGATCATAATCAAGAGTGGTATAAATTTTTAGTCCGCCTTTTTCCACTAAATCGCTTCCATAAGTTTCTTCCAATTTTTCTTTGACATAAAAAACAAAATGGGGGCAATCTATGGTTTCATGAAAGGGAACGATCTTGGAAAAAGTAATTGTTTTTTTAGCTTCTTGGATTTTTTCCGAATCAATCAATTTTAGTTTTTCAATACGATCTAAGACTTTTTGTTGTTTTGATACAAGTTCGTCAATATGGTTTCCAAAAGGCGAGTAATAAGTGGGTGCGTTAGGCAAAGTGGCTAAAAGAGCCGCTTCGTCAAGGGTAAGATCTTTCGCTTTTTTGGAAAAAAAAGTTTCAGAAGCGATAGCGATTCCATAAGCGTTGGAGCCGTAAGGAACTTCATTTAGATACATATCCAAAATATCTTCTTTAGAATAATGTTTTTCTATTTTTATTGCCATAATAATTTCCAAAATTTTTCGTCGCCAAGTTTTTTTGCGATCCAAAAATGCGTTTCTAGCAAGTTGTTGAGTTATGGTGGAGCCGCCTTGTTGAACGCTTTTGGATTCAATGTTGGTTTTAGCCGATCTTATTATGGAAATTAAATCTATTCCATGGTGAGAATAAAAATTGTTGTCTTCGGCGACAATAGTGGCAATCCTGACGAATTCCGGAATTTCTTTATGGGAAATTATTTTCCGGTTTTCTTCATTATAAATTTTATAAAGAATATGTTCCCCGGAGCGATCATAAATGTATGAAGTTTGATATAAATTTCGCGAATGCAGATCTTCCGGCAATTCTGTTTTTTGATAAGCGTAAAAAAAACCGATTGAAGCAAGTGTTAAGAACATAATAAAAACATCCAACATTATAAGAGAAATGTTTTTCAAAATAAATCCAAAAGTTATTTTGGCGTGTTTTTTATGTTTCATATTTCATAATGTAACGGGAATATCAAAATAAAACAAATTTTCTTTTTCTAAGCCTTGTTTTAGCTTAATTTTTTGTTTTAGGCAAGGGGGCAAAATTTTTTTAAAAATAAGAAAAAACGAGTTTTAACATAATTAGCACTCGGACTTGACGAGTGCCAAAAGAGTGTGTATAATTTGAGATGGAAATTAAAAAACATCAAAAAAAGACTGACATGTTTCAAAATTATTGCGAACGATAAGCTGGCAAAATTAAAAATAAAATAATGAGTGAAATTTTTCTTCAGATTGTAAATTTATATAATTAAGATTTATGAATAAACGCGACAAAAAAATTTTAGCGTTAGTGATTGAAGAATATACCAATTCTGCCGTTCCGGTTGGATCAAAAATTTTGACTGAAAAGTATAAACTTGATTTGAGTCCGGCGACTATTCGCACCGTTATGTCAAAATTGGAAAGAGAAAAATATCTTTACCAATCGCATATAAGTTCCGGTCGCATTCCCACTGACAAAGCTTATCGTTTTTTTGTGGAAAAAATAATGGGAGAACAAGAATTAAGTTTGGCTGACCAAAAAAAACTTCAAGCGGAAGTTTTGAAACTCAAAGCTCAAAACAAAAGAATTTCCAGAACAACCGCCAAACTTCTTTCTTCATTTTCCGGTAGTTTAGCGATTAGCGGATCAGAAAAAGAATTTTTTGATTTTGGAATGAGCGAGCTTTTAGAAAATCCAGAATTTAAAAATATAGACGAGTTTTGCCGAATTGTGGAGGCTTTGGATTATATAGACGAAAATATTGATTCAATTCTTTCCAAAATGAAAGACGGGGAGACAAAAATTTTTATCGGCAAGGAAAATCCGATCAAGGAAATTTCCAATTGTTCAATGGTAGTCAGTCCATACACAAATAAAAACGGTGAAAGGGGAGTGCTGGCGATTGTTGGTCCCAAAAGAATGAAATATGCCAAGAATAAATCTCTTTTGGATTATGTCAGAAGTCTTTTGGGCAGTTCAATGGCTATTTTTATGATAATAAAGGGCGCAAGTCTCTCTATGGAATAAAATTAATTAGGTAAATTTAAAATAAAAAATGGAAAATAACAATTTTTTTGAATTAACTATCAAGGGAGTGGTCGTGAACGATTTGGGTCAAGTTTTGGTTTTAAAAAGATCAAAAAGCGACAAAAATGGTCCAAAAAAATATGATCTTCCGGGAGGAAGATTGGAAGAAGGAGAGGGTATTGAAGAATGTTTTTTACGGGAAATCAAAGAGGAATTAGGAAATAAAATTGAGATAGAAATTGATTCAATTTTGTATGCTTTTGATTTTCCCAAAAAATATGAAAAGAAAATTGGTTTTGACGGAAAGGAAATGTTGGTAAATGGAAAGGGACTAAGATTTTTGGCTTATTACAAATCCGGAGAAATTAAATTATCTGACGAGCATGAAAAATTTGAATGGTTGGAAATGGATAAAGCGATTGAAAAATTTAATGATGATGATTTTGAAAGAGACAAAAAGGAATCTGTTAAAAAAGCCAAAGAATTGATTGAGTTGAAAAAATCTCTTTCTGGTTGGAAAAGAGCGATAGCGGATTTTGAAAATTACAAAAAAAGACAAGCGGAAAATTCCAAAGATATTATTTTTTACGCCAATTTAAATTTGATTTTAGAAATTTTGCCAATTTTGGATAATTTTCATTCCGCTACCAAACATATTCCCGAAAAACAAGAAAATGAAGCTTGGGTAACGGGAATAATGTATATCCAAAAGCAGTTGGAAAAAGTTTTGCAAGATAATGGTCTTTTGCAAATTGAAGTTAAAAAGGGGGATGAGTTTGATCCGCAAATTCATGAAGCGATTGAAGACAAAAAATCTATTGAGAATGAAAAAAATGATATTACAAAAGCGACATCTAAAGGGAAAATTAAGGAAGTTTTGAGCAGAGGGTATAAAATGAAAGAAAGAGTTGTCCGTCCGGCCAGAGTGATTGTAGAATAAAGTGAAAAAAATTGAGAAAATTTTTGAAATTAATAATTTAAACAAATTTATTAAGCATTGTCTAAATTAGAAAAAGACAATGTCTAATAAGAAAAAAATATGTCAAAAATACTTGGAATTGATCTTGGGACAACTAATTCCGCTATGGCGGTGGTGGAAGGAGGAAGTCCGGAGATTGTGGAAAATAAAGAAGGCGCCAGAACTACTCCTTCAATGGTGGCGATTTCCAAATCGGGAGAAACATTAGTGGGACTTTTAGCGAAACGTCAAGCAGTAACCAATCCGGAAAATACTTTATTTTCCATTAAACGTTTAATTGGAAGGGCTTTTGAGGATGAAGAAGTGCAAAGAGATTTGAAACTTTTACCGTATAAAATTCAAAAATCCAATAGCGGAATGAAGGTGAAAATGGGTGAAAAGGAATATACTCCGCAAGAAATTTCCGCTATGATTTTGGGAAAACTTAAAGCGGACGTGGAAGAAAAGTTGGGAGAAAAAATTGAAGAGGCGGTCATCACCGTTCCTGCTTATTTTGACGACTCTCAGCGAAAAGCCACCAAAGAAGCGGGTGAAATCGCCGGACTTAAAGTGAGACGAATTATCAACGAACCCACAGCGGCCGCTTTGGCTTATGGTTTTGGGAAATCGGCTAAAAATGGATCTGCCGGAAAAGATGAAAAAATTGTTGTTTACGATTTGGGCGGAGGAACTTTTGATGTTTCTATTTTGGAAGTGGGAGATGATACAGTGGAAGTGAAATCCACCAATGGCGACACTCATTTGGGTGGAGACGATTTTGATCAGGTAATCATCAATTGGATTGTAGATGAATTTAAAAAACAAGAAGGTCTTGATTTAGGAAAAGATCCTTTGGCGTTGCAAAGAATTAAAGAAGCGGCGGAAAAAGCTAAAATTGAACTTTCTACCGCTATGGAAACGGAAATTAATCAACCTTTTATTACAACTGACGCTAACGGCCCCAAGCATTTAGTGATGAAATTGACTCGCGCCAAAATGGAAGACTTGGTAGGAGATTTGATTGAAAAAACTTTAAAACCAACCAAAAAAGCTTTGGAAGACGCCAAACTCTCAGTTAAAGATATCAATGAAGTGATTATGGTGGGTGGAATGACCAGGATGCCAAAAGTTGTGAAAACAGTGGAGGAATTTTTTGGCAAGAAACCCAATTTATCCGTTAACCCGGATGAAGTGGTGGCTTTAGGAGCGGCCATTCAAGGCGGAGTTTTGCAAGGAGACGTGAAAGATGTTTTGCTTTTGGATGTTACGCCATTGACATTGGGAATTGAAACGATGGGAGGAGTGCGAACGTCGCTTATTGAAAGAAACACTACTATCCCGGCTACCAAATCGCAAATTTTTTCTACTGCGGCCGACAATCAGCCTTCGGTGGAAATTCATGTTCTTCAAGGAGAGCGGGAAATGGCGACAGATAATAAAACATTGGGAAGATTTATTTTAGACGGAATTCCGCCAGCTCCCAGAGGAATCCCTCAGATAGAAGTTTCTTTTGATATAGACGCCAATGGAATTTTGTCGGTGAAAGCTAAAGATAAAGCGACCGGGAAAGAACAGTCCATTCGTATTGAAGCTTCCACCGGTCTTTCCAAGGAAGAAATTGAAAAAATGAAAAAGGATGCCGAAATGCACGCCGAAGAAGACAAAAAGAAAAAAGAAATCGTGGAAACGAAAAATATGGCAGACACTTTGATTTTCACCACCGAAAAAGCGTTGCGAGATGCCGGAGAAAAAATTACGGCGGAAGAAAAAAAACCGGTGGAAGAAGCGATTGAAAAACTCAAAAAAATCAAAGAAGGAGATAATATTGACGAGATAAAAAAGGCCACGGAGGAGTTGTCTCTTTCCGCACAAAAAATCGGAGAAAAACTTTATAAGTCTGCTCAAGAAAATGCCAATAAAGATTCTTCTTCACCTCAAAATGAAACTCAAAAAGAAGAAAATTCGGACGGAAACAGCAAGGTGAAAGACGCTGAGACTAAGGAAGAATCGTCGCAAGAAAAAAAAGAAGAAGATAAGAAATAAATTCCGGAAAATTTGGCGAAATTTTAGGCGCTAATCAATCAAAAAAGAATAGAAATTTCATCCATTCTTTTTTGGTGGAGGGAATATATTTTTAAGAAATTATACAAATTAAAAATTTTTTATTTTAGGACTTATACGTTTGACGAAAAATTAATAATGATAATCTCTTTCAAGTGCTTCAATCTTGAACTAGTAGGAACTTAATTTCACGCCTTATGCTTTATTTTAACGCAAACGCGTAAGTCTAAATTTTACCCAAAGAAAAACAAAAAAAAGTTATCCACAGGGGGGGTATTATTATGTGATATATGTGATATAATAAAGCAGTAAAAAAAATTCTATGTTTTTTTTGCGTTAAAATAAAAGCGGACAAAGAATATGATTGACAATTTTTTGAGAAAAAAAACAAAGATAAAACCAAAAAATAAAGTTGCTGAATTTCATCGCGAATCTTTCCAAAATTTTCTTTCTTTCGTTTTGATTTTTTTCATTTTTCTTCTGATTATCTTCAACTTTTTTTGGTTTTTCCAACCGAATGATTACAACTGGAAAGGTCTTTGGAATTATCTCAAACCTTCTTCCCAAGTCAAAGGAGAAGAAGACGAGACTCTAAAATTTTTATCTGCCGACGGTTCCATCAAAATTGAAAAAACTGAGGATGGAATATATTTTTTATCGCTTAACAAAAATTCTGTTTATGATTACAATATCGCCAAAAACGCGGTGGAAAAAGACGAACTGGCGCGCCGAAGCGTTTATTCTTATCACATAGCAACCAACCAAGTCAATTCAAGAATTATCAAAGACAAGTCTGTTGATTCCGCTGATTTGGACAGCACTATTACTATCAGAAATTATCTGAGAATAGGCGAAAACAATCCTTCGCATTTCTCTTTGGGACGAGGAGATCTTTTTGTTTCAGATAATTTGGAAGTGGATGACGATGCCTATTTTGATTCCACCATTTATGTCAGAGATTCTTCTTCCATTTCCACTATGACCAGCGACACTTTGCAAACAGAAACAGCCAACATTTCCAACATTCTTTCCAATTCCAATTTAGCCATCAAAGGAAGATTGCCTGAAGAAGATTTTTTCAATGTGTATGATTTTGTCAATTTATATTTTCATCCTTCCGGTTATGTTTATTTCGGAGACGATGCCCATGAAACAACACCTGCCAATCCAACTTATGCCGGTAATGGCGATGTCTATATTAAAAATGATTTGGAAGTGGGTGGAGTGATTTATGGATCTATTTCCGGTGCTTATGCTCCTTCCGGAGATTTGGATATGAATATTCATATCATTTCCAATATCGGCAATGCCGGAACAGATTTTGACGCATCCGGCGGATTGACTTTGGCGAGCGACCTAACAGCGCCAAATGTGGTTTATTCTGTTTCCGGAACCACCAACAGGATCATTTCTGCTGGTGGACAAAATCCAGTTATTGATATCTCATCCGGCTATCAGGGACAATCTTCTATCACCACATTGGGAACAATTATCACCGGAGTATGGAACGGGACTTCTATCGTGGACGCTAACATTGATAATAATTTGACTATTGCCGGAGGAATTATTTCCGGAGCGAGCAACATAATGAGCTTGGGAAGCGATGCTGTCGGAGATATTTATTATCGCAATGATTCTGGATATTTGACTCGTCTTTCGATTGGAACTTCTGCTCAAGTTTTACATGGAGGAACAACGCCGGGATATGGAGCAATCACCGCCGGCGATATTACCGCCGATTCTTTGGACTTTACGGAATTTAAGGACACGATGAGTTTGGACACTTCCACTGATGTGGCTTTGGCGGAAAACAATTTCACCTTTTCGGGAAGTGGCAATGTCGGCGTTGGGACGACGAGTCCGGAGGCGAAACTCCATGTGAATAATCTAATAACCGCAAATTTAGAGGCGTGGTTCACCAGTGGATACGGAAGCTTTATAAAACTTAAGACCCAAAACGGACAAAGCAGAATTACTTTTGGTAGTAATATGCCTCTCTTGTTTGATAGTGATGATTTGGGTACCACAAGAATGTTAATATCAAATACCGGCAACGTCGGCATTGGGACGACGAGTCCTACCGCTAAACTAGATATTTCCGCTGGTAATCTTAACCTTGATTCTACTACTAATGCTAATCAGTTTGGAGTAATAAGTAAAAATGGCACAAGGTTTATCCACGATTTTAACTATGGAAATAACGGAACGGTAACAACAGATGGTTTGAATACTTTTGTCGGTTTTAATGCTGGTAACTTAACGATGGGTTCTACGGCTACATCAAATTATCAATCATCATATAATACAGGGGTAGGTTATCAATCTCTCTACCGCAACACCACGGGCTACCGCAACACAGCTAATGGAATGGATTCTCTCTACTCCAACACCACGGGCTACTCCAACACAGCTAGTGGATATGCTTCTCTCTTTTCCAACACCACGGGCAATAATAATTCCGCCCAAGGTATGCAGGCCCTCTATTCCAACACCACAGGCAATAATAATTCAGCCCAAGGTGTGAATGCTCTCTCTTACAACACTACGGGCTCTTCTAATTCAGCCCAAGGTGTGAATGCTCTCCGTTCCAACACCACA
>Ga0100398_1001858_pt1 | contig 17957 bp, 11 predicted proteins | sample CryGeymeta201522_FD_81568 | JGI IMG/M metagenome (GOLD analysis project Ga0100398, IMG submission 81568) | Groundwater microbial communities from Crystal Geyser aquifers in Utah, USA - Crystal Geyser metaG 2015-22 | ecosystem: Environmental > Aquatic > Deep subsurface > Groundwater | place: USA...
CGATCATCGTGCTGATCGCCGCCGCGCTGTTCACTTTCTCGCTGCTCTTCGCGCCCGTGCGCGGTGTCCTCGCTTCCGTCCTTGCGCGCCGCGCGTTCCAGGCGCGGGTGCATCGCCGCCAGGGTCTGCTGGCCCTGTCGCGGTCCGAGCCGATCCACGATGGCCTGACCCTCAAGGTCCTGACCCGCGAAGGCCTGATCCGCCCCGACGGCGTCGCCACCGACAAGGGCCGTGCGGCCGCGGCCAAGATTGCGCGGGACGAACACCGCTGGAGCGTTGCACGCCGCCTCCACCACGACACCGCCCTGACCGGCCGCTACGATGGCCTGACCCCGATCGAGGAGGTCTTCACCGCCGACGAGATCGCCTTGTTCGACACGCGGGTCGACCGGATCGGGGCCGTGTAGCGCCATGGGGGCCGATTTCGTCCAGTTTTCCCTGACGCCGATCCTCGTGGGGATCTTCGCCGCCGTGGCCTGCGCGCTGCCGGGCAATTTCCTGATCCTGCGGCGCCAGGCCCTGATCGGGGATGCGATCTCCCATGTGGTGCTGCCCGGCATCGTCGTGGCCTTCCTGATCACGGGAACCGTCACCACCTGGCCGATGCTGCTGGGGGCTGCCGGTGCCGCCCTTGTCGCGGTCGTCCTGATCGAGGCGGTGCGCCGTCTGGGCAGGATCGAACCGGGGGCGGCGATGGGGGTCGTGTTCACCTCGCTCTTTGCCGGGGGTGTGCTGCTGCTGGAGCAATCGGACACCTCCGCCGTGCATCTGGACGTGGAACATGCCCTGATGGGCAATCTCGAACAGCTGATCTGGCTGCGCGCCGAGGGCTGGGGCTCGTTGCTCGATCCCGTCGCGCTGGCGGCCCTGCCGCGCGAACTGACGCGCATGGCCGTGGTGGCCGCGATCATCGCCGGGCTGACGCTGGTGTTCTGGCGGCCCCTGAAACTGGCCAGCTTCGACGAAGGCTTCGCGCGCGCGCTTGGCCTGCCGGTCTCGTTGATCGGGTTCGGACTGGTCAGCGCCGCCGCCGCCGCCGCCGTGGCCGCCTTCGACGCGGTCGGCTCCATCATCGTGATCGCCATGTTCATCTGCCCGCCCGCCGCAGCGCGACTGATGACCAACAGCCTTGGGCGGCAGGTCGGGTGGAGCCTCGTCTTCGCCACCGTCTCCGCCGTGTTCGGCTATGTTCTGGCGGGCTATGGCCCGATCTGGCTTGGCGCGACCAATTCGGTCTCGGCGGCGGGCATGGTGGCGCTGGTCTCGGGCGTCATTCTGGCGTTGGCCTGCATGTTCGGCCCCGCCCGCAAGCGGGTAGGGGTGGCGGCGGGGTGATGGCCGCTCTAGGGTGCGTGCGCGCCGGTTCGCGCAGAACGACCCCAAGGGCCAACCCGATGACCGACAGTCCCGAAAGAAATGGCGGCCCCCACCACGCCGGCGCGCGTCTCTCCTTCAAGGGCGAGATGAGCTATGTCGACTACCTCGCCCTCGACCCGGTGCTGGGCGCGGCCCGGCCGCTGTCGCAAGCCCATGACGAGATGCTCTTCATCATCCAGCACCAGACCTCGGAGCTTTGGATGCGCCTCGCCCTGCACGAACTGGACGCCGCCCGCAGCGCCCTGTCGCAGGGCGATTTCCCGCCCGTGTTCAAGATGCTGACGCGCGTGGCCCGGATCTTCGAGCAGTTGAACGGCGCGTGGGACGTGCTGCGCACCATGACACCGTCCGAATATACCGCGTTCCGGGACGATCTCGGGCAATCCTCGGGGTTCCAGTCGCATCAGTATCGGCTGATCGAATACATCCTCGGCAATCGCAACCGGGCGATGATGAAGGTCCATGAACACCGCACCGACCTGCATGCCATGCTGGCGCAGGAACTCACCCGGCCGTCGCTCTATGATGTCGCCATCAACCACCTCGGCGGCGCGTTGGGCCGCGATCTGCCGCGGGGCGCGCTCGACACGCCCCATGCGGCGCAGCCGACCATCGAGGATGCGTGGGCGCAGATCTACCGCGCGCCCGAGCAGTATTGGACGCTCTACGAACTGGCCGAAAAGCTGGTCGATCTGGAGGATTACTTCCGCCGCTGGCGGTTCAACCACGTCACCACGGTGGAGCGCATCATCGGCTTCAAGCGCGGCACCGGCGGCACCTCGGGCGTGCAATATCTCCGCCGGATGCTGGAGGTCGAACTCTTTCCCGAACTCTGGAATGTCAGGGGACAGCTATGACCTTGCCGATGAAGGACCGCTTCGATCTGCCTGCGGGGATCATCTACCTCGACGGCAACTCGCTCGGGCCGCTGCCTGCGGGCGTGACCGACACGGTGGCCGCGATGACGCGGGACCAATGGGGCGCGCACCTGATCAAGGGCTGGAACGTGGATGGCTGGATGGCGCAACCGTCCCGCGTGGGCGACCAGGTGGGCCGGATCATCGGGGCGCCGCCGGGCAGCGTCGTGATGGGCGACACCCTGTCGATCAAGGTCTACCAGGCGCTGTCGGCGGCCTTGCAGATGCGCCCCGACCGCAAGGTGGTGCTGTCGGACAGCGGCAATTTCCCGACCGATCTCTACATGGCCGAGGGGCTGATCCGGCATCTCGACCACGGCCATGCCCTGAAGGTCGTGGCCCCCGGGGACGTGGCGGCCGCCATCGACGACACCGTCGCCGCCGTGATGATCACGCACGTGGATTACCGCACCGGCCGGATGCACGACATGGACGCGATCACCGCCAAAGCCCACCGGGCGGGCGCGGTGATGATCTGGGACCTCGCCCATTCCGCCGGGGCCGTGCCGGTGGACATGGCGGGCTGCGGCGCGGAATTCGCTGTCGGCTGCACCTACAAGTATCTCAACGGTGGCCCCGGCGCGCCCGCCTTCATCCATGTCCGCCCCGACATCGTGGGCGGGATCGACCCGGCTCTGGCGGGCTGGCTGGGGCATGAAGCACCCTTCGCCTTCGATCCGGACTATCGCCCCGGCGCGGGGATCGAGCGGATGCGCGTCGGCACCCCGCCGGTGATCCAGCTCGCCGCGCTGGAGGCGGCGATGGCGATCTGGGACAGGGTCGACATGGCCGACCTGCGCGCCGCCTCGATCCGCCTGTCCGAACAGTTCATCGCCGAGGTGGAGGCCGCGTGCCCCGACCTGACGCTGGCCTCGCCCCGCGACAGCCGCCAGCGCGGCAGCCAGGTCTCGTTCCGGTTCGAGCAGGGCTATGCCGCCATGCAGGCCCTCATCGCCCATGGCGTGATCGGCGATTTCCGCGCCCCGGAGATCATGCGCTTCGGCTTCACGCCGCTCTATCTGGATGCAGGCGATGTCAGCGCGGCGGTGGAGATCCTTGCGCGGATCCTGCGTGACCGGCTTTGGGACCGGCCCGAATTCCGCGCGCGCCAACGGGTCACCTAGGCGACGGCTCAGGCCGCCGGATGCGCCACCCGGATCGCGGGCACGGCCGCGTCTTCCGCCGGCCACGTCACCATCACGATGGCGCAACCGCTGACCGACTGCGCCGCCATTGTCCTCGGACCAGTGGCGGACAAGGCTCGCCATCGAGACCGGCAACACATCTTATTGTTTCGCCCAAAGCAAATCTCGAACCAAATCCTGAACCAGAAAAAGCAAAGCCCACAGGCGAGCCTGCTATATGGGGGCCGCTCGTCTGTGGGCTTTGCTTTTTCTGTGGTGGGTCATTTTCAAATGATCACGCTGGGTCAGTTTTGAATGCAGATTGACAAGCAAGGGCCGCGATCTTGCGTGCCAACCCGGAGACGTTGCCGATCACATGCACGTCGCAATCGCCCGCCGCCTTCAGGGCATCGACGATCGCGGTGGCCCGGTCCCGGTCTTCTTCCACCACGACGACAGAGAGGTGCTGCATGATGTCCGTTCGATGGGGAGGTCCGCAGGCCACGGCAAGGGCGGGTGGCAGTGCGGGGAAATCGTCACCCGATTCTGCCGCATTCTTGGGCGGTCCTGTCCCGGGCCGCGCGGTTTTGCGCCGCTTCCGGGACGCGGCCATGCGGGATCGTTCGACCTCTGGGCTGACGGTCCGGCCACGGTCGGTTTGCACGCCCCGTGCGGGATCTGCGACAGGGTCGAAGCGACTGGACGCGTGCTGCAATTCCTGTTGTTGCTGGCACGGTGGCTAGCACGAAGGAGCAGGTCTTGAACGAATGGTGGCGCAGCGCGGTAATCTATCAGGTCTATCCTCGGTCGTTCCAGGACGATGACGGCGACGGGGTGGGTGACCTGCGGGGCATCACGCGCAGGCTCGACCATATCGCGGAGCTTGGGGCGGACTGCATCTGGCTCTCGCCGATCTTCGCCTCGCCGCAGCGGGACATGGGCTATGACGTGTCCGATTACCTCGCCGTCGATCCGCTGTTCGGCGAGATGGCGGATTTCGATGCGCTGATCGCGGGCGCCCATGCGCGCGGACTGAAGGTGATCGTGGACCAGGTGCTGTCCCATACGTCCGACAGGCACGACTGGTTCAAGGCCTCGCGCGTCGACCGGACCAATCCGAAGGCCGATTGGTATGTCTGGGCCGATCCGCTGCCCGATGGCTCCCCGCCGACCAACTGGCACAGCCATTTCGGCGGCCCGGCCTGGGAATTCGACCCGGGGCGCGGACAATACTTCCTGCACAACTTCCTGGCCTCGCAGCCGGACCTGAATTTCCACAACCCCGACGTGGTGGAGGCGATCCTTGAAACCTGCAAGTTCTGGCTTGACCGGGGTCTCGACGGGTTTCGGCTCGATACCGTCAACTATTACTTCCACGATCAGAAGCTTCGCTCCAACCCGCCGGCGCAGACACGGCCGCAGGTGATGGCGACCGACCTCTACGGGATGCAGAACAACATCTACAACAAGACCCGCCCCGAGAATCTCGCATTCCTGGAGCGCTTGCGCGCCCTGACGGACCAGTATTGCGACATCATGATGGTCGGCGAGGTGGGCGAGATGGGCCACAAATCCATCGAGATCATGGGGGCCTATACGGCGGGGAACAGCCGCCTGCACATGGCCTACAGCTTCGCCATGCTGGGGCCGGATTTCAGCGCCGAGCATTTCCGCACATGCATCGAAGGCTTCCGGCGCGGGGCCCCCGATGGCCATCCCTACTGGTCGTTCAGCAACCACGACGTGCCGCGCCATGTCAGCCGGTGGGCGGATTACGCCACCTCGCCCGATGCCATGGCCCGGATGACCTGCGCCATGCTGATGGCCTTCGAGGGCACGATCGGCATCTACCAGGGCGAGGAACTGGGCCAGACCGAGACGGAACTGGACTTCGAGGAACTGACCGATCCGCCCGCCATTCGCTTCTGGCCCGCCGTGAAGGGCCGCGACGGCTGCCGCACGCCGATGGTCTGGGAGAAGGACGCGCCCAATGCCGGGTTTTCCACCGGCGTGCCATGGTTGCCGGTGAAGGCTCCGCAGGCCGCGAAGGCGGTGGACCAGCAGGGCGGCGCAGACAGTATCCTGACCTACTTCAAGGCCATGATCGCCCGCCGCAAGGCAAGTCCGGCCCTCAGCCGGGGCAGGACGACTTTCCTGAACCTGCCCGAGCCGGTTCTGGCCTTCACGCGCAAGGCGTCGGACGAGACCTTGACCTGCCTCTTCAACCTGTCACCCGAGGCACAGGTCTTCGACGTGTCCGCAACGGCCACGATCAGCCTGTCCAACCGGGCCAGCCTCGTCGATGGCAAACTGACGCTGGAGGGAACCGGTTTCGCCTATCTCGCCCATGACGGCACGATCACGGTCGAACCGGCCTAGGACAGGCCCTGCACGTTCCAGACCTCGGCCATGTAGCCCCGGATCGTGCGGTCCGACGAGAAGTGGCCGGCACCGGCGATGTTGCGCAGCGCCAGCCGTGTCCAGCGGTCGGGATCGCCATAGGCCGCGTCAACCTGCGCCTGACACGCCAGGTAGCTGTCGAAATCCGACGCCACCAGGAACGGGTCGTGGGTCCACATCGCGTCCACCAGCCCGAAATAGCGCGACGGCTCGGTGCGGTTGAAGCGGCCCTCCACGATCATCTGCAACACGTCCTGCAATGGCTGACTCGCCATGATCGCCTGTCGTGCGTGGTCCGCCACGCCATAGCGCGCCTGCACCTCGGGTGCGGTCATGCCGAAAAGGAAGAAATTCTCGGGCCCGACCTGTTCGCGGATCTCTACATTCGCCCCGTCCAGCGTGCCGATGGTCAGCGCGCCGTTCATGGTGAATTTCATGTTGCCGGTGCCCGATGCCTCCTTGCCGGCAGTCGAGATCTGTTCCGACAGGTCTGCCGCCGGGATCAGACGCTGCGCCATGGAGACGTTGTAATTGGCCGGGTAAACCACTTTCAGCAGGTCGCCGGTCACCGGATCGGCGTTGATCGTGGCGGCCACGTCATTGATCAGGTGGATGATCTCCTTGGCGCTGTGGTAGCCCGGCGCGGCCTTGCCGCCGAAAATCTTCACCCGGGGCGTCCAACCGGCAGAGGGATCGGCGCGGATCGCGTTCCAGCGCGCGATCGTCTCGAACACGTTGAGCAACTGGCGCTTGTATTCGTGGATCCGCTTGATCTGGACGTCGAACATCGCGTCGGGATTCAGGGCGATGCCCATATGTTCCCGGACCCAATCCGCAAAGGCCTCCTTGTTGGCGCGCTTTGCGGCGGCGATGGCGGCGCGGACGGTTGCGTCCTCTTCATGGGCGCGAAGCTTGGCCAACCGGTCCAGATCGCGTTCCCAGCCCGCACCGATCGTGTCGGTCAGAACCCGCGACAGGCCGGGATTGGACAGCCGCAGCCAGCGGCGCGGGGTGACGCCGTTGGTCTGGTTCACGATCCGTCCGGGATAGGCGGCATTCAGCCCCGCGAAGACCGTGTCGCGCATCAACTGGCTGTGCAGCGCCGAGACGCCGTTGACATGGGAGGCCATGACGAATGCAAGCGTGCCCATGTGCACGGTGTCGTTGTGAATGATCCGCAGATCGGGCGGGCAATCGGTGGCGGCCACATGGTCCGCGTCGATCCGCTCGATGATCTGCATGTGGCGCGGCAGGATGCGGCCCATCAACCATGTGGACCACGCCTCCAGCGCCTCGGGCAGCAGGGTGTGGTTGGTGTAGTTCAGGCAGCCGGTGGCGATGCGCTTGGCGTCGGCCCAGTCCAGGCCATGGACGTCGATCAGAAGGCGCATCAGCTCTGGCCCGGCCAGCGAGGGGTGGGTGTCGTTCATCTGGATCGCGACCTTCTGCGGCAGCAGGCCAAGGTCGTCATATTCCGTCAGGAAGCGGCGCAGGATGTCCTGCAACGCGGCGGAGGTCAGGAAGAACTCCTGCTTCAGGCGCAATTCCTTGCCGTTGTCGGTGGCATCCTCGGGGTAGAGCACGCGGCTCAACGTGCGGGCGAGCGCCTCGGGGGCGGCGGCGGCGGTGTAGTCGCCGGAATTGAACCGGTCGAGGTCGAAAAGATCCGTGGGCAAGGCCCCCCACAGGCGCAGCGTGTTGGCCCATTTTCCCTGCCAGCCGACCACGGGCATGTCATAGGCGCGGGCATGGACGGTTTCCGAAGGGTGCCAGACGGCGCGGTTGCCATCCATCTCCACCCGGCCCTTGAAGGGGATGGTGTAGCGCGCTTCCGGGCGTTCGAATTCCCACGGGTTGGGGTGGCTCAACCAATCCTCCGGGCGCTCCACCTGCCGCCCGCCCTCGAACCGCTGGCGGAACAGCCCGTGTTCATAGCGGATGCCATAACCGAAGGCCGGACAGCCGAGGGTGGACATGCTTTCCATGAAACACGCGGCCAGGCGCCCCAGACCGCCATTGCCAAGCGCCGCGTCCGGTTCATCCTCCACCACCTCGGCCAGCGAGACGCCCTCGTCCTCCAGAACCGCGCGCATGGTGTCGTGCAGGCCCAGATTGACCAACGCGTCCTCCAGGATGCGGCCGATCAGGAACTCCATCGACAGGTAATAGACGCGCTTGCCCTGTTCGGCGTAGGTCTTGCGCGTGGCGGCGAACCACGGCTCCACGATCACGTCGCGCACCGCGTAGCTCACCGCCATCCGCCAGTCGTAAAGGCTGGCATGGCCCTTGTCCTTGCCAAGCGTGTAGGTCAGGTGCTTTTCGATCCGGACGCGCAGGGCGCTGGCGGACATGTCATTCATCACGTTCATGGAATGCCGTTCTTGGTTTCTTCAACTCAGCCAGACGCGCCCGAGGGGCGGCAGGGGGAATTCGTCGTCGGGCAGTTCGATACGGCCGTCAGATAGCGCATCATGGCCCCGCGTCATACCCTGATCGCGCAGCCATTGTCCCGGTATGGTCTGCCAATGCTCGGAAAAGTTGAACAGGCACACCAGGACCTGGGCGGGGGCGATCCGTTGGAAGGCAAGGACAGCCGGATTGCCCGTGTCGCGGATGCGGCAGGCGAAGCCGCCATGCAGCGCGTGGGTCGCCTTGCGGCGGGCGTAGATGTGCCGCGTGCCGGCCAGGACCCGCCCCTGCGGGCTGTCCGGATCGCCCATCGCGGCCGCCACGCGGTCCCAATCCATCGCCGGGCGGTGGATCCATCGGCTGTCATGGCAATGCTCCGGACGCCCGAGGTATCCGTAATCGTTGGTCAGCGCGACCTCGTCGCCCATGTAGACCAGCGGCACCCCGCCATGGGACGCGATCAGGGCATTGCCCAGAAGCATCCGCTGCACCGCCAGGTCGACCGCGTGTGCGTCGCCCTCCGCCAGCGCCCTTTCCAACCCGGCAAGCGAGGCGAAACTGCCCGAAATCCGCTTGTCGCCGGTGGTCTTGTTCGCCTGAAACAGCGCGCCGCGCGCGAAGGAGCCGGGAAAGATGCCTTCGTAGAAGTCCGACAGGTAGGCCCGGTGCGCCGCGCCGGAAAAGCCAAGCGCTCCCGCGTCCTCGTCGGTGATGGCCCACCCGATATCGTCATGGCAGCGGATATAGGTGGCATAGGTGGCGTTGGTGAGGTTTTCCGGGAAATGCGTGCGCAGAACATGGCTCATCAACCCCGTGTCGCGGGTCGCCAGCGCGCCCCAGAACTGCACCATCAGGTTGTTGTGATAGGCAAGGTTGCCCTCGCGCCCGTCATGTTCGCCGCGCCCGAAATAGCTCAGCATCTCGGCAGGGCCGACGATGGCCTCCTCCAGATGCAACACACATGCCGCACAGACCCGCGTGACGGCACGCAGCGCGCGCAGGATCATGTGAACCTCGGGCTCGGACTGGCAGCGCGTGCCCATGCGCTTCCACATGAACGCCACCGCATCTAGCCGCAGGACATCCACGCCCTTGTTGGCGAGGAACAGCATGATCTTCGCGATTTCCAGGAAGACGCGCGGATTGGCCCAGTTCAGGTCCCACTGATGTTCGTTGAAGGTGGTCCAGACCCATTGGTCGATATCGGGATAATGAGTGAAGCTGCCCGGCGCATCGTTGGGAAAGATCTCGATCAGCGTCCGCTCATAGGCGCGGGGCAGGGTGGCGTCGTCGAAGAACAGGTACATGTCCCGATGCGCCGCGTCGCCCTTGCGCGCCTTCACCGCCCAGTCATGTTCCTTGGCGGTGTGGTTCAGCACCATGTCGATGCACAGCGACATGCCGCGCGCGCGCAGCGCCGTCGAGAGCGCTTCAAGATCGCGCATGGAGCCATAGGCCGGATTGATCTTGCGGTAATCCATCACCGAATAGCCGCCATCGCTGTCGCCGGGGCGGGGCTTGAGGCAGGGCATCAGGTGGACATAGGTGACGCCGAGGCCGCTCAGGTAATCGAGCTTGTCGTGCACGCCCTGCAGATCACCGGCAAAGCGGTCGATGTAGAAGACATAGCCCAGCATGTCGGGGCGCTGGAACCAGTCCGGTTCAAGGTCGCGTTGCAGGTCGAGGGTCTTCAACGCCGCCGGTCGCGCCCTCCATGCGCGGCGCATCTCGGACAGCAGCGCGTCGCGCATCGCCGGGTAGCGCGGGTCCGCCCCGTAAAGCGCGTCGAGCATGGGCCAGAGGTCACTGGCGCTGCGTGCCAGGCGCAGCTCGAAGATATCCGTGGCGTCCGGCATGGTCAGGATCTCAGGTCACGACATCGGGGGCGGTTCGGCCCGTGATGCCAGCAAGCTCCGAAAGCGTCAACGCCGCCTCGCGCACCGCGTCAAGGGCGACTTCGGGCGCCTCGTGAAGCCTGGATGGATCGGTCTCCAACTGTTCGAGGTACAGGCGGATCGTGGCCCCCTCGGTTCCGGTGCCCGACAGGCGGAACACCGCGCGCGCGCCGCCCTCGAACGCGATCCGCAGGCCCTGTCCGGTGGAGCGGGAGCCGTCGACCGGATCGTCATAGGCGAATTCGTCCGCCGCCCCCACGGTCAGGCCCGCGACCGTTGTGCCGGGCAGGTCGGGCAGGGCGGCGCGCAGCCCGTCCACCACGGCGTTGGCCTTGGCCGCATCGACCGCCTCGTAATCCAGCCGGGAATAATAGCAGCGCCCGTGGGTGGCCCACAGATCGTCCATCAGCTCCGCGACCGACTGGCCGGTTTCCGCAAGGATGTTGAGCCACAACAGCACCGCCCAAAGCCCGTCCTTCTCGCGCACGTGGTCCGATCCGGTGCCGGCACTTTCCTCGCCGCACAGCGTCGCCTTGTTCGCATCCAGCAGGTTGCCGAAGTATTTCCAGCCCGTCGGCGTCTCGTAACACGCGATCCCCAGTGCCTCCGCCACCCGGTCCACCGCGCGCGAGGTCGGCATGGAGCGCGCCACGCCCGTCAGGCCATCCGCGTATCCCGGTGCCAGATGCGCCTTGGAGGCCAACAGCGCAAGGCTGTCGGACGGCGTGACGTAGGCGTTTCGACCGACGATCATGTTGCGGTCGCCGTCGCCGTCCGACGCGGCGCCGAAATCGGGCGCGCCGGGGCCATACATGCGGTCCATCAATGCCTTTGCCCAGATCGGGTTCGGATCCGGGTGGCCACCGCCGAAGGTCGGGCTCGGCACTCCGTTCACCACGGTGCCCTGCGCCGCACCAAGGCGGTCCTCAAGGATCGCGTGGGCATAGGGCCCGGTGACGGCATGCATCGCGTCGAAGGACATGGTGAAGCCGCCCGCGAAGAGCGCGCGGATCTTGTCGAAATCGAACAGCCGCTCCATCAGCGCGACATAGTCCGCGACGGGGTCCACCACCTCCACCGCCATGTCGCCCAGCCTGTGGTCGCCCAGCGACCCGATCTCCGCATCGTGGGAGGCGATGATCTGGTAGCAGGTGATGGTCATGGTCCGCGCGAAGATCGCATCCGTCACGGCTTCGGTCGCGGGGCCGCCATTGGGGCCGTTGTATTTCAGGCCGAAATCCTCGGTCGGGCCGCCGGGGTTGTGGGACGCGGACAGGATCAGCCCGCCATCGGCGCCGCGCATGCGGATCAGGTGGGACGCGGCGGGCGTCGACAGGATGCCGTCTTGCCCGACGATGCACCGGGCCGCACCATTGGCCGCCGCCATGCGCAGGATCACCTGGATCGCCTGCGCGTTGAAATAACGCCCGTCGCCGCCCACCACGAGCGTCTTGCCCGCCACGCCACCGATCCCGTCGAAGATCGCCTGCACGTAGTTTTCAAGGTAATGCGGCCGCATGAACATGGCCGTTTTCTTGCGCAGGCCGCTGGTGCCCGGTTTCTGGCCTTCGATCGGGCTGGTCCTGACGGATTGTGTGGGCATTGGTGTCTCCTCCCTTGGTTCGGTGCGTTCTGCGCGTCAGCCCCGTTTCTCCTGGGAAAACACGACGACCGCGTTGGCGGCCACCTGCAGTCCCGGTGTAACGGCGATGGCGTCGCGCTGACTGGTATCGAAGCGCCGCACCCAGGCGTCGCTCTCGGGCAGGTCGGGCGGCACGATCTCCACCGCATCGCCCCGGTTCAACACGATCAGCAGCGCCCCCTCGCGCTGAACATATTCCGGCGTGCCCGAGGCCATGCGCATTTCCACCACGATGGTGTCGAGGCCGGGATCGTCCCAATCCGACTGCCGCATCGCCCCGCCCCCGGCGCGGCGCCAGTATAAATCGGGCGCGCCATCGACGACGCGATGGCGCGAATGCAGGAAGCGGGTCTGTCGCAGCAGGGGATGCATCCGCCGGAACGAAATCGCCTGCTGGCAGAAGGTGAAGAACGCGTCCTCCGCTTCGGGCCAGTTTACCCAGCCGATCTCGTTATCCTGGCAATAGGCGTTGTTGTTGCCGCTCTGGCTGTTGCTCAACTCGTCGCCCGCCAGGATCATCGGCGTGCCTTGGGACAGCATCAAGGTGGCGATCATGTTGCGCTTGCGCCGGATGCGGGCGGCGCTGATGTCGGGGTCATCTGTCGGGCCCTCGACGCCCATGTTGTCGGACCGGTTGTCGGAATGGCCGTCCCGGTTGCCTTCGGAATTGGCCTCGTTGTGCTTGTCATTGTAGCTGACCGTGTCCTGAAGGGTGAAACCGTCATGCGCGGTCAGGAAGTTGACGGAAGCCGTCGCAAGCCGCCCGTCATGGTCGAAATACGTCGCGGATCCGGCCAGGCAGGCCGCCATGTCGGCCGCGCGGCCGGCATCGCCGCGCCAGAAGCCCCGGGTCTGGTCGCGGAACTTGTCGTTCCATTCGGCGAAAGGTGCCGGGAAGGCCCCAAGCTGGTAGCCGCCCGGGCCGATATCCCATGGCTCCGCGATCAGCTTGACGCGGGTCAGGACCGGATCTTGCCGGATCGCGTTGAAGAACGGTCCGTTGCGGTCGAACCCGTTGCGCGTGCGCCCCAGCGTCGTGCCCAGATCGAAGCGGAAGCCGTCCACATGCATGACCTCCACCCAGTAGCGCAGGCTGTCCATCACCATGCGCAGCACGAAGGGATTGTCGAAGTCGAGCGTGTTGCCGCAGCCCGCATCGTCCACGTAGTAGCGCGGATCGTCGGCCAGCCGGTAGTAACTGGCATTGTCGAGACCCCGGAACGCGATCGTCGGACCCATCTCGTTGCCCTCGGCGGTGTGGTTGTAGACCACATCGAGGATCACCTCGATGCCCGCCATGTGAAACCGTGCCACCATCTGCCGGAACTCGGCGATATCGGTGCCCTGCATGTAGCGCGGGTCCGGCGCAAAGAACCCGTAGGTCATGTAGCCCCAGTAATTCGTCAGCCCCCGGTCCACGAGGTATTTGTCCGTCAGGAAGGCATGGACGGGCAGCAACTCCACCGCCGTGACGCCCAGATTGTTCAGGTGGTCCAGGATCGGGTCCGAAGCCATCGCCAGATAGGTGCCGGGATTCGGGATGTCGCGCCGCCCGGCGGTCAGACCCTTCACATGGGCCTCGTAGATGACCGAGCTTTCCAGCCGGTGATCGGGGCGGTGCGGTTCGGACCAGTCGGGTGCTGCGGCGGTGACCACGCACCGCGGCACGAAGGGCGCACTGTCGGTCTTGTCGAAGCTCAGGTCGTGGTCCTTGTGCCCGGTCCGATACCCGAACAGCGCATCGTTCCATGTCACATTGCCGGTCAACCGCCGGGCATAGGGGTCGATCAGCAGCTTGTAGGGGTTGAAGCGGTGCCCCTCGGCGGGCGCGTAGGGGCCATGCATGCGCAGCCCGTAATGCTGGCCGGGCGCCAGGCCGGGAAAATAGCCATGCCAGACATGGCCCTCCTGCTCGGGCAGGGGAACGATCTGGGTTTCGGTTCCGTCCCCGTCGAACAGGCAGACCATGACGCGGGTGGCATGGCGGGAAAAGACGGCGAAATTCACGCCCTCGCCATCGTAACTCGCGCCCAGGGGGTAGGGGCGCCCGGCGCGTACGGGGGCAGGTTGGCCGCTCATGGCTGCGCCCGGATCAGCGATGCGTAAAGCGCCCGATACTGCGCGGCCGAGGTTTGCCATCCGACCGGCTGTTTCATCGCGTTGCGCTGCATCGTGGCCCAGGTCGCGGGCTCGGCGAACAGCGCGCAGAGGCGGGTGAAGCCATGGGCCAGCGCGTCGGTCGTCAGCGGGAAGACCTGCACGCCCGTGGCGACCCCGGCGTCAAGCGCGGCGGGCGAGGCATTGATGACGGTATCGGCCAGCCCGCCGGTCAGGGCCACAAGGGGCAGGGCGCCATAGCGCAGCCCGTAAAGCTGCGTCAGGCCGCAGGGCTCGAACCGCGACGGCACCAGCACCGCATCGCCCCCCGCCATCATCCGGTGTGACAGCGCCTCGTCATAACCGATCTTGACCGACAGCCCCGGATGACGCGACGCGGCCTCCAGCAGCGCCACCTCCAGCCGCGGGTCGCCGGTGCCAAGAACGGCCAGCTGTCCGCCATGGTCCAGCAGCGCGGGCAGGGCATCCAGCAACAGATCTATCCCCTTCTGTTCGGTCAGGCGCGAGACCAGGACGCAAAGCGGCCCCTCGGCCGGACCAAGACCGAAGGTCTCGCGCAGGGCGCGCTTGTTCGGCGCCTTGCCCTTGGCGGCCTTGTAGGGCGTGATCGCGGGGTCCGTGGCCGGATTCCAGACGCCCTCGTCGATACCGTTGACGATGCCGACCAGGTCGGCGCTGCGGTGCCGCAGGACGCCCTCCATCCCCATGCCGAAGTGCGGCGTCAGGATCTCCTCGGCATAGGTGCGCGAAACGGTGGTGATCTTCGCGGCCCCCATCAGGCCCGCCTTCAGGGCCGAGATCTGGCCCCAGAACTCGAAATGATCGGCATTGAAGCGCCCCGGGTAAAGCCCAAGCGACGCCAGGCGATCCGCCCCGGTATTGCCGTGGAACGCGATGTTGTGGATCGTGAAGACGAACGGCACGCGCGCGCCCGTCTCGGCCATGTATTCCGGCGTCAGCCCCGCCTGCCAGTCATGGCCATGGACGATATCGGGCCGCCAGCCCTCCACACCCTCCGCAGCGATGCGGGCGGCCACATGGCACAGGGCCGCGAAGCGTTCGGGGTTGTCGGGCCAGTCCCGCCCCTGTGCATCGGTATAGATCCCGCCATCCCGGTCATAGAGATGCGGCGCCTCCACGACGAGCATGTCCAGCCCGTCCACGTCGCAGGCCAGCAACGTTGCAGGCCCCCCGAACAGGTCGCTATGGCGTCCGACCGTCCGGGCCGCTCCCAGCTTGCCCCGGATCGCGCGGTAGCCCGGCAGCAGCACCCGAACGGATGCGCCATGAACCGCCAGCGCGCCGGGCAGGGCACCGGCGACATCGGCCAGCCCCCCCGTCTTGACCAGGGGCGCACATTCCGAAACGACAAACAGAACCTGCGTCATGCAGCGGCGGCCCGCTTGTTCAGCATGTCCTGCGTGATCAGGGTCACGCCGCGCTCGGTCACGCGGAACCACTTTGCGTCCTCCGCCGGATCCTCGCCCACCACAAGGCCCTCGGGGATGATCACGCCGCCGTCGATCACCACCTGCCGCAGCCGGGCGGACCGGTGCACCACCACGTTCGGCAAGACGATCGCATGGTCCAGCACCGCGTAGGAATTCGTGTGCACATTGGTGAACAGGCAAGAATTGCGCACCTCCGTCCCCGAGATGATGCAGCCGCCCGATACCATGGACGAAATCGCCACGCCGCGCCGGTCCCGCTCGTCATGGATGAATTTCGCCGGCGGCACCGCCTGGTTGTAGGTCCAGATCGGCCAGTCCCGGTCCCAGAGGTCCAGTTCGGGCGTGAAATTCGTCAGGTCGATATGGGCCTGCCAGAAGGCATCCACCGTGCCGACATCCTTCCAGTAGGCGGGCGCGCCCTCCACCCGCACGCAGCTTTCGTCGAAGCGGTGCGCCATGGCCTTGCCGTGCCTGACGATCTCGGGGATCAGGTCATTGCCGAAGTCGTTCGAGGACTTGGGATCCTCGGCATCCTTCAACAGCAGGTCGCGCAGGAATTTCCAGTCGAAGACATAGATGCCCATGGACGCCAGCGCCTTGGTCGGATCGCCGGGCATGCCGGGGGGATCGGCGGGTTTTTCGAGGAAACTGGTGATGCGCCCCTCCGCGTCGGTATCCATGACGCCGAAGGCCGTCGCCTCCATTCGCGGCACGGTCAGGCAACCAACGGTGACATCCGCACCCGATTCCACGTGCTGGCGCAGCATGATCTCGTAATCCATCTTGTAGATGTGATCGCCCGCCAGGATGATGACGTAATCGACGCCATAGCTGTCCACGATGTCGATATTCTGCGTCACCGCGTCCGCCGTGCCCTTGTACCAGCTTTCGGTGCCGCCGCGCTGCGAGGCGGGCAGCACGTCCAGGAATTCGCCCCGTTCCGCGCCCAGAAAGTTCCACCCGCGCTGCACATGGCGGATCAGGGAATGGGCCTTGTATTGCGTCGCGATCGCCATCTTGCGGATGCCGGAATTCAGCGCGTTCGACAGGGCGAAATCAATGATCCGGCCCTTGCCGCCGAACGGCACCGCAGGCTTCACGCGGCGGTCCGTCAGCTCCTTCAACCGGCTCCCGCGCCCCCCCGCGAGCACGAATACCATGGATCGTTTGGTGAGGCGCTTCGTCGGCATTGCCATATCTCCATCCCCTTGTTGTTCAGGTCACTTCTCGCCGTGTCGCAAGATCACGACCGACAGCGGCGGCAGGTTCAGGGCTACCGAATGGTCCTGCCCGTCCGCCGCCACCGGCTTGGCTGCCACGCCGCCCAGATTGCCCCGGTTGTGGCCGCCGTAGATCCCGGCATCGGTGTTGAGAACTTCCTCCCAGAAGCCCGGTCGCGGAACGCCGACGCGAAAGCCCGTCCGTTCCACCGGCGTGAAATTGCACATCACCACCACGGGGGCATCGCCTGCCGCTCCGTAGCGCACGAACCCCAGCGTGGATTGCGCCGGATCGTTGTTGAGCCATGCGAAACCTTCTGCCCTGCAATCGTTCACATGCAGCGCGGGCGTCGCGCGGTAAAGCATGTTGAGGTCGCGCACGAGGCGCTGGATCCCCTTGTTGAGGGGCTGTTCCGCCGCGCCCCAGTTCAGCTCCGCATTGTGGTTCCATTCCTCGGGCTGCGCGAATTCGCATCCCATGAACAGCAGCTTCTTGCCGGGATGGCTCCACATGAAGCCGTAATAGGCCCGCAGATTGGCGAATTTCTCCCACGTGTCGCCGGGCATCTTCCGGATCATGGAGCCTTTGCCATGAACCACTTCGTCGTGGCTGATCGGCAGGATGAAGTTCTCGGTGAAGGCCCAGTCGATCGGGAACGTCATCAGGTGATGGTCGTGCTGGCGATAGATCGGGTCCTTTTCCATGTAGCGCAGCGTGTCGTTCATCCAGCCCATGTTCCACTTGTAGCCGAACCCGAGGCCGCCGGTATGGACAGGCTGCGACACGCCGGGAAACGACGTGCTTTCCTCGGCCACGGTCATGATGGAGGTATCGGCACCGTAGACGGCGATGTTCATCTCCTGCAGGAAGGCGATGGCCTCGTAATTCTCCCGCCCGCCATCCTTGTTGGGCACCCATTGCCCGTCATCGCGAGAATAATCGCGGTAGAGCATGGACGCCACCGCATCCACCCGCAGCCCGTCGAGGTGGTATTCCTCCATCCAGTAAAGCGCATTGGCGACAAGGTAGTTCTTCACCTCCACGCGCCCGTAATTGTAGATCAGGGTGTTCCAGTCCTGGTGAAACCCCTCGCGCGGGTCCTCGTGCTCGTACAGGGCGGTGCCGTCGAAGCGGGCAAGCCCGTGATCGTCGGTCGGGAAGTGCCCCGGCACCCAGTCGAGCAGGACACCGATCCCGGCGGCATGGGCAGCCTCCACGAGGTCGCGGAATTCGTGCGGCGGGCCGAAGCGGATGGTCGGCGCGTACAGGCCCACGGGCTGGTAGCCCCACGACCCGTCGAAGGGAAATTCCGACACCGGCATCAACTCGATATGCGTGAAGCCCATATGCTGCACATATCCGACAAGATCGCGCGCCAACTCCTTGTAACTCAACGACCGTCC
>Ga0100398_1001870_pt1 | contig 17877 bp, 11 predicted proteins | sample CryGeymeta201522_FD_81568 | JGI IMG/M metagenome (GOLD analysis project Ga0100398, IMG submission 81568) | Groundwater microbial communities from Crystal Geyser aquifers in Utah, USA - Crystal Geyser metaG 2015-22 | ecosystem: Environmental > Aquatic > Deep subsurface > Groundwater | place: USA...
CCTACCCGCACCACCACTCAATAATTGCAAGCGAGGGAGAAATGGAAAAACAGATTTTTACATTTCAACCGAGCGAAGCAATTATGCGGCGAAGCCACAATAAATAAATACAGATTTATGACGAATTCACACTGGTCCACAAATTCGTGAATTCGTGTCTATTCGTTTCTTATTCGCGTAAATTCGTTTAATTTATCATGGAACAACAAACAAAACAAAATCTACGGATTATTCCTCTGGGCGGTTGCGAAGAAGTCGGCAGGAATATGACCGTTTTTGAATATAAGAAAGATATTCTGATTTTAGATATGGGACTGCAATTTCCTGAAGAAGATATGCCGGGCATAGATTATGTAATTCCAAACATTGAATACTTAAAAGGCAAAGAGCGGAACATTCAAGGAGTTATTTTTTCCCACGGCCATTTAGATCATATTGGAGCCGCTCCTATATTGTTAAAAAAACTCGGCAATCCGTTTATTATAGGAAGACCTCTTACAATAGAAATGATTAAGCATCGGCAAGAGGACTTTAGTAAAGGAAGCTCAAAGACGCTTAGAACTACATATATAAATAATATTCAAAAAAAAATGCATCTCGGATCTTTTACTGCATCTTTTTTCAGAATAGACCATAGTATTATGGATGCCGTTGGCACAATAATAGAAACGCCCGTTGCAACAGTCATCCATCCTGGCGATTGGATGATTGAACACAAACCCACAGGGAGAGATGAAATAGAGTATACATATTTGGCAAAACTGAAAAGACCTACTATTTTAATGCTTGAAAGCCTGGGCTCTACTAATTCCAAAAAATCTGTAACGGAAGAGCAAATGCTTAATAATCTTTACAATTTAATCACTTCTGCTCCCGGCAGAATCATTATAACTACTTTTTCTAGCCAGATTCTAAGAATAAAAGAAATTTTGGACTATGCTTCCAGAATAGGAAAAAAAGTTGCGCTGGACGGTTTTTCTATGAAATTAAACATGGGAATTGCCGAAAAACTGGGGTATCTCAAAGCGGAAACAATAAAAGATACCATTATCCCAACGGAAAAAATAACAGATTTCCCGGACAATAAAATTATCATTATCTGCACCGGCGGCCAGGGAGAAGAAATGTCGGCTCTGCCCAGAATTGTCAGCGGCAACCACCGATTTATTAAAATCAGAAAAAATGATACTGTTATTTTTTCCTCGTCGGTTATTCCCGGAAATGAAAGAACAGTCCAGCGCCTGAAAGACAACACCTATCGACTTTCAGATTATGTTTTCCACACCGATATTATGGATGTCCACATTTCGGGCCACAGCAACATTCAAGACGTCAAAGAAATAATAAGCCAAATTAAACCAGATTATTTTATCCCGGTTTACGCCAATCATTTTATGCTCAAAGAAGCCGCGAAAATCGCTTATGGCTTGGGCTTTCCGAAGGAAAGGGTACTTGTCCCGGATAACGGATCAATAATAGATGTAGATACACAAAGTGTGAAAATGCTGAAAGAAAAAGTGCCTTCAAATTATGTAATGGTAGATGGTTTAGGAGTGGGAGATGTGGGAGAAATAGTGTTGCGGGATAGACAAAATTTAGCTCAAGATGGAATGTTTGTTATTATTGCCGTAGTGGATAGACAAACTGGAAAAGTTAAAGGTTCTCCTGATATAATATCAAGAGGATTTGTTTATTTACGGGAATCCAAAGAACTGTTAAAAAATGTAAGAAAAAGAACAATAAATATAGTTGATAAAGCGGCTGGTTCTGGAGGAGCGGTAAATTGGGTCTATGTAAAAAATGAACTACGGGATAAAATTGGCAAATTTCTTTTTTTAAAAACAAAAAGAAGACCAATGGTGTTACCAGTGGTTATAGAGGTATGAGAATATTTTCGGGTATTAGACCAACGGGAGAATTGCATATTGGAAATTATTTAGGAGCAATAAAACAATGGCTCGCTTTGCAAAAAAGAGCGGAGTGTATTTTTTGTATTGTTGACCTCCATGCTATCACCACCCCCTATGAACCAAAAGAATTACAAAAGAATATCAAAAAATTATTTATCGCCTATTTAGCTGCTGGTTTAAACCCTAAAAAATCTATTTTTTTCATCCAATCGCAAATAAAAGAGCACTCGGAACTGGCTTGGCTTTTGGGAACAATTACTCCTTTAGGAGAACTAAAACGAATGACCCAATTCAAAGAAAAAGCGAAAAAACATCCTGAATACATTAATGTCGGATTATTGAATTATCCGCTTTTAATGGCTTCTGATATTTTAATTTACAACACAGATTTAGTGCCGGTTGGCAAAGACCAGCAACAACATGTGGAGTTAAGCCGATTAATTGCCAGAAAATTCAATAATACCTTTGGAAAAGTTTTTAAAGAACCTAAAGTATTCTTGGCAAAATCAGGAGCAAAAATTATGTCTTTAACTGAACCAACAAAAAAAATGTCAAAGACCGATAACCCAAATAGTTCAATTGATTTATTTGATAAAGCAGAAGATATTAGAAAAAAAATAATGGTTGCTACTACCGATTCAGAGAAAATAATTAAATATGATGCTCTGAGAAAACCGGGAATTTCTAATCTTTTAACTATTTACAGCTGTTTTTCAAACAAACCAATTAAAGAAATTGAAAAAGAATTTAAAAACATTGGCTACCGGATTTTTAAAGAAAAATTATCTCAACTATTAATAGAAAAATTGGAAATCTTTCGTAAAAAAGAGAAAGAATTTAAAAATAAAACGGCTGAAATAGAAAAAATTCTCAAACAAGGAGAAAAAAGAGCGCAGATTATTGCTTCTGCGACGATGAAAAAAGTAAAAGAAAAAATGGGCTTGTCTAAATGACCAAGCCCATTTTTTTAAATCATTAGCCGTTTTTTACAAAAAACGGCTAATTTCTTTTTGTCTTTTTCCCATTCAGGAGTATAAAGTTTTTTCACCTTTCCGGCATACTTATCTAACGCAGAAGCAAATTCATTAAGCACTTTCTCTGCTCCTTCATGGGTGGGATACGCCTTACCCTCTTTTACCGATTTTCTTAGCTCATCCGGATTGTCAATAATCTGGCAAGGCAGGTAGCGATTCTCATTAAACGGCTGCCTTCCTCTTCCTGCTTTAAACCAAGGAGAATTAAAACAATCCTCCAGGGATTTATCTTTGACATTGTCAGTTGCAAAATGGCAAAAGATGCAGGGCTCTACATCGCCAAAATTATTGATGTGGCAGAACCCTTTGGCATAAGCAATACAACCATTCACAAACGGCGCGTCGTTCCAGAAATCAACAATAAAGAGAGGTTTTGTTTCTCTAAGACGTTCTCTCTGCTCTTTCATCCAGAACCTTTGTTCCGGAGTCGGCATATCTTCGGGCGTACAGCCGCCAATCGGCATGGCTAAAAAATACCAGCCAACCAAAGCTCCTTTCTCAATCATCAAATCAACGAACGGCTCGCCCATTACTTCAAAGACATTTCCTTGATGGGTAAAACAAGAATAGCCAAAAGGAATTCTTTCTTCTCGGAGAACATCCATTATCGCCACCAATTGTTTGAAAACTCCTTTTCCTCTTCTGGCATCGGTTTTTTCTTCAAACCCTTCTAATGAGATTTGAAGAAAAACATTTCCCAGACTTTTTAATCTTTTGAGATGTTTTTCAAGAAGAGAACCATTGGTAAAAACCTGAAAATAGGAATTAGGATGCATTTCAAACATCTCCCAAATTCCTTCCCAGAAAAATGGTTCCCCGCCTAAAATTGTCCAGAAGGCCGGAGAAAGAAATTTTTCACCCTCATTAATTATTCGGTGAACTACCTCAATAGGCAAATCATCTTTCCTTTCGTATTTGTCAGCATAACAACCAAGGCATTTGAAATTGCACCTCATTGTTGGGCTGATAAGCACAGTATAAGGAGAGCGATCACCGTATTTTCTTTCGTAATTCACAAAACTCTTAGAAGGCCAAATTGAAGGAAGAACCAAGTTCTCAAAGAATTTCTGCCGAAATTCAGGAGACATATTTTCCTGGATCCTCTGCAATAATTTTAAACCTGTCCCTTTGAGAAAAATTCCTTTAGCGTTTTTTAAATTCTGCCGACTTTCATCTTTCCAAATCACTAAAGGAGTAAGCCAAAAAACCGCTTGCCCTAAAATTTTTTCTAAAGATGTTTCCCCTTTTTCAATCTTTCCGTTCAACTGCTTAAACACATTCTTTGCTAAATTTTCTAATATCTTCATATCTTTATCCTCCTTTTTAAAAAATTTTCATCTATGGTCTTTTATTTAATTTTTTAAGAACTAAACCTTATATACGATAAAAAAATGATTCTGTCAAGTTTTGTTTATTATTTTTCTTATTTCTTTTAATTTTTCTTCCATTTTCTTTTTGGTTTTCGCTTCCACTACCACTCGCAGAAGATTCTCGGTATTAGAAGGCCTGGCATTAAACCACCAATCGGAAAAGTCAATTCGCACGCCGTCCAAATGAGAAACCTTATTTTGAGCGGAGCGAAAATCAAGGTTCTTGCCGAAGGCAAGGTTCTTATTGTTTTTAAATTTCTTTTCCAATGCTTCCAGTGTTCTTTTTTTGTCTTTCACCTCTAAATTTATCTGGCCAGAATGGAAATAAACATTAAAAGGGCTCACGAGTTGAGAAATTGTTTTTTTGGTATCAGCCATTTCTTCTAAAATTTTAAAGAAAAGAAAAAACGGTTCTTCGCTAAACCAATTATCTTTAAAATAAAAATGGCCAGAAAATTCAGTGGCAAATACAGCTTTTTCTTTCTGAGCTTTTTCTTTAATAAAAGTGCGACCTACTTTAGAAACAATGGCTTTTCCGCCATTTTCTTCAATAATATCTTTTATAATATTACTGGAACAAATATTATATAAAATTTTTGCTCCCTTATTTTCTTTTAAAATTATCTTTGAGAACAAACAACTTATGAAGTCGGAAGGGATAACTTTTCCATTTTCGTCAACTAAAATAATTCTGTCTCCATCGCCATCAAAGGCGACCCCTAAATCAAGCTTCTTTTTTTTAACAAATTTCTTTAAATAAGAAATATTTATTTCCTCTGAAGGATTAGGCAGATGATTAGGAAAAGTTCCATCCAGTTCAATAAAAAGAGGGTAGACCTTAAAAAGTTTTCTTTTTAAAATTTCTGAAATTAAAATTCCAGTTACGCCATTACCAGTATCCATAGCAACTTTAAATGGTTTTATTTTTTTTAGATTAACTTTTGATAAACTTAAGTTTAGATAATCTTTTAAAACTTTTTTCTTTTGAACGCTCGCTTTGCGCCCGCCGCCTACGGCAGCCTCGCTTCGCTCGGCCACTGGGAAATTCAGCTCACTGCGTTCGCGAATTTCCCGTGCTCTTCGAGCACCTAAGACCATTTTTTTAATTTCTTTTAATCCTCCATTTTCATCGATATCAATTGTTACTGCCTTTCTTTTCACTAATTTAAAGCCATTATCAGAAGGAGGATTGTGGCTCGCTGTCGTCATTATTCCGCCATCGTATTTAAATTTACAAATAGTGAAATAAAACATCGGTGTAGTTGCTAAACCAATGTCAATAATATTTGCCTCACTCTCAACAATACCTTTTATTAAATTCTTATAAAGAGACAAGGAAGAAAGTCGATTATCCCGACCAATAACTACCTGAAGTTTATTTTTTGGAATTTTAAGTTCTGAACTTAAAAATTTAATAAAAGCTCTGCCAATTTCATAGGCAACCTTTTCGTTAATTTCTTGCGGGTATTTCCCTCTTACATCATAGGCCTTAAAGATATTCATATAATTATAATTATAACGCTGCGGCTATTAATTATTTTATAATTATAACAGAAATTTGACATTAAAAAAGGTTTTGCTAAAATTATATATAAAATACTATGAAGAGGTACGAATTGACTTATTTTATTCCACCAATATTAAATAGCGAGGAAGTAAAAAAAATCGTCCAGGAGGTCGATTCATATATTGTTTCAAAGGGCGGCGAGATTGTTAATTCACAATTACCAATAAGGAAAACATTAGTCCATCCTATAAAAAAGCAAAAATCAGCCTATTTAGTCACCTTAGAATTTTATTTTAACCAAGAAAAAATAAGTGAACTAAAAGAAATAGAAAAAAGAAAAGAAATTCTGAGAACGTTTTTAATCGAAAAGATTAAAGTAAAACCAAAAGAAACTAAAATTAAACCTGTAAAATTAAAAAAAGTGTCTCAGAAAAAGGTCGAGGAATTAGAAAAAATTGGAGAGAAAATAGAAGAAATATTTGGTAAATAAATCTATGAATTTGAACAAAGCTTTTGTCTTAGGAAACGTTACTCGCGATCCGGAAACGCGAGCTTTGCCCAATGGTCAAGCAGTAGCCAATTTTTCAATAGCTACTAATCGTTTTTATACCAATAAAAATGGCGAAAAAAAACAGCAAACAGAATTCCATAATATCGTTGCCTTTGGAAAATTAGCCGAAACTTCCGATCGTTATTTAACGAAGGGCTCATTGGCTTTAATCGAGGGAAGGTTGCAAACAAGGTCTTGGCAAGATAATTCAGGGAATAAACATTATCGAACTGAAATTATTGCCGAAAGATTACAATTAGGTCCGAGATTAGGAACCCAAAGAGCTCAAGAAACTCAAACTAATTCCCAAAAAATAAATCCCCCCATTTCTGAAACTGAAATCCCAATCATTGAGGAAGAAGGAGGAGAAGAAGAAAAAAAAGAGATAAATGTCGAAGACATTCCTTTCTAAGGAATGCATTTCTAAAAATTTCTATGCAGTGTTTTTTTTGCCAACGTAATATAGCGGAAATTGATTTTAAAGAAACAGAAATAATAAAGAATTTTGTTTCTTTATCGGGAAAAATTAAATCCAAGAAAAAAACCGGGCTTTGTTCTTCTCATCAAAGAAAAATAGCTAAAGCTATTAAAAGAGCCCGGCAACTCGGCTTACTCGCCTGAACCAGTGGTTAGTGAGCAGTGGTTAGTTTTTTAATTATTTCTTCTTTTATTTTTTCAATAAATTCTGGATTTTGTTTCAGAAATTCTTTGGCCTGTTCCATCCCTGGGCCAATTTTTTTTCCTTCAAATTCATAAAAGTTGCCGCTTCTTTTAATAACCTCGTATTTCAAACCAGTATTAATAATATCGGCTGTTTTGGAAATTCCTTCATTATAATAAATATCAAATTCAACGATTTTAAAAGGAGCGGCAACTTTATTTTTGACTATCTTTGCTTTAATTCTGGAACCGACAATTTCATCTTTTTGCTTTATTTGGGCTATTCTCTGAAGGTGAATCCTCACTGAGGAATAAAATTTTAAAGCCATGCCGCCTGGTGTTGTTTCCGGATTCCCAAACATTATCCCAATTTTCATTCTGGTTTGATTTAAAAATATTACCAAGGTTTTAGTTTTAGAAACAATGGCAGATAATTTTCTCAAAGCTTTACTCATCAGACGAGCTTGAAGCCCTATTTGCTGGTCTCCCATCTCTCCTTCAATTTCTGCTTTAGGGGTTAAAGCAGCAACCGAATCAATAACAATTGCATCAACTGCTTTTGTTCTTATAAGGGACTCAACAATCTCTAATGCCTGTTCTCCAGAATCAGGTTGAGAAATTAAAAGTTCATCAGTGTTAACCCCAATTTTTTTAGCATAATCAATATCTAAAGCGTGTTCCGCATCAATAAAAGCTCCTATTCCTCCCATTTTTTGAGTTTCAGATAAAATATGAAGAGCTAAGGTGGTTTTACCCGTAGCTTCGTTTCCAAAAATTTCAATTACCCTACCTCTGGGTACTCCGTTAATTCCTAAAGCTAAATCTAAAGAAAGACTACCAGTGGGAATAACATCCACATTAGTTGGTTTTACTTCCCTTAATTTCATTATTGCTCCCTCTCCAAATCTCTGACGAATCTCATCCAAAACTTCTTCTAATTCTTTTTTGTCTTCATCTTTTTTCTTTAACATATATTTTATTATAACTTTTTTTAAAATTTTAATATATTCATTCTAAATTTTCCGCCAACCATCTCCCTGATTTTCGTCTTCAATTTCTTTTTCATATACATTTCTTGGTTTAGCCCCATCAAGTGGTCCGATTAGTCCTTTTTCTTCCATTATATCTAATAATCTTGCTGCTCGGGCATAACCAATTTTCAATCTTCTCTGAAGTAATGAAGCAGAGGCCTTTCCGGCTTCAATTACTACTTTTTTTGCCTCTTCATATAAAGGGTCTTCTTCCAAGGTTAAGAATTCTGAAGTTTCCGGTATTTTTTCTATTTCTTTCTCAATGTCTTCCATTAAAATTTCTTGTTTGTCTGTTTCCGAAGGATTTTCTTTTTGACAAAAATCCACTACTTTTTTTATTTCCTTTAGATTAACATAAATTCCCTGAATTCTTTTTGGTTTTGTTAAGGCGGCATTAATAAAAAGCATATCGCCTTCACCCAAAAGAGTTTCTGCTCCAGCCATATCTAAAATCGTTCTCGAATCAATTTGGGAAGCGACCTGAAAAGCAATTCGAGAGGTAATATTAGCTTTGATAAGACCGGTAATAACTTCAACCGATGGCCGTTGGGTTGCAATAATTAAATAAATCCCCACTGCTCTAGACATCTGAGCTAATCTCACAATTGCCGCTTCAATTTCTCTTCCTTTAGCTGCCATCAAATCAGCCAACTCATCTATAATTAAAACAATGTATGGCATTATTTCCAATTCTTCTTTTCCTTTTCTGGTTAAAATTTCATTGTAATCAATTATGTTTCTCGCTTTCACCTCGGCAAGAAGTTCAAATCTTCTTTCCATTTCTTTTGTCAACCAATTAAGAATATTTATTGTATTTTTTGGGGTAAGAATTACTGGCAGAAGAAGGTGGGGTAAAGAATTATAAATTGGGAACTCAACTCTTTTTGGGTCAATTAAAATAAATTTTAAAATCTGAGGCGAATTTCTATAAATAAGAGATAGAATAATACTATTTAAACAAATAGTTTTCCCAGAACCAGTGCTCCCCGCGACAAGCAAATGGGGCATTTTCCCTAAATCAGCAAAAACTGGAGTGCCGGAAACATCTCTGCCTAAAGAAATTGTTAAAGGATAGGGAGAATTTCTAAAACCAGCTGAACCAATTAAACCACGTAAGCGAATTTTTGCTCGTACTTTATTTGGCACTTCAATTCCTACCGCTGCTTTACCTGGAATGGGAGCCTCAATTCGTAAAGGATGGGAAGCTAAAGCTAAAGATAAATCATTATTGAGGGTAGTAATTTTTGATAATTTTATTCCATCGGCTGGCTTTAAAGTATATTGAGTAACAGTCGGCCCAATATTAACTTCTGACATTTCTACAGAAATACCAAAATTTTGTAAGGTTTTCTTAATTTGAAGACAATTCGCTTCAATATCGCCGCTTGATGGCTTTTCTTCATCTTCTTCTAATAATTCTAAGGGAGGAGATTTATATTTCCCAAAAGAAGAAGAGGTAAATTTTAAAGGTTGAAGGTCTATTTTTTCAGGCTTTTCAAAAAAGTCCTGTTTCATTTCTTTCTCCCGTTTAATTAATGGTTCAATGGTTTTAATTTTAAAATAAGATTCTTTTTCAATTTTTTCTATTTTTGATTCTTCTGGTTTTATAAGTTTCTTATGAGGTAAAAACTCCCAGAAAATCAAAACGCCTATTAAAATTAAAGCAGAAAAAACAAAAAAAGATATCCAAAAACCAAAATAATAAGAGAAAGGGAAAGAAAGGAAATAACCCAACCAACCACCGTATTTTTCTTGAAGTTGATAACTGCCAAAAATGCCGGAAAATCCTAAAATTAAAATAAAAATTGCTATAAAGATAGGGGAATAAATTCTTTTTTTCTCCGGTTTAAGAAATATCAATCCTCCTAAAGAAAAAAGCAAGGGAATGATAAATATTGCCCTTCCTATTAAATGATAAATTCCTTCAAAAATTAGCTCTCCTCCCTTGCCGGCTCTATTAAAAAAAGAAAAAACAATAATAACGGCAGATAAAAACATCAAAATAGCTAAAGTCCATCTTCTTAATTTAGAAGTCAAAATTGGATATTTCTCTTTTTTTTCTTTTATCCGCCCGTTGGCGGATTTATTTTTCTTAGCCATGTTTTTTATACCCCGTGCCTGCCGGAATCAATTTCCCTAAAATAACATTCTCTTTTAAAGAATATAACTTATCTTCTCTTCCTTCAAGAGCAGCTTTTATTAAAACTCGAGAAGTTTCTTGAAAAGAAGCAGCGGCTAAGAAACTAGCTGAGGTTAAAGCTATTTTTGAAATACCAAGGAAAACTGGGATACCTTTGGGAGGATTTTTATCTTGGAGCTTTAATTCTTTTTTTGTTTCTTCAAATTCAGTCCGAGTAACAATTTGGCCAGGCAACCAAAAACTATCTCCGCCATCTTTAATTCTAATTCGAGAAAACATTTGATTGGCTATTGTCTCAATATGTTTCCTATGAATGTCTACCCCTTCGGCAATATAAATTTTTTGGACCTCTTTAATAATATAGCGTTGAGTCTCTTCTTTACCTTTTGTTTTATAAAGTTTTTTTAAATCTAAATTTCCTTCACAGAGCTGCTGTCCTTTTTTTATTTTCTCACCATTTTTTACCCAAATTGCTACTCCTTGAGGAATCTCATATTCAACTATTTTCTTTTTATCATTTTCTTTAAAGCTAATTTTGATAATTCTATTTTTATTGTCTATGTCTTCTACTTTTCCATCAATTTCGCTCATTTGAGCTAAACCTTTTGGTTCTCTAAGTTCAAAAATCTCCTCTACTCGAGGAAGTCCTTGAGTAATATCTCCCCCACCAGCCACTCCACCATAATGAAAGGTTCTCATTGTTAACTGAGTTCCTGGTTCTCCAATTGATTGAGCAGCAACAACCCCTACCGCATCACCTATATTCGCTAATTTATTTCTTCCCATTTCCCAACCATAACATTTTTGGCAAATACCTCTGGTTGCTTTACAACTTAAAGGAGAACGGACTCTTATTTGTTTAATTTGAGTTTGATTAATTTTTTTAGCTTTTTCCCGATCTATTGTTTCATTTTTCTTTATTATGCCTTTAATATCTTCCAACGATATTCTACTAACAAGTTCAAAAGTAAAATCTTGACCAATTTCCTCGGCATCGCTTCGGTAAAGAATTGTCCCCTCTTTATCAGCACAATCTTCTTCACTAATAATTACTTCGTTAGCAACATCAACTAATCGACGAGTAAGATAACCAGAAGCTGAAGTCCGCAACGCAGTATCAACTGTTCCTTTTCTCCCCCCATGAGTAGAAATAAAGTATTCCAAAACATCAAATCCTTCTTTATAACAGTGTTTTATTGGCAATTCAATTATTTTTCCAGCGGGATTAATTACTAATCCTTTCATTCCGACCATTTGAATTAGTTGAACCCACCCACCTCGAGCCCCAGAACCAACAATTGAATGAACGGGTCCATCCTTAGGCAATGTCTCATATACTAATTTCTCAACTTTTTGTTTTGTTTGCTGCCAAACTCCAATTGTTTTAGATCTCTTTTCTTCTAAGGTTAGAAATTCTTTTTTGAAATAATTTTCAATTACATCAATTTCTTTTTCAGCTTTTTCAATTAATTCTTTTTTCCCTTTAGGCACAATTAAATCATCCATTCCCAAACTTATTCCAGACAAAGTTGAATATTCAAATCCTAATTCTTTAATCCGGTCTAAAATTTCAACGACCTCTTCTTCACTATGTTTTCCCATTAAATCAGTAATAATTTGGGAAAGAATTTTTGAATCAACAACTAAATTTAGATATTGATAATCATCTGGCAAGATAGAATTAAAAATAATCCGACCACAATTAGTTTCAATCAGTTTTAGTTTATTAAATTTGAACGTTTCGCTTCGCTTAAGAGTATTTTCAGGAATTTTAATTTTTGCCCCTAAAGAAATTTTGCCTAACTCATAATTTAAAATAACCTCTTCAGGACTAGAAAAAATCTTTCCCTCTCCTTTCTCATTTTCTTTTATTTGAGTTAAAAGATAACAACCAAGAACAATATCCTGTTGAGGAACAATAATTGGAGTCCCGGTAGCTGGTTTTAAAAGATTTTTAACTGAAAACATCAATGTTTTAGCTTCTTTTTGGGCTTCTTCTGATAATGGGACATGAACTGCCATTTGGTCGCCATCGAAATCAGCATTAAAAGCGCGACAAACTAAAGGATGAATTTTTATTGCTTCACCTTCAATTAAAATTGGTTTAAAAGCTTGAATACCAAGTCGGTGTAAGGTTGGAGCCCGATTCAGTAAAACTAATTTATCGGCTACTACTTCTTCTAAGGCAGCAAAAACTTCTGGAGTTCCTTCTTCAATTAGTTTTGTCGCTCCTCTTATATTATAAGCTAATTCACTATCTAAAAGTTTTTTTATGACAAAAGGTTTAAAAATTTCTAGGGCTAATATTTTAGGAATTCCGCACTGAGAGAGTAAAAGCTCTGGACCAACAGCAATCACTGACCTACCCGAATAATCTACTCTTTTCCCTAATAAATTTTTTCTAAAGCGGCCTTGTTTTCCTTTTAAAATATCGGCTAAAGATTTTAATAATCGTCTTCCTCCAGTGGTAGCAGTAGTTGTTTGCCCTTTTCTCATTCCATTATCAAGTAAAGCATCAACTGCTTCTTGTAACATTCTTTTCTCATTTCTAATAATTACTTCTGGAGCAGAAATTTCTAATAAATATTTTAAACGATTATTGCGATTAATTACTCGACGATATAAATCATTTAAATCAGAAGATGCGTATCTTCCACCATCTAATTGAACCATTGGCCGAAGATCAGAAGGTAAAACGGGCAAAATTTCTAAAAACATCCATTCTGGTCTAATTCCTGCTTTTTCCATTGCTCGGAAAAATCTTAATCTTATTAGAGTCTTTTTATAAGAAACTGGTTTTGTTTCTTTTAAATCTTTTTCTAATTTTTCTATTTCTTTTTTTAAATTAATTTCTTTAAAAATATTTCGCAATGTTTCTGCGCCTGTTCCGGCTTCGAAAATTTCTCCGTATTTTAAAGATAATTCACGATATTCTGTCTCCGCTAAAACTTTCAATGGTTTTATTAACAAAACCTCTTCTTTTGTCCTATCTCTCGCTATCCTTAATTCCTCTAACGCTTTCTTTACCACTTCCTTACTTTTGACTTTTGACTTTTGACTTTTGACTTTATTTTTGTATTCTTTCTCAATCTCTTCTAAAATTTTCTTTTTTGCCTCTTCATTTACTTTTTTAATAATGTAAGCAGCGAAATAAATAATCTTTTCTAATTGAAGCATTGGAATATCCAATACCATTCCAATCCTTGAAGGCATTCCTCGTAAAAACCAGATATGACTACAAGGGCTAGCTAAACTTATATGGCCCATTCTTTCCCTTCTAACCGAACTTCTGGTTACTTCTACTTGACATCTATCACAAATTATTCCTTTATATCTAATTCCTTTATATTTCCCGCAATAACATTCGTAATCTTTTGTTGGACCAAAAATCTTTTCACAAAAAAGACCATCTTTTTCCGGTTTTTGAGTTCGATAGTTAATGGTTTCTGCCTTTATTACTTCTCCATGCGACCACTTTAAAATTTCGCCAGAAGAAGCAAGTTTTATTCTAATTGATTTAAAATCGCTTACATACATAATTTAATTTTTAATTTTTAATTTCTAATTTTTAATAAATTTTCAATGAAACAATTTTCAATTAAGGAGCGAAGGAACTAATTTTTATGGAGCATCCGCAGGCAAATTGCATGGTTTCGCCGAAGGCGAAAATTTGCCGAGGACATAAGCTTTGCTTCTCGCTGGGAAGCAAAGCGGCTCCTAAAAATTATGTTCCTGAGCGAATCATTTTTCTTTTATTTCAATACTCAGCCCTAAGGATTTCAATTCGGCTACTAATAAGTTAAAAGAGGCAGGAACATTAGGACTCTTTATCGGCTCTCCTTTTAAAATTGCCTCATAAGTAGTTGCCCGACCCGGAACATCATCGGATTTTATTGTTAACATTTCCTGTAAAGTATAAGCTGCCCCATAACCTTCCAAAGCCCAAACTTCCATTTCTCCGAACCGCTGACCGCCAAATTGAGCTTTCCCCCCCAAAGGCTGTTGAGTAATCAAAGAATAAGGACCAATAGAACGCATATGAATTTTATCCTCCACCATATGAATCAATTTTATCATATACATATACCCAACTGTAATTTTTTTAGGAAATGGCAAACCAGTTCTACCATCGTAAACAGTTATCTGCCCCGTCTCGGGTAAATCAGCTCTTTTTAATTCTTTTTTAATATCTTCTTCGGTCGCTCCTAATAGTCCTGGAGTAATTGCCAAATATCCTAACTTTTTTGCTGCCCAACCTAAGTTTGTCTCTAAAATCTGACCAAGATTCATTCGAGAAACTACTCCTAAAGGATTTAAAACAACATCAATAGGTGTTCCGTCTTCCAAAAATGGCATCTCTTCTTCTGGTAAAATTTTTGCTGCTACTCCTTTATTTCCATGACGTCCAGTCAATTTATCTCCAACTTTAATTTTTCTAATTTGACCTATTTCCACTTGAATTCGTTTAATTACTCCTGGTTCTAATTTATCACCTCTTTTTCGGGAAAAAACTTTAACCGAAATCACCCTTCCTTTTTTGCCATACTCCATCTTTAATGAGGTATCTTTTATTTCTTTTGCTTTTTCACCAAAAATAGCCCGTAATAATCGTTCTTCAGCTGTTAAACCTGTCTCTCCTTTTGGAGAGATTTTTCCAACTAAAATATCTCCTGGGTTCACTTCTGCCCCAATTCTAATAATTCCTTCTTCATCCAAATCTTTTAATTTTTCCTCAGAAACATTAGGAATATCACAAGTGGTAACCTCCGACCCTAACTTTGTTTCTCTAACATCGCAAATAAAATCTTCAATATGAAGAGAAGTAAAAATATCATCTTTTAGCAATTTTTCTGAAATACAAATTGCATCTTCAAAATTTCCTCCCCGTAATGGTAAAAAAGCAACTAAAATATTCTTTCCCAAAGCCAACCTCCCTTTATCAATAGCAACACCATCAGCTAAAATTTCTCCTTTTTTTACTTTTTGACCAATTTTTACTATCGGTCTTTGATGAAAACAAGTATATTGATTAGAACGAATAAAATTCCGCAAATGATAAACAATCTCTCCTTTTTTGGTTTTAACTTTAATAACTGAGGCATCAACATAAGAGATGAGCCCATCGTCTTCGGCTATCGCTTCTTCACCTGAATCATAAGCTACTTTTCTTTCTGTCCCAGTACCTACTAATGGCGCTTCTGGCATTACTAATGGTACAGCTTGACGCTGCATATTAGAACCCATCAAAGCTCGATTGGCATCATCATTTTGTAAAAAAGGAATAAGGGCAGCAGTAACACTAATCGGTTGTTTTGAGGAAACATCTATAAAATCAATTTCAGTTTTTTTCACCATCACTGGTTCTCCCTTTTTTCTTGCTTCTACTTCTTCTCCTAAAATTTCTCCTTTTTCCGAAATTTTTGTACCAGCATGAGTAAGATTATATTTCTCTTCTTCAAAAGCATTAAGATATTGAATTTCTCTTGTAACTTTTCCGTTTTTAACTTTGAAATAAGGGGTTTCAATAAAGCCGTAAGGATTAACCCGAGCAAAACAGGCCAAATGATTAATTAAACCAACATTTTGTCCTTCTGGTGTTTGAATAGGACAAATTCTACCATAATGACTAGGTTGAACATCTCTAACTTCAAATCCAGCTCGCTCTCGAGTTAATCCTCCTGGTCCAGTAGCAGTTAATCTTCTTTTATGTTCTAAAGCGCTTAAGGGATTTTCACCATCCATAAATTGAGCAAACTGTGAAGAACTAAAAAATTCCTGGACAACGCTCATAATCACTCGGGGATTAATAAGTTGAACTGGCATCAATGTTTTTGGGTCTAAAGTCGACATTCTATCTTTAATCACTCTTTCCATTCTCATTAATCCTATTCTTAAACGATTCTGTAAAAGTTCAGCTAAAGTTCTTACTCTTCTATTCCCTAAATGATCAATCTGATCTGGTTGAGCTCCGGGAGTATTGTTTAGTCTGATTATCTCTCGAATAATAGCAATGACATCTTGAAGGGTCAAAACTCTATCTTTTTTTTCAATTTCCTTCTCTTTTTTAGGTTTTAATTCTTCTAATCTTTGCCACATTTTCCATCTTCCAACTTTAGACAAATCATAGCGAGAAAAATTAAAAAACATATTCCAAATTAAATCTTTAGCAGCATCAGGACTGGCGAATTCTCCTGTCCGCAGTTTTCTATAAATCTCAATCAAGGCCTCATCTTGATTATGAGCGTCATCTCTTTTTATTGTTTTTTCAATATAATTTATTTCTTTTTTTTCAACATCCTTAAAAGTTTTTTTTAATTCTCCATCTTTTGATAAACCAAAAGCTCGTAATAGAGTAGTAGCTGACACTTTTCTTTGTCGATTTATTCGAACGCTAATTACACCAGAATTCTCAGTATCAAGTTCCAACCAAGCCCCTCTGTAAGGAATAATTTTTGCTCCAAAAAAATTTTTCCCTTGAAAATTTCTGGAAGTAAAAAAAGCACCAGGAGAACGAATAAGTTGAGAAATTACTACCCGTTCTACTCCGCTAACAACAAAAGTGCCGTTCTCGGTCATAAGTGGAAAATCAGTAAGAAAAATTTCTTGTTCTTTTACTTCTTTTGTTTTCAAATTGCGGAGAATAGCTTTAACTCGAAGTGAAGCATCAAAAGAATCATTATTTAATCTTGCCTCTAAATAATTTTTATATTTTGGCTTACCTAATTTATAATCAGTAAAACTAAGCTCCCAATGAAGCCGAGTATAATCACTAATAGGAAAAATTTCCTCGAAGAGTTCTTTTAAAGTATATTTCCAAAAATATTCCCAAGTTTCCTTTTGTAATGACAAAAGAGAAGGCAAATGAAAAGAAAGTTTAGATTTTGAAAAGACTTTTACTTCCATAAAGTTGCTTCGCTCGGGCATCCTGCCTCAAGGAGCACGCAGTCGGCTTAAGTGATAAAACAGGGATTATTTTCAGCCGCTGCTATTACTCGCCAAGCTTCCTTGATATTTTAAAAATACAATTCTTTATCTGGCGCTTGGCTCCGTAATGCTCCTTTCAGCAGGAATGCCCTCGCTCCTTTTATTAGTTTTAAAATTAAAAAAAACAAAAAAGAATCCTCTTCTTTAACAAGGTTTATATTTAATTTATAAATGCAAATAAAAAATTAAAGAAATTTTCACAATCAGTTATATATTTTATATTTTCTTTTTTAAAATGTCAAATGCCTAACCATAAACTTTTATACTTTGGATGAGCCCTAAACCAAGATAAAAAGATAAAAGCTGCGACCCTCCATAGGATACTAACGGAAGGGGAACTCCAATAATTGGTAAAATTCCGAAAGACATTCCAATATTTATAAAAGTTTGAATAAAGAAAAAGAAGGCGAAACCAGAAGCAAAAAGACGGGAAAAATTATTAGAAGAATAAAGAACTATTTTAATTATTCTCCAGATAAAAATCAATAAAAAAAGAAAAAGGAGGGAAATTCCTAAAAAACCTGTCTCTTCAGCTATCGCAGAAAAAATAAAATCAGTTTTGGGTTCTGGTAAAAAACCTGATTGGGTTTGCGACCCCTTGCCAATTCCCTTCCCTAAAATCCCTCCCGAACCAATAGCAATTTTGCTTTGATTAATATTCCAAGAAATTCCTCGAGGGTCTAATCTCGGA
>Ga0100398_1001874_pt1 | contig 17850 bp, 12 predicted proteins | sample CryGeymeta201522_FD_81568 | JGI IMG/M metagenome (GOLD analysis project Ga0100398, IMG submission 81568) | Groundwater microbial communities from Crystal Geyser aquifers in Utah, USA - Crystal Geyser metaG 2015-22 | ecosystem: Environmental > Aquatic > Deep subsurface > Groundwater | place: USA...
TAACAGTTACACGTAGAAAATATAGTAGTTATCATTAATTAGCTGTTAATCTAGAACAAATGGCTTTTGTTACGGCTAACGTATTGTATTTTGAGCTAGTAGCTGTAATTACGGCTTGTAGGTCGTAAGCTACAGCGTAGACGTACCTTCATCAGCTGTAATACAACCATCAAAATCAATTACGGCTAACGCCCCCTTTAGACGGAAATATGATTTTGATTTTGATTTTGTCCTCTAGCTCATTAAGTGTTTTTCCAAATTCAATAAATAAATAATGAATCGAAAGCTCTTAATGAGATCTGTCATTTGCACTACTTTTTGTACTGATTGCATGTTTCATTCCTTCACTATATTTTTTTCAGTACAACCCAACCGGTAGTAGTAGTGTCATCCTGACTCTACTCAGAGTAGCTAGAGTAACTCCCTTCGATGGTCCTGAGGTACCACCCAAGTACGTACCAGTCTTGTATTCGAGTAGGTCTACTAGGTACAGTAGTAGAAGTAGTATTTGAAAAACAGAAAATAAAATAGAGAATTCGGGTATAAATGAACTCTCGGTTTTGAGCTCAATAACTGCTACTTGTAGTAACACTACCGGTAGGAGTAGTAACCAATTGTGGCTTACTACATACTACTCCGAGTACCTGGTAGTATTCATACCTGGTACTATTATTGCCTGGGTGGAAGGATTCAACATTTTTATCCGATGTACTCTGAGTACATGGATCCCATTTAATTCTTGTATTTTCCACTGTCATCTTAATTATTCATTGCCGTGAGATACATTATTATTTCTTTTCAAATTAACTGCCCAGGGGAAGTGATTCAGGGTCATTTATCGCAGTATGAAGATGAATGGGACATTCAAATTATTTTGAGGCCTTGACATGACGAGAGGCAAGACGGCAAGATACACGTCCTCTTTGATTTTGTGCGCGGAAAGAAGGTACGAGTAGGTACTAAACTAGTACCATGCTGCTAGTACAACATAATAATATAATATAATCGTGACTGATCCACAGCAACACTAGTTTGCCATTATCAGATCTATAAGAAACGCAGCTTCCTACACTCACATCCCAGATTTGCTTTGCACAGAAAACAGCAGTATAATATCTCTTCATATATCTGCAGTGCACTCTGGAAAATGACAGAACGCGACGAAGAAGAACAGCCTTCGGCAACAAATACAAATAACAATAATAATAACAACAGTCGCCGTGATGCTGCCGGTGGTAATGAAGTTTCGGGATCCAGTTATTGTTACGCCCTGTTGTGGTTCTTGTTGCTGTTGGTGGTTGCATGGCCTTTGGCTTTGATTTGTGCCGTCTTGTGGGTTTTGATACAGCCCTGTGAACCCTGCATGGATGGTGCCGATGCTGTTCAGAGCTGTTTGTATCCCTTTTTACGATATCCTCGACGTGTTGGTCGTGCTATTTATGCTTGTGATACCGAAATGCCCAAACCAGTTCCCAAACCCGACAATGTACAGTCGTCGAACGCGGCGGGGGGTCCTACGACCAGTACTAGTGGTCGTCGTCCCAAACCTCCCACAATGGATGAAGAACACGGATATTAAAACAAATACAAACTGCAAACATGAACAGCTTGGAAAGAAAAAAATACAGTGCGTAGTTGTTTTTGGTGCAAATTGGTTGCTTCGATTGACAGATTAAATTTGTTGAATTTGGAGGCAGAGCACTGGAACGCCGATATGTGGCACGTGGTCTAATATTTGCAGAAGATTTAAATGCTCGACGAAGACGTCACAAAAGCGAATAAAGACCAATACCCAAATATTCATTTATGAAAGTGATTTTATACATTGATGGTGTTGTCTTCACCTACTAGTAGTGGTAGTTTTGTATGATGTATGGTATGTGACAGGAACCATTAATGGAACAGTTTCGGCCCGTAATTTACCTAGTGTCTGCTTGTTATTCTTTTCCCATTCAAATAATCCTTCTGTTGAATATGCCTCCTTCGTGTCGCCAGTTCCAATCTCCTTTGATGTACCCATTTTTTCAATTACTACAATAGCAGAGCGACCCTTACCCCATTTGATAGTCTTGGATCGAACGAAACGAACCCGACAGCTTCTCGGAAGGATTTGTCCCAGTATTCCTTGGAGTATATATTGAGGATCTATTACCAATGTCATCATTCCTCCTATTTTCAAGGCCCGTGCCCATTCCGCAAAAATTTTCTGATAATAATTGTGGTAATCAGCAACAACAACCTTCTTACTCGACGTTGGAATGATGCACGTCATGATTGTATCGATCGTTCCATCTTTTACTGGCAAATGGTCGGGACTGCCCAAAAGTACTTGTTGTATTTTGGATTTGGTGGAATCGGCATTCATTCGAACGTGATCCAAGTGTCCGACACTCGTATCCATACAGAAATAATTTGCCACGGGCCAATACTTTGCAGCTTCGATGACAAAGGTACCTCGTTTACACATGGGATCCCAAACGACGTTGTTGATTTGAATGTTGGAAGCTTTGGCTACCAGGAAGGACTCGAGACGTTTCGTTGACGATGTTCTGTTTGGATCTAGCAACGGCCATGTCCTCGTTAGGATAGGACATTCCAGCGAGAATTCCTCATCCTCATCCTCATCCTCATCGGTACTATGCCTGCAATGTTCTACAACCTGGAACGATATTATATGTGTGCGTTGTGGAGAATGATGATTGCTGCTGATTCTGTCAGGAAGGGTACTATTTCTTGCGACCCAACCATATGTCTGCTCCAAACTATGCGAAAAGAGCTCTATTGCCTTTCGTTTATTATCCGAAATTTCCCCAGCAGGCTGTCGTTGTTGTGGATTTCTTGAGTGCTTCTTCGATGTACTACGTTGATTGAAATGTTTCACCGACAGTTGAAATACTATTTGAGAATCATCCGGGGGCATCATGTTACCCATACTCTTCCAAACATGATTAAAATTAGGTTTTGATAAAAGTGCTGTTTCAGTATTGTTCTTGAACAAACTTGTAACGCTAGCCGCTGCCGATGAGACCACGAGGCAGATCTTGGAAGCGGGAAGGGAATGGAGTTTGTTGATAATCGAAGTTCGATAATGTTCATTATTATTGAATTCATGTAAGGGAACGTCAAATTCAATGTATGGCAACTGCGATGATTCATCGACCAGCCTTGCACGCATGTCATCGCAATCATATATCGCAGTTTTCAGTCTATCGTGATAATATTCACCAAGGCTAATAGAATACGACGATGATGTCGGACCGTACGCCCGGAAGCAAATGACAGGATGATTTTCGGTTGCAGTTACAACTGTTCTCCTAGTATTTCTGGTGACTGATGACAAGGCACGACAGTTTATCCACTGAATCGATAGTATCAGCCAGCACAGGTGGAAAGCCCTGCAATTTCCCCTCGATCTTGTCCCGTAGATATTATTTGTGTTGTTTCCTTGCTTGGCAATCGTTTTAGAGCCTCTCCAAGAAACGCATCTCATGGCATTGGTAGCGTTTCTATCAATCTTCAATCTGATGCGTTCCCCTTGCCACCTATCAACAAGCCTTCACTACTACTATAAAGAATTGCCTTAAGCTAGGTAGCAGGTAGCTAATAGCTAGCTAGTGGTAGAAAGTAGATTACGGCTGTGTTCTTGTAATTTGCCGCTACTATTTGGACGACTAGTAGTAGTCTAGTCTATTTTGTTTTTATTTTTTATTTTTATTATGTAGTTAGTCAAAAAAAATCTCGAAGATTTTGACGAGCAGACAAAATTTGACCAAAGTAACGTTACACGTCTTATTTTTGACAGTGTGTGTTGGAGGAAATTTAAGGTTAAGGTGCAGAAGGTGGGAGATTGTATTCTCTCTTGATCAGCAATCAATTTCAATTGGCTCATCGTCGCCGTCGTCGTCGTCGTCGTCACATTGAGACCGAATGTCTAAATCTGCAGGTTCTTCCTCTTTGCTGATTGCAAGAAGGGTGATTGTTGGTGTCTCGGGGCCGAAGCGTGCATCCTTGATGAGACCAGAGTTGATGACAGCCGCAGCTACACTGACGCCAACAGTTGTGTACAGGGTGATATGAATATTGGTATAGTCGTACAGGAGCGAAAACAAAAATTCTCCAACGGCTGTCGCAAAATTCATAGTCGCCATATTCAATCCCTGGACATAACCGCGTTGATGGAGTGGGGTGATGCGGTCCATCATGGGAGCAGTAGACAGCTGGCTGATGACGGTAAAGGGGAAAGCGATGTAGAGAACCGACACAAAGATGCAGTAGGTAGTAAAGGTTGGAGGATCGATGCTTCCAATTTGCAAGAGTGCTACAATGACACCACTCGTCAAAAGATTGGCAACAGTACAGGACAGCGCAGGTCCGAATCGTTGAAAGAGCGTGGGAGCGATTGCTGCCCCCGGAAGCACAATTGTAGCTACAAAGACGTAGATCCACTTGTAGCTCGTGGCACTCATGATTGGCTCAAGTCCTTTTTCAACGAATTCTGCGTAAAATGTACGGAACAAAAGACAACTGAGACACAAGGGAACAAGACCTAGAGATCCCAAGTTGTCGGCAAGCTCGCCCAGCATGATATGACGCAACGCTCGCTTGTCGAGTGCGGTCGGATTTCGAAAGTCGGTATCATCTTCGCCGCTGTTTCCATCGTCGTGCTCGGAATCCTCCAAGGTATTATCAGTCAAGTCCACTGCGGCCATACTCACTGCTGGATTCTGATGTTTAGGAGGCTCGACCAGAAGAAACTGGCAGATGATGCCAGCAAAAATGGTCAATACCACACCTCCCCACAAGGGTACAAACAACCCGAACTTCTGCAAGACGATTGCCAATATACCGCCTCCAGTACGTCCAATGAGACTAATTGCAATTGTTGTTCCTATCTCAGCGTCGGTTTTCAAGCGATTCACGGACAAATCACTCACGTAGGCAACTCCAACGGCTAAGGAACCACCAACCAAGCCCGTGGCAAAGTTTGCCGCCAAAAAGGCAAAGAAATTATTCTGGAAAAGAAACTTGAAGATACTTCCTAAAGCACCTAGGTACATGCAGCATAAGATACTTTTCTTGCGACCAAACCAGACCGTATCGCTCAAATAGCCGAATACAATGCTTGACACTACAATGCCGATTTCATTGACGGCAAGAATCAGGTAGTAAGCACCGCCGTAGTCGAACGGACCTGTATGTTCAAACGAATCTTATAAATCATGAAAGGGACACAGAGACGGACGAACGGTTTGAGAAGAACATGTGATGAGCAAAACGAAGAGACCAGACGGGGTAATCAATTACCTCGTGGCCGTCTTCCATGACCATGAGAGCATAGTTGGGACCCAAAATCTGCGAGTTCACAGCATCGGCAAAGATGGCGAACCGCAGAGCCCAGATGGTTTTCGTGACTGAGGATTCACCGGATTCACTCCTTGCAATAGTAGATGAAGAGTCTTCGCACTCGTCTTTGGTGGGAGTGGAGAGAGGCAAACGGCGACTTTTGGTATTTTTCAGGCCGGGAGAGGTTTCTGGGAGATCCATGCTAGTAGTCTTTGTCATCTTGGTTCGCAAAGTTCCGTTTGTAACTGCCTATTGAATGTTTGTTTTGGCGCTGTGTGCATGAAACACTACCTACTAGTAGCTCGGTGAAAATAAAATAAAAGGAATTGTAATCTTGCGATGCCTGATGAGATCATTCATGGTTGCCGATTTCATTACCAACGTCGAACCGAACACAACTGCCAATATTTTAAAAAAAAAAAGATTTATTAGTGCTGTAACCACCTCCAAGAACTCAACGTCTGGTACTGTACAGGAGTGTCATTAAATTTTACTCGGAGTAAAAAGATACGTACTAGTGCGTCGATTTTTTCTGTGATTCCAAAGACAAGATTTTTCAAGAACCGTCATGCCCACTACTGTAGTACTAGTGTGGGGCTTCGAAAATTCGATGCGCCCTTTGCGAGTTACTCCCAAGGGCCTGCTCGCTGTTCAGTTGCCAAAGCAAATTTCCTGTCGGCAGCATCTTTTTTTTGTTAACGCATCTTATTTTTGTTAACGCGTCATTGCTCGGTAGGAATCGATCTTGTGCGTACTGTTTACTCTAATACTACTACTAGTAGTAGTGAATCCATTTCCAACCTCCTTGCTTTGTACTTGAGTATCAATCGGGGATGAGTAGAAATATTATGTAAAAACCTACCATCGCCTTGAAGCGCAAATGATTAGATGGCATTAGATGGCATCTCTAGGGTAAACGTACCACTCAACGAGTCTAACCTTTCTTTTCTTTTAAATCCTTTTTGCTGTTCATTAAAAAAAGTGAGTTTCCGGTCACAGCCTCCCCCGAGTACCAAAAGTAATTAAACAAAACATCCACTTCTTTCTCCGGCCATGTCATTTCTTGCCAAGAAAAACTCTTCCAACTTGCTCTCAGAGAGCCAACGATTGACTCATGCGTCGCCCAACTCTGCCCTCGCTCGACGAGTCCTCGAGTCTCAGTGACGCGAGCGAGCGCAGCAATGATCTTTCCATGAAGTGTAAGGTGCAAATGAACTCGCTCACGGACCCTGACACCAGCGGCTCTAAATCGGACAAGTCTGCTGCGACGACTGATGTAGTAGACGATGCGCCACCGTACCGTACCCGGACTTTAATTGTTTTACTCATTGGATACTTTGTCCTGCATCTTCCAACCTGGGAATCTCTTGATGCTGTTGCGACGGTCGACACCTTCACTCACGTGAACTTTGAGAGCCTCCCACTGAGTGTCGTTATTGCATTCCGCTTGTCCATGGCTGCTACTATGCTCGGAAATGCCTGTCAGGTATTCTTGTATGGAAAATGGGAAGCCGACACAGACTATGTTCCTGGTTCCAAATTGCAGAAGGTCAAGAAAATCGCTTTCCGCGGAGCTCTACAGCCGGACGGAAATCTCTTTTCGGGCCTCCAATGCGTGTCTACCTTCACCCTATGGTGTTGGATGGTCGATGGAACCTCGTTTCTCCTAGCAGGCATGATTCCTTTGGTGAATGTCGTGCTTCCGTCTATCATCATTCCTTCATGGGTACTTCGAACCGCTATGATCTTGTGGGAGACATCTGCTCCTGTCTCTATCTTGGTATCAGCTGTCGTCAAGTATGCTCTTTGGCCAATGGCTCAGGAGCATGGAGAGAATGTCAAGCTTTTGAAAGCCACGGGAGCTCTTCTCCAGCACAACTTGAATTCTGTGGCGGCCTTGGTCGAAGTCGGACTTATGGGTGGTCTTCCCGTCGTCCAGGGTCACTTTGCATTTCCCGCTATCTATGGCATACTCTACCTTCTCTTTTCTTACGCCATGATGTACTCGTGGGCGGACCGCTCCGCGGGTGCACAATTCTTCTACCCCTTCTTCGATACGACCCTGGGCATCATGACGTCCCTGGCTATTGTGGCGCTTTTGGCCATTTTAACTCTCAGCTTTGGGATCTTTTGTGCGGCTGAACATGTGTTGACGCATGCAGAAGACTATGTTGCATTAGTTCCCTTGGCTGCCATTGTACTTTTGTCGCAGAGTGTCTGTCGAGTCCGCGATTAAATGTTTCACAACGCTTGCGGCTCAAACTGCTTTTTTTTGTCCAACTTTCAATAGATTCCTTCGCGGGAGTACATACTATTTTAACACTATTTAGATTTCCATCGAGTACAGTAGAACTAACGATCATGGAGAGAGAAGTGATAATGTGTCTACAGGAATATTGGGTTAAATTTGTTCTATTCCAACTATTTCATTGCTTGATTGAGATGCAAAACGAGACCGTAATTGCTAATTCCTGCGGGAAGCAATGACTCTCTGAATATGAAATCACAAGCATTCTTGAATATGAAAGTACAATCCCTATTCTATTAACTCCTCCCTTATTGAATGGTTACCTTTAACCCTGTCCCTCGAGCCGCTAATAGAATGACTGCTCGCTGCCTAAATTTCCTTCCATTATTTCTTCATTAATTTGTTGATTTATTATTGCCACTGTCCCTTTCACCAGTGTCAAAACCGCAATCTATTGCGACTGTTGACCCAACGAGTTTTTGCAATGAAAATATACCAATTGCAATACGCATTTGTTTGGTGAAGAAACAAAGACCACCGAGGGATCGGAACTGCCTTTAGTGTATATAGAAAGTTTGTTCAGGTCCTGTAATGTCCCGAATGAACTACCATGTGCCCAAATAGATGCGCGCTTCGCGCTTCGTAATTTTACAGTCTTGTTTTGCAGGAGTTTGGCTACGTTCAGCGATGGAATCCTACTAGCTGTGCTCTGCATCATCGCAGTGAGAAAGAAAAATCACGACGCTGCGAGCTACGCTCGTTTGCATACACTCATCTCTCTAGTTAGCTATTCTAGCTCGTAGATCTAAGCAACAGCACAGCCAAATTTCAGTTTTGTTGGGAGATACCTCTTGTCCTATTGGGCTTCTACGGCAGATAGTTATTGCAAGTCATTACCTGGTAATACTCTACTATGGTCACCAGTGATACTAGCTAGCTGGTAGTACTCGAATAGCAACGAAAGCTGTACCTTCTGCTCTGCAGATTTATACTGTACCACTGTTGTAGCTAACTTGAAGGTCCCGGCTGTTGCACCATGTTTTAACAAAGTGACAGTGACCATCCCGCTTCCATCTACAAGAACCACAGGGTTCGAGCTACTGTGTGACAGCAAGAAAACCTTAATATTATTATTTATTTTTGGTTTATTTATTACTCGTATTTTACAACGCCTCGTGCGATCTAATAACATACTGCAGGACGATAACTTGATGATGTTAATAATAATAATATCGTCGTTATCTCAACCGCAACACCAAAATCTTAGGCGAGTCGTTTGACCGCCAATGCCTCCATCTATTTATCTTAGCTACTTTGCATCTTTAATAGATGTTATCTAGCAAGAGTTGAGCTGACGTAAATTCAGTTTCTCAAATCCAAAGAAATTAGCTATGAGAAACTAGCTTATAACTAGCTAGCATTAGACACAAAAGTCATACTTCCATCTATTCAGACATAATTCGAATATCCTACTAGTAGCAAATCACCTCTAACAATAATAAAAAAAAGTAGCGAGAAATTATATTTCAACCATGCCGTTTAAGCTGCAAAAGATATTGGGGGCCAAACAGGAACGCTCCCGCGAGAGTCTTCCGAAACCTCCCACTGGCATGATGTGGGAACAGGATCCCAAAACGAGAGAATGGAGGTTACTGCCCAATAATGAAGAAAAGGAAGAACAAAATTTGTCGGACAGCCAAATTAGTCAAGTCACACAAGCTGCTGCCAACCTTCAGCTGAAAAACGTTCAGAAGGAAGAAGAAGAAGGAGTCGATAACGAAAATCACCGAACAGCTAAAGACCCATACGCAAATTCTTTTCGGCAATCAGAAAGTTCTCCTCGAGCAGGTTGCGATGAAGATGCGATGCCCGAATTTGTCGACTCAAAGTTCACTGTTCCAGAACCTCGGGTGATTGAAGACAGTCCCAAGCTGCAGGAAGAACAGTCACAGTCACAGAAGCTTGAGTCACCGAACCTGTCAGGATCTTCCAAGTCATCAACCACAAGAAAGGGCAACATTTTTCTCAACATGCCACCCACAGGACACTACAGCGACAACGAAGACAAGGAATTTTTTGTTGGAGAAGAGTGCAAGAGTTCCGTGGAAGAAGATGAAGAAGCGGACTGGGAAGTTCTCAGTTGCATTAGTGATCGAGTCTCGTTCACAAAAACAGGTATTGCCTTTGTCAACCGTGCTGGTTCTTTTTCTAGTCACAACAGTACCATCCATTCATTTTCAGCGTCCGTTAGTTCTAGCACTATGGATTCGCACGACATGATCAGTCTCGGTCCTTCCGGCAAGGGCGTATTGGGGGTCGACTACTTGGAACACCTCGTCCTACCAGACGATACCTTGCAGGGCATTTGCTTGACCTACAAGCTCAGTTTGTCGCGATTGAAACGCGCCAATCATTTTACGGGCGATTCATTGGCCACGGCACCCAAACGACTAGTGATTCCTATTTCTAAAAAAGCCATTCGTCAAGGATATTTGCGCGTTCAAGATACAGATTCCAAGGAATACAAAATACATGCACTCCAGGCGGAGCTACCAACGTGCGGGTTGACCGAAGCCAAAGCGTGAGTTAAATTTTCGTGATTATCTTGCTGCGGTCTGTTATGTATTACTAATCATGAGCAAACGCCTCTTGCTCACGACCCTCATCTCATCTTTCATGCAGGTATCTCGAAATGGCCGATTGGGACTTGCGCGGTGCCATTGCGTCCGCAAGAGAAGATCACGAATGGGAGTCGAATCTCAAAGAGGGTGAACTTCGAGCGGGAGAAATCCGTGTCATCATGAAAGTCAATGCATCAGGCGACCAACTGAGCTTTTCTGCCCAGGGAGCTGGGTATGCTTCATCACAAAACGTAAGAAATACCATCACCACCACCAACAACAACAAGAAGAAGACCTCTGTCAAACCAGTCGATCCAAACCTTATCGATGAAAAAGCCATCAAAGTCGAGGACATTCACTCGGCAACTACGCAGCACAACTCCGTTGGAGTCGAACTGCAATCCTTCTCGAAAAACTGACGACCAGATGAAAAGTTATTTTGAGACTGCGATACATTTTTGAGAGTGGCCACGATATTATGTTTTCTGTGTTCGTCTTTGCGACGCAATCTTGTCTTGTAATTAGTCAACTAACAGAGTACTAGTAGTAGAAATTGCATTACTATTCTGATACACGTTGTTGCATGAGAAAATAGCGAATTCTATTAACTTTTCCACAGATCGGGGTCCCAGTTGAGAAATTTTTCCTTGCTTCTTGCAACAGCACCCGTCCCTCTTCCATCTTGACCATAGTAACTTTTCAAAAATTGGTCGAAAAAGACATTGTAAGGCGTGAAGAACTGCTTGAGTTGCTTTCTCAGGCCGTCGTCCAATTGCTTCTTCCACGACGCTAGATCTGCCTTTTGTTGCGCGACAAGCTGCTTAACTATTGTTGATGGAGGCGTGTGTTTGGTAAGCCCTAGTCGTTTCAGAATTCGCTGGTACTCCTGGACGAGCCTTTCTTCTGGGGTAGTTGAATTGTTCGATGCAGCAGGTATCAAGACCTCTCGCTGAACAACATGAATTTCGGTAGTGGGATTTCGTCCCATTTCTTCCATCACGGTAAACCAAGGATGGGCAATATATTCGTACATTGACTGTCCGGCACTGGCTTCCATGGCAGTGGTTGTTAATTGTTGATACTCTACCCAGGCTGCGTGGTCGAGAACTTCTTTGGCTGGCTCTTTCGCACCCTGTAATACCCCTGCATCCTGCATTCGCTCCAAGTCTCTCGCAACCCAGTCCTCTAGTGAAAGACGTAAGCCGTGTTTTTGAGCCGCTTGATAATGCCGGAGCAATCGTTGTATGGGATGACTGACGGATACTACGAGCTTTACCCACGGCATGACACACATAGCAAAGGGTGCAAATTTTTGACTGTACAAAAGTGTATCCGGAACGGAGTCCACTATGATTTGCGAAGGATTCTTTTGAATATGCCGTTGCGCCGAGATGTGCCGCGCCATGTACGCCTCCCGAGCCGCCCGTGTTTTAATCCGAACAAGCGAATTTCTGTTGCCAGATTCAGAATCGGCTGCTCCAGTTGATGGCAATTCCTTGACATAAAATTTATAATTGTACGTAAAGAAATGCGATGTCATGGCATCTGCAACTTGTGGATGTGTTTGCAAAAGTTGAAACAGTTCATCGCTGCCACTATGAGAAGGGCCTACCAGCATTATAAACGGTGCGCGCAGGTGCCAGGATTTGCCTTTTGTGATATTTTTATTTGACACTTCCTCTTTCTCTGATGGGAACCAGTCAGATCCTTGTAAATCGCAATATCGTTGTACAAAAGCTTGATCATTGCTGGTGTCCAGAGGTAATATTGGTCCCTGCAGTGGCGCATTGGGGTCGAAAGGTGCCTGTGTTTGATACTCTTGCTGCTTAGGCCGGGATATTATAGGCTGATGCGGCTCTGGTTGGTCGAGAGGGTTCGGTTCCTCTTTCTGGGCTGAGTTGCTTTTTGATTCTTCGTCGTTTTGGGGCCCTGATTGTGGCGTGTTCGTAGCCGCATCTACCGGTATTTCTGTATTTCTTACATTATTGGACGTTTCTGGTTTTTTAACTTCGGTCCGATCATCAATTTGAGGGGGAAATGACGACTCCTGCTCCACTCCAGCTTTGGATGGAACTGGTGTCGACTTGGATGCACTTGGTGCAAATTGTGGCTTTCGTGTGGTTGCCGTTTCCGTTTTTCCGAACGTAGGTTGTTTATCATAATCAGTAGCATCAATTATTCTGTCTGCGTTCGTGGAAAAATCTTTGCTGTGATGTCGAGCAACATCGACATCGTCTTTTTCTTGTTCTTCCTCCATTTGATTTTCCATGTGCAGTATGGATTCCTCTTCCTTCCCCTCCCGGAATATCATTAGCAGCGAAAAGAGTAGAATAAAAGCCATGGCTACAATGGCTCGGCGTAATCGTGGAGAGCTTGTCTTGAATTTTCTTTGTCGGATTCGACCGCGACAGGAAGTATCTCGCTCACAGTCCGATTCCAATTCCAATTCCATCGCCTGAAAAGGTTTTCGCTCGCTTAACGTTGAAACAGATCCAGAGTGCAGCATATTGATACTGATGTTATTGTTATTGCTGCTGTTTTTATTGTAAGAGCCGCTGTTTATCGATGGAACTTCCAACAGGTGCGTCTGATGAAGAGGTACGCTAGATATAATAGTGGATTTCCGCTTACGCTGCTCGGAGCTTGGTGTCACCGGCTTGGTTAACGGTAAGTTGAAACTGCTGAGGTTTTGGGAATTGCTAGAGCTGCTTTTGCGACTTAATCCATTCTTTTGCATTATCTTGAGATGGAGCTGGTGTCTGGTAAAAGAGATACAGTATTTGTCGGCTGGTGAGATGGGTGATGGCGATGGGCTTGGCTAAGTTTTATAGCCAGGGATGATCTCGGCTAAATTAAGCAATCAAAAAGAGTTTTGTAAGGAGCAGCTGAACTGGCAGTGACTTTTCTTATCCATCAGCAGATGAATCTTCCGATAGGATACAACTGGAAGCTATAACAAACTATAACAGGGGTGTACAAGGGGTGTATGCAGAATGCAGAGTGCAGAGTACCTGCTATTAGTGTAAGTGCGGTAACATGCACCAAACAATGCCTTGTGGTCATCATGAATAGAAATCCGCTCATTCACGCGTGACCAAAAATAATGAAAAATAAAGCACACACGACAGCAAAAAATAGTAGCCCCATCCTTACAGATAGTGAGTGGACGTACAAAACCGATGAGAAAGTGCTTAGTTTACTTCTCTCTCTTGGGCACCCCCTCCCCTGCCCTACATTCAGCATCACAAACAGACATAATCTTTTTCTTCCTCAAATACAAACACATTTTTGGAAGCGAATATGCAGAGCTTATGGGAGTACCTGCAATTCTACCCTGACTACTGTCGCCAGAAAAAACATCTGAATGGAGCGCTGGAAACCAGGATTGCCGTCTTTATACAATACCTTGAGCTGCTGGAAGGTTTAAAATGCAAAGGTCCATAGCAACGTTTCACTTGACAAATTAAACATGCTATTCTAGGTAGAAATATACAAAAAGTCCCATCTCGTTGGATTAAGGTTTATATTTCTACCATCCCTTCTAATTCTGCTCTTGATATCCAGTGCTGCACTGTTTGATCTTTGATCTGAGCTTAAAATAACTCGGTTTGCTGCGTGTCGTCTACTAGTGCTCTTCGTGCAACCAGTGAGATGTCGACAGAACACTTCACCTTGTTGATCGATAGTGCGGACAAAACCAAATTGCCTAGATCTTGAATGACTTTTAGCACTACATAGCTAGTTGTAGGGCATGTTTTAGTCGCCGCTAGAGGTCTTGCATTTTGTGTAACGCGAGCGCATTTTTTACCTCTCAGAGGCAGAGAGGAGCATGGTGTTGCTCCCAAGTAGATCTAGCAGATCTGCATTGCTGAAACCAGTATTTTCGTACGGTAGGCAGCCAAGCATGCAATGCTCGGGCTTGGCCTTCGTTTTTGTTTGGCACAAAAAGTGTTCTACTGCGTACCCATAGGGTTTTTCCCCCGATTACAGGTAGTAGGAGACTACCAGGTAGACTGATGCAAAAGATAATGGTGGGGATGATGCGAATCTTCACCGGTTCCATGATGATCCAAGGCAATACTACGAGTTCCTACTACACGTGCGCAAGCTGGGACCTGTGATGTGTCGAAACCGAACTTTCACTTACCTGGTACCAGGTACCACTACCAGGTACGCTACGAATCTAATTTGAATGAAAGAGAAAACCTCGAAGAAACAAAACTTCACAGAGCTTCAACATGTTGAGCCCCAAGATTCTTTAAATTGAGTCGTCATTTTTACTAGTAAACCAATGAGTTCGGTGCGAAACAATAAGTATCACGAATGTGTTTGCATGCTTTCTGAAAATATGACTGGCAAAGTCTTCGAATTTAACCCAAAATGTCCAACTAGGTAATCAATCAGAGGTTAATGTATTTATTGTATTTATTTACTTAACGAATTCGCCACATGCCGGGTCAATATTACATTCACCTATTCTATCAGGTACAACGATTGACTTTAAATAAAGTACATTATTAGACCCAGGTTGTGAGTGGTCACAGTTACATCTAGCGGGAATTCGGAGGCTAAAAAAGTCGTACGAGAGGAACTAGTAGCCTTTTACTACGTAAGAAAACTTTTTAACAAGATGCCTCTGAAAACTTATTCACTTCTCTCTCTCTCTCTCTCTGCTGTTTTGCCGTTGTTTTACAGCATCACAGTTTCCAGTTTCATTTTTTTTTTTCAACGGAGGAAAAAAATCCACTGAAAATTTCATCATGCCACGAACCACCCGCAATAGTCTCGATGCTGCCTTGCCGTTCTCGGCCGAGCTTTCTTCTCCGGGTAAGATTGAGAACAAGACGGTTAAGAAGGAGCAACCCAAAAAGGTAAAGCCTGTCAAAAAGGCCAGCAGCAGTCCACAGAGAAAATCTTTGGCATCTGCCAAAGCCGCCAAGTTCGAATCTGCCCGTCGTACTCACAAGCCGCCAACTTACCCGCCCAAGATGTCAGACTTGTTGAGCAGTGGGGAGCATATGCCTCGCAAGGCTTTTAAGGACAGGGTCTCTCGTGCTATAAGCCGACGTAACATCCTTCCGAACAAAATCCTAGCAAGTGGAATGAAGAGCGGACCCAACTTTCCCATGAAAATGCACATGGTCCTCGAGCTTGCCGACGAAATGGAATATTCTCATGTCATGTCTTGGACGGAAGGTACGGTATCTGATTTCCTTGTTACTAACCATTACCCACGTACTTGCTTCTAACCTTTTCTTTACATGCAAACAATTCAATTCAAATCCAACGCAACCCAATGCAACTGTGACTCAATCACAGATGGTCGAGCATTCGTGATTCATGACAGGAAGAAAAGCTTAGAGATTTTGAGAGTGTAAGTTTTGTAATTAGTTCTCTTCATTGTACCAGGTACACTATGACATTCTAGTTTTTCATGATATGGTATACTGTATGTTACCTGGCATGTATAACAGTGTGCTATGAATAATTAAAACCTCATTATTTTGCTCTTTGGTCGGTTAAACTGCTCCTGTTATAGATTTGGATTCAATGTCAACAAATGGGATTCCATTCAGCGTCAACTCAACCACTACCAGTTCAAAAGGCGACCTGTCAATGATTCATCTTCTAGTAAAACAAAGGGTGAGTTGTTACAGTTCCTTGATATGTATTCAGGTGCAGCGAGCACTGTATTCTCATCCAATTGTGCTATATTCGTGTACCACCCTTTTCTGCCTCGTTGCTTCCACACTGCAGACAAAATGATCTATCATGAAAAGGTACGCACTTCATCTTGTTGTCTTTCACCAGCGGCCTTCAAGGTGTGATCGAGACACTTGTTAACCTGGCTTTTTCCTGTCGTCACTCCTTTTCATTTTGTGTGTCCTCTAGTTTCGACGTGGCGAATCAAAAATGGCGAAAGAATTGGCGTCGACACGCAGTAAGACGTGTAAAGGTGTAGTTCAGAAAGCTAAGGAAAGTTTCTTTTCGGGCCACACTAGTCTTGCTGAGACTCCGAAATATCTATCCGTCGCGTCGAAGGAAGCGATCGGGCGCTCTTCTTGTAATGCAGATACTGTAAAGGATGCCGCGATGAAGATGCTCGCCAAGAATTTCATGAACCACCGCATGGGCAACTCCATGATCACCGGCATCAACAGCACGAACTCTCGGTTCTCTGCCATTGCCCCAAAGGACTTGGTCGTAACTACCAAAGTCTCCAACAAGGATGACGACCCCCCCAAGATCACCGCCGATGCTGTACGCAAGGTCACTGTCGCTGCCGCACCCAAGGCCTCTACGGATGCTGCATCCAAGGTCACCGGCGATGCTGCTCCCAAGAAGCTCTCCGATATTACCACAAATATGGAACTGGGCTTTCCCGCGCATCCGCCAGTCGGGCTAAACGCAAGCGTCAGTGCAGTCTTAGAGTACTGCAATCGCTTCGCACCTAATGCAGGCGTCTGTGGAGATCCATTCTCCAATATTATGATGCAGACTAGCAATGCAGCACCTCTAGCTGGCCTTATTGGACTCGCGAGTACCACTGGGAGCACCATCGCTAGTGCTGAATCCAACCATTCTTTTGTTCTTGGTAGTGAATTCAACAACTCTGCCATTTTCGATACTACTGCAGCAAACGACTGGGGTCGTCGTGTTCCCTCGGCTGTGACGGTCACACCAGAAAAGGTCTCTGGCATGGACACCATGAATTTTGATTTCAACCTTTGTGAGTCGAGAATTCTCGACACGGACGAATTCGACCCAGCTGCTGTTGCAAAGGCTGCCACAATTCTCATGCTGCACCATGACAACATGGTGTCTCTCGGAAATGGCAGCGCGACGCTCGACCTCGTAAATGACGATATCGATAGTCTATTTGAGGAGGAGGAGGAAGGATCTCTCAGGGATGATGCGAATAAGGACGTTCTTGTCAAGGATGCAGATTCTCTCGATACTATCATCGCTCCGGTGGATGATGCTGTTTTCGATTTGGCTAACATTGCCTGGCAGGCAGACTCGGCAAAGGGTGTCGATGAAACGTCTGCCTTCTACACGGCGCAGCCAAGCGGCAATAGCGTGGCAAAGTTGCCGCCTATCGTTCTTCAAGATGTGCTTGCTGGGCCCAACAGCAATGGGAACCTCCCAAACCCGACTGTTGAATTTCCCGTTCTCCTCGAGGCAGCCACATACAGCAGCATGACTCGTCGTCGCTTGGATATGGAAGTAGGCGTAGGTTTAATCGACGCCGAAAGTAATCTGAACACTACGTTTGATTCGGTGGCCACCTTGGATAAGCCGACGTTGGTTGCTTCTACTTCTCTTGGATCTATCAGCATCGAGGGCGGCGACGCCCATTTCAAGATGAATCAAGCATTCCATTCCTTGTAAGCATTGTGCAGCAGAATAAACCAAACATTGGCATTGTTTGGGGATCAGGGATTCCATCATTCTGCAGGGAGCCGCACTATGGTTGAAGGAATGATTGTGTTGCTAGCTACTACTGCTACTGCTACTGCTATTACTGATTCGCAATTACTGCAAATAAAAAGGGGCACATACAATACGAACGCACAACATTCACACTTTTCATATCTACATTTTTTTCGTTGCACACTCAAAGGAAATACAATCACA
>Ga0100398_1001878_pt1 | contig 17834 bp, 17 predicted proteins | sample CryGeymeta201522_FD_81568 | JGI IMG/M metagenome (GOLD analysis project Ga0100398, IMG submission 81568) | Groundwater microbial communities from Crystal Geyser aquifers in Utah, USA - Crystal Geyser metaG 2015-22 | ecosystem: Environmental > Aquatic > Deep subsurface > Groundwater | place: USA...
AAAACCCCCATAAATACAGTGCTTTCTGAATTTGATCCACCCAACTTTAAGGATCAAGCCCAAAAACTACCGTTTTTATTGGATTTTTAACGCAACACTAGTGAGTTCGTTGCATCAAAAGAACGCCAGTATTATCAATCTGAAATTCAGAACCATCTCTAATACCTAATTTTTTTAACTCATAAAGCATGCCTCCATAGTCAGCAGTATCATTGATCAAAAAGGTGTCCAAAATCACGGTATTACCATACAAAATATTTCCATTAGGACTTTTTGGTATGTTTTTCAGCATAGTATTTTTAGAAAAAATCAATAATTATGTAATTAGGTTTTGTTTATTGAATCATGATATGGCTATATTAAAAGATTAAATTATTTTCTAAACTAACAATCTCAAAAGTTTTGGTATGCCATTCGGATAATTTATCATAATCCATAAATTGAATCCTTGATTTGATTGGCACAAAAGCATTTAAAGAAAGTTTGCCAACATATTCATTTTTTCTTACTTTATCGGCAACTATAAAAAAATTAGTGTTAAAATCTTGCAATTCAATAAATTTCAATAAGGAGTTTTGGATGTCGGTTGAATGTTCCACCTCAAATAGCACGCTCGGCATTTTTCTTACATTAAACCAACAAACATCAATGGTTTTCGCTTTTCTTACAATATAGTCATAACCAAATTGATAATAATTTTCCTGCGAGCTGATTTCTCCTAATGTTTTACCTAAAAATTTTTTATTTTTATCTTGGCTCGGGACAAAAGCTTCGTATTTTTTCAACTTTCCAATTTCTACCAACAATCCTTGATAATAACTGTGATTAAATTCTTCTTGTTCATTTTTTGAAATTATGTTTGTAGGAAAAATTTCAAGCGGAAGTTTATTTTTATAGGATTTTAATGCCCAAAGTCCAGGTTTTATTTTGAAAAAAAATCTATCATCCTGCACAATCCTGCGAATACTAGCAAAAGGAGTTTTTGTGTTCCAATCACAATCCTTTATTTTCAAAACATCTTGGTTAAGAAAACCAAGAGTGGCAAAGCCCCCACTTTCTTCCATAATTTTTATAACTGCTTCATGTTGTTTCATAATTTTAATAATTTAATTTTTTGTGCCATTGGTTAAATCCCAATCGCCTTTTTTAACGCTTACCATTTTTCCATTTTGGCAAGTAAATGAACCGCTGGACAAAAAGTATGGCGGATCGGCAAAAATCATATCCACCGAATTCTCCGGAATTTGCTCTAAAACTTTTAAACAATCATTATTATACAAAACAAAATTTCCCTTAACAAAGTAGGGTTTTTCTTTAATGTTTGATAGGATTTTATTATCTGCCATAAAATAGCTTTCTATATTTTAATTTTATACTCGCAGCTCGTTTTTGGCAAATTTATGTATGTGAACTTGTGCAATTTTATGAAAAACAAAAATCCCGACTAATTGGGATCTTTTGGTGGGCATGCTGGGACTCGGACCCAGGACCTCCGCCTTATAAGGGCGATGCTCTAACCAACTGAGCTACATGCCCGTGGTGGGCGGTATAGGAATCGAACCTATTACCTCATGCGTGTCGAGCATGCGCTCTAACCAAGTGAGCTAACCGCCCTAATTATATTTTTTATTATATCTTATTTTTCCCTTCTTTTCAATTTTTGGATTTTATTCTTTCCCTTATCTTATTAATCACGAGTTCTTCCGCTGACATCAGGCGAGTGGTTGTCAGGGAAAATTGGGCGCGGTTTTTATGCCCTTCCGGGTTAAACAGCCGGGCGAGATCAAGGGCATTGTAATTTTGAGAAGCATAGAGGATGCCTTTAATATTGCCTGCTTTTGATTCGTAAAGAATCAGAGTCGTTTCAATTTGAGGAGAGTTGGCGATTAATTCAGCCACTACCCCCTCCAGGTTTTCAGGGCCGCTGCCTGATTTTTGAAAGTCAGTTTGGGACACCAATGACCAGGCAAATTTGTAATGAGTGTCGGTTTTAAGCCGCGCGAGCACCCTGCCCCAAAGATTGAGCGTGGCCAGGGTTTTATTTTTATTTAAATTATTAATGATAAATTCTCTGTCCGCGCCGAGCTTGAGCAAATGCGAGGCGGTCACCAGCGCTTTGGGCGAGATGTCAGCGGCGCGGAAGCCGTTTGTTTTAATGATGATGCCGGCGAGCAGATTGGTGGCGATATTTTCTATGATAAAATCAGGCTTGATATTTTCAAAAAAATCAAAAAGGATTTCAGCGCAACTTGAATAATTAAGCTCAACTTTGTTGACTTGACCGAAATATTCATTAGCCGCGTCAGTGTCAATGTTGATGATGGTGGTGCCGTAGAAAAAGTCGGTGTAGTTATGGTAAAGATTGCCCAGAGATTCAAGGTCGGGCGAGCCAATGATAAAAATTAGATCGTATTTGAAATCAGATGATTCCAGTTTAATGTCATTTTCATTAAAAGTGCCATTTTCCGGAGTGACAAAAATTTTCAGTTTATTATCGCTGATGTCATAATTGAATTCACTGACTTTGTTTTTAGAAATGTCAAGATTGATGATCAGTTTTTTAAGAGAGCCAAGGTTGGTTTTGATTTTATCGCCATTGGGCAAAAAAGACAGTTTTTCTTTTTGCAGTTCGCTGACAATGATATCAGCCGGCTTGTTTAAGCATTCTAAAAATAGCTTTAAAGCCAAGGCGGAAGCCAGCCCGTCACCGCTATTGGCAACAGAGGTGGTCAGCAGGATATGATGGGATTTATTGATTAGTTCAATGATTTGTTGGTGTACGTTAAGAGCCATTTTAAATTGCTGAAAATTAATATTAAGTTAATATATACGAGAGTAAAATTTATGTCAAGGGAATTTGACTTTTTGCTTATTTTATCGTAAGATTGAAGAATATGAATGTAACTGAATTAGCTAGAAAATTGCGCATCACACCGGCAAAGCTTAGGGAAGTAATGCCTAAGCTTGGTTTTGATATTGGCCTGCGGGCGATCAAAGTTGACCCCACAATGGCCCAGGCAATACTGGAAAAATTATCTGACCCGAAGATTAGACAGAAATATCTGACAGATGATGTGGTAGAAAAGCCGAAAAAATCTGGGGAGGCAAAGCAGGCTGAAAGTAAAAAAGAGGGAAACAAAGTGATACAAATTTCAGAGCGGATTGTGGTCAAGGAACTCTCAAAAAGAATGGGCATGCCAGTGACGAATTTAATCTTGGAGCTGATAAAAAATGGCGTTATGGCTTCGCTTAATCAGGATATTGATTTTGAGACAGCCAGCATTATTGCCGAAGATTTGGGATTTAAAGTAGAAAAATCTGAAGAAAGGGCGGGGGCGGCGCATAATATTGATTATGGCAAACTGCTGCAGGTTGATAAAAAAAATGCCGTGCCGCGGCCGCCGGTGGTGGTCGTCATGGGGCATGTTGACCATGGCAAAACAAAACTTTTAGATGTCATCAGACAGACAAATATTATGGAAGGGGAAGCAGGCGGCATTACTCAGCATATTGGAGCTTACCAGGTGGAAAAAGGCGGTCGGTTGCTGACCTTTATTGATACGCCCGGCCACGAGGCATTTTCAGCCATGAGATCGCGCGGAGCGCAGGTAGCTGATATTGCCATATTAATCGTGGCGGCCGACGATGGCGTACAGCCGCAGACAATAGAAGCAGTGGCGCACATCAGGCAGGCTGGCCTGCCTTTTATCGTGGCGATTAATAAGATTGACAAGCCCGGCGTTAATATTGACAAAGTAAAATCAGATCTGGCGAATATCGGTTTGGCTGCTGAAGATTGGGGCGGCAAAACCATTTGCGTGGCAATTTCAGCCAAACAAAATTTGCATATTGACGAGCTGCTGGAAACATTATTTTTAGTGGCCGACATGGAGAGCGACAAGATTGTGGCTGATGAAAAAAGCTTAGCCGTCGGCACGATTATTGAATCGCACATTGATAAAGGCGAAGGGCCGGTGGCCACGGCTTTAATCCATAACGGCATATTAAAAAAAGGCGAAATAGTGAAAATTGGCGAGCGGGCAAACAAAATTCGGGCGATGAAAAATTGGAAGGGAGAAGCGGTGGATCGGGCGATGCCTTCAATGCCCGTTAAAATTTTAGGATTAAAAAATGTGCCGTTGGTGGGAGAAATTTTGCAAGTATTGGCTGACAGGAAAGAAATAAGGAAGCTTTTTAAAAATAGAAAGGAATTGAGCCGGTTGGTTGAACAACATCAGGCGACTAAAACTGAAGAGAGTGAGAGTGATGAAGAAAAAAAAGAGAAACCGCAGGTAAACTTGATTTTAAAAGCCGATGTCTTTGGTTCCATTGAAGCGATTATTGAAAGTCTGGAAAAAATTAATCAGACCAGAGTTAAGCTGGTGATTATTAAACAAGGCTTAGGCAACATTACGGAAAAGGATGTGGAACAAGCGGCGACTTCCAAGGCGTATTTATTGGGATTTAATGTGAAGATGACCGCTGAAGCTAAAAGGCAGGCCGTGGAAGAAAATATTGAAATTCAGCTTTTTAATGTGATTTATGACCTGCTTTTATTTGTTGAACAGGAAATCAAGCGGGTGGCCGGGGTAGAAATGGTTGAAAAGACACTAGGCAAACTGAAAGTGCTAAAAATATTTAGCACTGGCAAAAATTGGCAGATTGTCGGCGGCCGGGTTGAGAGCGGTAAAATTATGTCGGATTTGATGGCCAAGATTTATCGTGGCGGCGAGTTAATTGAACAGGCGCAAGTGGTTAGTTTGGAAGCTGGCAAAGAGATAGTCAAAGAAGCTGTTGCCGGGCAGGAATGCGGTATGAAAATTAAAGGCATAGTAGAAATAAAGGGAGGAGATGAAATAGAGGTGATAAAAATAGAAGAAAAATGATTAGCCAATCAGGGACTTGATTTAAAACAGCGCCATAGTGGCGCTATTTTTTTGCCCTAATATTTGGTTTTGGAATGCTCAGGCTATTCACTTAGCCAAAACCAGAATTGATTTTTCATTTTTTGTCCAAGTTTATATGTATTGGCGTGGGAAAGAACGCCGAGATAGGACTGGAGCGATTGCTCAAGAGTTTGTTTGTTAATTGTTTCATTCTTGTATTCCCTTACCCTTTTTTCTAATTTTCTGAAAATCCGTTGCTTGGTTTTGGCGCGCAGTAAACGATAATGTGGCAGAAGAATGTAGCCGAGGAAATCTATTCCTTGATGAAATTTACGAATGGTAATTTTTTTAGGGTGTAGCTCAAGAGCGAGTTTCTTTTTAAAAAAGAAATGAATGGGGGCGATGATGTTTTTTAAATAAAGTCTTTCCCCAGCTATAATGACAAAATCGTCAGTATAGCGAATGTAGTTTTTTATTTTTAGGTGGTGTTTGACAAATTGGTCAAATTCATTAAGGTAGATATTAGCAAACAGTTGAGAGGTTAAATTGCCTATGGGCAAGCCTTTTCTTTGAAAAAGCGTGGAGTATTTAGAAGAAAAACTTTCAATAATTTCTTCCAAAAGCCGCAGGGCATCATCGTCTTTTACTCGTTTACGGACGATGTCTAATAAAATTCTATGATCAATTGTTTCAAAGAATTTTTTAATGTCGCATTTAAGAACAAAACACCGCTTAAAGGCATTGCCACTTACTTGTTTTAGTATTTTTTCCAGAATATCTATGCCCCTATGCGTTCCTTTGCCGATACGGCAAGAAAAAGAATTCGGGATAAAAGTTGGCTCAAAGATTGGGCTAAGCGCGGCGAAGACGGCATGGTGAAGTATGCGGTCTCGGACAGTGGCCTTATGAATATGTCTTTGTTTTGGGTCTTGAATGTAAAAAGAGACGTATTCCCCGTGTTTGTATCTTTTATATTTCAAATCCCTATGGAGCTTAAAAATGTTTTCTTTAAGTTGCCATTCAAATTTTCGCACGTCCTGTCTTTTCTGTTTGTCGCTTTTGAATTTATCCCACGCCAAAAAGAGATTTTCTAAAGAGATTATTTTTTCAAAAACATTTTTGTAAATTTTCATACTATCTATCTATGGACGAATTTGATATACCAATTTTTAAAAAGACCTATGAACTCTACAAAGAATTCTATGGTTTTCGCAATACCGTATCCAAACAAGACCGTTATACTATCTGGCAGCGGTGTGAAGATCTTATCCTTGAAATTCTGGAATATATTCTCGGCGCAAGCCAGCTATCCAAAATAGAGAAATTACCCATACTCCAAAAAGCAAGCACGAAACTTAACTTACTGCGTGTCTTTCTTCGGCTTTGTAAAGACACCAAGGTATTGGACAGTAAGAAATACATCCGCTTGGAACAAAATGTAGATGAAATAGGTAGGATGTTAGGGGGCTGGATAAAGTCTACCCGAGACCGCTAAAAGAAATGCCCTCCACAAAAGGAGAGCATTCTTATAGAAGAAAGATGGGAGTTCCGGGACGCACCGAGGCCAACGTTGTCGTTGCGATTGCCGTTCCAGTTGTTGACGTTGAGGCCGTTCTCGTCGAAGTTGCCGACACATGAGACATTGCCAGCAGATGAGCCGGTGCGAACATATGTTGCTTGTTCCCATCCATATCACCGAGAATTGAGTATTACTGCTCTTGCGAGCCCATACACTCTCTTCCTTGAATTTAATTCGGGAGCATCTGCCCTTTGAAAGGCAGAACCTCCACCAGAAACAAGCAAGAAGTTCCATCTCTACTCTTTATCACACGCTATCGTTATCCTTGGACAACGATACTCCGGTGACCTCTTAAAAGAAGAGGCGTCCGCGAGGTGAAGCCGTGACCACACCTGCATTAGCAGACGAAGTTATTGTATCAGAAGTTAGTATAAAAGAAAATGAGCCTCCGGCGCTACGAAAAAAATTTCGCGCCGAAGGCTCAAGGTTACGAGAGGGCCAAACCCTCAAGTATTCAAGGTTCAGAACTTCCGGGACGCACCGAGGCCAACGCTGCCGACGCGATCGCCGCACCAGACGTCGACGTAGAGGCCGTCCCCGTCGAAGCCGCCGACACACGAGACACGGCCAGCAGAGACCTTGTCGGTCTTCACTGTGCGTTCCGTGCATGCCGCCCAGTGAGAAGGATTCGGACGAACATCCGTCTTACGGAAGACGAGAATGTCCTTCGTCACTTCGGCGATGGTGCTGGGCACCTCGTACTCGGGCGGAAGCATTGCCACCTGCTCCTCGGGCGTCTTGCTCGTGGAATCGGGAATGATGTCCTTCAGCATCAAGTACCAGCGCAGTTGCATGGTCGCCACATCGGTGTGGGGCTGGCCCACGTGCCACGGATCGTTGTTGAAGTAGAACTTCGGCTGGCCCGTTGCCGGATGCAGTTCGAGCCACTTTGCCACCGTGAGCGGCGATCCGTTGATGGCGGTCAGACCCAGAAATGCGAAGTGTGTGTCCTTCACCAGCTTGTCCGAGTTGAATGGGCAGGAACTGTTGAGGATGTCTTCGCCCCACGGAAACTTCCCGGCTTCACGGAACTGCTTCTTGGTGAACTTGGCGTCGTAGTAGCTCATCCAGTCGGCATCGTCGAAGATGTTCCGACCGGGAACCAACCGAGCCAACCGTGACTCGATGGAACCAACGAGACCCTTACGCATCATCGCTTGCGCGATGCGGCAGGCGTACTCACCGTCAGTGCGGAAGAGATCGAAGAGATCGCGGGGATTACCTCCCTGCTTCACAACTGCTTTCTCCAACGCGGAGACGCTTTCCTCAAACTCACCCTTTGTCATTGTCCAGAGACCGCTTGTTTTTTGGCTTGTGCTCATTGCACACCTCCTTTTTGATTTGTTCTCCACATCCTTTAAGGACTTTAGAGAGCGGATACCCCTTGCCGCGGGGCTACGGTCCCGTCTCTTATTTGAGCCGAGCGCTTTGAAAACTATATATTTTATAGCGTCCAAGGCGCTCGTTTCATATTTCTAAACCATATTTTCAAAGAATTTTATAACACCATTATTGTAGCAGATTGTCAAAAAAAGTCAAGGGGTTGTATCTGACGGGCAGTTGTTTTACTTTTCAAATATTTATGCTAAGATAAAAGTATGAACAAGACATTTCCCCAAATTAATTTTAAGGATTTAATTTCTAAAATTAAATTTACCAGTTGATCTGGTGACGCGAGGCGCTTTAAGTCCATATATTCGCGATGAGGTTTTAGAGCAGACAAAATATTTTTATGTCTAAAAAAATATTGACCATTGCCAAGAAATTAAGGAATTATAAGCCTAAAAAGATAATTTTATTTGGCAGTTATGTTAATGGAAAAATAAATCAAGATTCCGATGTGGATTTGTTGATTATCAAAGATACCAAACAAAATCCTTATGAAAGAATTCCTGAAGTGAGAAAATATTTATTGGGGTCCGATTTTGCTTTTGATATTTTGGTCATGACACCGCAAGAAATTAAACGTCGTCTGTTAGTGGATGATTTTTTTATTAAAGACATCATTCAAAACGGCAAGGTTTTGTATGAAGCAAAAAAATAGCCAGCAAGCTAAAAAGTGGTTTGCGATTGGTGACAATGATTTAAAATACGCGCAAACAAGTTTTGAAGAATTTGGCGCTTTTTATGCGCAAATTTGTTTTATCGCCCAGCAGGCAGCGGAAAAATATTTAAAAGGATTTTTAATTTTGCATAAAAATAGTTTTCCCAAAATTCACGATTTGACTAAATTGTTAAAATTATGTGCCGAGATAGAAAAAGATTTTTTGGATTTTGCGGACGAAACAAGTTACTTAAGCTAATTTTATCTGATTGCCAGATATCCCCTAACTGAATATCCGCCAGCCGGCAAAAAAGAAGCCAAAAAAGCAATTGATTCAGCTGAAGAAATTATCAAGTTTATTAAAGAAGTTGCGAGAAAATAAAACCGTTCAATAATTAATTCAAAATTTACAAACAAAACCCTGCTTTATGGCAGAGTTTTTGTTTGCGAATAACTTTGTGCAGGGATTTGACACTAAATTTAATTCTTGTTAGACTGATTTAATATGAATTTTGAATTAAAGACGAAAATTAACGGGCAACTGGTAAAAGAAGCAGATAAATTAATCAAAGATGCCCAAAAGATTTTATTAGTCGGGCATAAAAACCCTGATGGCGATACCATCGGCTGTCTGACCGCCATGGTGGCATATTTAAAAAGTATTAATAAAAGTTACGCGGCTTTTTCAGCCAATGAACTGCCGGTTAATCTGGAATATTTAAAGCACAGTCAGGAGATTGGGAGTGATAAAAATATTTTTAATCATAGTTTTGATTTAGTAATTTGCCTTGATACGGCTGATCTAAAGTATAGCGGGGTAGAAAACGAGTTAAATCGCTTAAAAGCAAGGGGCGTGAAAATAGTTAATATTGACCATCACCCAAGTAATTATGGCGCAATCAATATCGTTGACGATCAGGCATCCTCAACCAGCGTGATTTTATATGATATTTTAAGGATTTGGCAGGTGGTGATTAACAAAGATATGGCCACCTCACTGCTGGCAGGGATATTAGTTGATACCATGAATTTTATGAACAGCGCCACTAATGATAAATCTCTAGGGCTAAGCGCGGAGCTGCTTCAACGGGGAGCAAAATTTAATATAATTAGCCGCCAGTTATATCAGACAAAAACTCAAGATGGCTTAAAATTATGGTCGCGGCTCTTGAAGCGGCTTAAAAAAAATGATACACTTAATATTGCCTATAGCGTGATATTAGCCGAAGATATTGGAGAAGCCGGGACCGAAGAAACTGAAGGCATGTCAAATTTTTTGAGTAATCTGGCTGAAGCCAGGCTAAGTATGGTCATTAAAGAAATTAAAGACGGAGAAATCAGGGTAAGTATGCGGGCGATTGATGAGCAGGTGGATGTGGCTGAAATGGCCAGGCATTTTGGCGGCGGCGGGCACAAGAAAGCGGCGGGATTTACCATCAAGGGCAGGCTGGAGCAAGAAGGAGAGGGGTGGAGGATAGTATAATTTTAAATTTTAAATTTTTCCGCCAAGTTTTCTCGTGAATAATTCAAATTCGTGGAAGGCGGATCACCCGCAGGGTGAAAATTTTAAAACAAATAAATTTATGTTTTTAATTCCGACAGTGATTGAGAAAAGTCAAATGGGTGAACGCGCCTATGATATCTATTCGCGGCTTTTAAAGGAGCGCATAATTTTTTTGGGCGATTCAATCAATGACGGTTTGGCCAATACCATTATTGCCCAGCTGCTATTTTTGGAGTCACAAAATAAAGAAAAAGACATCAAATTATATATTAATTCCCCGGGCGGGTCAGTCACCGCTGGCATGGCGATATATGATACGATACAGTACGTCAAATCCGATGTGTCAACAATTTGCGTGGGGATGGCGGGCAGTATGGGCGCGGTGATTTTAGCGGCCGGCACTGCCGGCAAAAGGCTGGCTTTGCCCAATGCCGAAGTGATGCTCCATCAGGTTATGGGCGGAGCTGAAGGCCAGGCATCGGATGTAAAAATTCGGGCCGAACATATTTTAAAAATAAAAGATAAATTGAACAGGATATTAGTCAAGCATACCGGGCAATCTTTAAGCAAAATTGAGAAAGACACTGACCGGGATTATTTTATGAGCGCGGAAGAAGCGGTAAAATACGGGGTAATTGATAAGATTATCAAGTAATTTTGCCAAAAATATTTTTTTAAGTTATGATATAACATCTTAGCCACTAAACTTTAATCACCATGCCAACACCAACTCAAAAACACACCAGTTCCAGAAAGAAAGTCAGAAGAGGGCAGCTGCAACTGAAAAAGATAAATTTATCAGTTTGCCCGAAATGTAAAAAGCCTGTCAGACCGCACAGGGCTTGCGCTAATTGCGGGACTTATCGGGGGCATAAAGCTTTTAAGGTAAAAGTACCTAAAAAGCTTAGGAAAAAATCTGTCAAAGGCGGCAAAGAGGAGAAGAAAAAATAAAAAGTAATAATTAATTTGTAAGAAAATTATGTCTAATAGACACTTGGCGAGAACCGTGGCCATGCAAATACTTTTTGAGTGGGATTTTAATAATCGCAGCCAGAAATTAGTTGAAGTGATGGAGCGCAATATGGCAGAATTCGCGCCCGGACTGCATGAAGATCAGAAATTTATTGAAACGCTTGTCCGGGGAGTGACCAGAAACATGAGTGAAATTGACAAAACCATCGTCAAATATGCCCCGGAGTGGCCCATTGACAAAATCACGATTATTGACAGAAATATTTTAAGACTCGGCATTTATGAGCTTTTGATCGCCAAGCAGGTGCCGCCCAAAGTCGCCATTAACGAGGCAATAGAGATTGCCAAGGCTTACGGGGGAGATTCATCCGGCCGTTTTGTCAATGGAGTTTTAGGCGCGATTTTTAGGGAGATAGCAGCGGAGGATGATGATGTCATCACCCCTGACAAAATCAAGCAGCAGCTGCGAGAGGAGAAAAAGAGTGGTTAGCATTATTAAGTATTAAATTTTATTCATTAATTTATTGATCTATTAAATCAAATATAAATCTGTGAGTACTATTTTAATAATAGCTATTTGTAGATTTGTAGCGGATTTGTAGGTTAGTCGCGGGGTATTTTTATGTCCAAGGACAAATTAAAAGAATTGGAAAAAAAGATTGGGGTTAATTTTAAAAATAAAGATTTACTCAAAGTAGCCATGGTTCATCGCTCGTATATTAATGAACATCCGAGCTTTGCCCTGAACCACAATGAACGTTTGGAATTTTTGGGTGATGCGGTTTTGGAGCTGGTGGTCACGGAATATTTGTATCAAAACTACCAAAATCCGGAAGGGGAGCTGACTAACTGGCGGGCGGCTTTGGTTAATGGCGGCAGTTTGGCTGAAGTGGCGGAGGAATTTGGTTTGTATGATTATTTATATTTGTCGCGCGGCGAGGCAAAAGACGCTAATCCTAAAGCCAGGAATTATATTTTAGCCAATGCCACCGAGGCATTGATCGGCGCGATTTATTTGGATATGGGCTGGCAGACGGCTAAAGAATTTATCACGGAACATCTCTTAGTCAAACTGCCTCATATTCTAAAAAATAAATTGTATCTGGATGCCAAGTCTCATTTCCAGGAATTGGCACAGGAAAAAGTTGGTATCACCCCAAGTTATCGGGTGTTAAGCGAGAGCGGGCCAGATCATGCCAAAGATTTTGTGATTGGCGTTTATTTAGATGATGAATTAGTGGCCGAGGGAAATGGCACGAGTAAACAGGAAGCGCAGATGGACGCGGCCAGGCGCGCGCTGGAAGAAAAAGACTGGTAAGCTCATTTCTATAAATATTTTTCTGATTAAAATTCTGTTTGACAAATTCAGGCTATATGCTATTATAATCTAAACAATCAAATAATAAATGTCCGGCCTGGAAAATGGTTTTAATCCTACAACTATTTTCCAGATCGAACATTGACAACCCACAACCTGTATTGGCTTGTGGGCTTTCTGTCAAAAAATAGCTCTTTAAAAGATTACCCAAGCTCTTCCAGTAATTGGTGACAAAGATTGCCGCCAGCTGCTGGAAGAGCCGACGTTGGCAAAAGGAGAACCAATGTTCATAGCGCTAGGGATTAGTCCCCCTAAAGCTAGGGCTTTCCGTTATTAACTAACGCCGCCAACATGTTCAAGGCGTTTAGCGGAGCTCTTTCTTTAGCGCTAATTCTCTTAGCGCTATCATGGCTCCTTCCCGGGGTATTTACCTTGATCACCGAGGTTTTAATTAAAATGCTAACTATTATTAGCAGCCTCCTGGATCAAGCATCAAATAATATGCCCCGATGAAATTAAAAAAGGATACCACATTGTGGTATCCTTTTTCTTATAATAAATAAATTTTCTAATCCTCATTACATAAACAATGGCAACATCACTAGGGTTAAAGTTGACAGTAATTTAATCAAAACATGGAGCGATGGTCCGGCCGTGTCTTTAAAAGGATCGCCAACCGTGTCGCCAACCACGGTGGCTTTGTGTACTTCCGAGCCTTTGCCGCCCAGATTGCCAGCCTCAACAAATTTTTTGGCATTATCCCATGCTCCGCCGCCGTTATTTAAAACCAAGGCCATGAGTACCCCGGTAATAGTTCCAACCATGAGCATGGCGCCGACTGCTTCAGCCTTAAAAATATAACCGACGGCGATTGGGACAATAACTGCCACCAACCCCGGCGCTACCATCTCTTTTAAAGCGCCCTTAGTGGTGATATCCACGCATTTAGCATAATCTGGTTTAGCTGTGCCTGCCATAATGCCCGGATTGTTTTTAAATTGGTCTCTGACCTCATTAATAATATAATGAGCGCCGCGGCCGACCGCTCTGATCGCCAAGGAAGAGAATAAAAATATCAAAGCCGCGCCCAAAAATCCGCCGACAAAAACTGCCGGCTTAGCCAAATTAATACTGGTTAATTTGGCATCAGTTAAGAAAGCTGAAAACAAAAGAAAAGCCGCCAAGGCCGCCGAGCCCACCGCATATCCCTTAGTTAAAGCCTTGGTCGTATTGCCCACCGCGTCTAACCTGTCGGTGATTTTTCTGACCGATGCGTCAGCTTTTGACATTTCTACAATACCGCCGGCATTATCAGTAATTGGTCCGAAAGTATCCATAGCCAAAACATAGCCGGCTGTGGCCAGCATGCCCATTGTAGCCACTGCTGTGCCATACAACCCGCCGCTGGCCAAGCCGGAAGCTTTACCTATTAAATATGAGCCCAAGAGAGCTGCGCTGATAATGACAGCTGGCACGGCCGTACTTTCCAAGGCCACGGCGAAACCAGTAATAATATTAGTGGCCGCTCCGGTCTTGGAAGCTTCGGCAATTGATTTAACCGGCCTAAAGCGGTACTCGGTGTAATATTGAGTAATGTATAAAAAGGCCATGCTTGTCGCTAGCCCGATGGCGCCACAAGCCAAAAACCACAGCCAATGGCTGGACAATAGCCACTTGGTGGCAATCGCAAAACCAATCATTGCCACGATGGCCGCCACATAAAAACCACGATTTAAAGCCTTCATCGGATCTTCTTTGCCTTTTACTTTAACGGAAAAAACTCCGAAAACAGAAGCGATTAAACCGAAAGCGCGGGCAACCAAAGGAAATAAAATTCCGCTGATGCCAAAAACAGGATAAAGCGCAATACCCAGAATCATTGCGCCAATATTTTCTGCCGCCGTACTTTCAAAAAGATCTGCGCCCCTGCCGGCGCAATCACCGACATTGTCGCCCACTAAATCCGCCACCACTGCCGGATTTCTGATATCATCTTCCGGGATGCCAGCTTCTAGTTTGCCCACCAGATCAGCGCCCACGTCAGCCGCTTTGGTGTAAATTCCGCCGCCCAACTGGGCAAAGAGCGCTACTAATGAAGCGCCGAAACCAAAACCAACAACAGTTAAGGGCACATTTTCCGGATTTTTTAAGCCGCCATATAAAACAAATAACCCGGCCACCCCTAAAAGAGACAAGGCAACCACTAAAAATCCGGCCACTGCTCCGCCCCGCATCGCCAGCTTCACCGCTGAATTGATGTTGCGGCTAGCCGCCGCCGCCGTGCGCACATTGGCTCTGACAGAAATATACATGCCGATATAACCGGCTAAGCCGGAAAAACAGGCGCCGACTAAAAAAGCCACGGCTGTTTTTATGCCCAAACTGATATTACTTGACAGAGCATAGATGCCAAATATAATCGCGGTACCAATAATGGCGATGATGGCGATTGTTGTATATTGTCTCTTTAAAAAAGCCATTGCCCCCTCTTTTATCGCCTTGGCAATTTCCTGCATCTGGGCCGTACCCCGGTCTTCCTTTAGAATATGTTGAGCCAACAGGAAGGAAATAACCAGACCCAAAATACTGATTAGAAAAACTAAACTTAGTTCCATAAATATTTTCCCTTGTGCCAGCCGTTTGTTTTTAAAACCAGCTGGCAAAAATATTAATTAATTTATTATACTATATTCAGCATATTAAATCTTAAGTTATTAGTCAAATTTTCTAATTTGACACGGGTTAAAATTTATGTTATACTGATAATAGTTAACTATCAATGGAAGTTGATAGTTTTTCAATTAGTAGCAGTCAAAATTTGATAATCAAAAAAGGACAAATCAATAAGCATAAGAAAACAAATATTGATTAGTCAATAAAGCAATAAAACAAATTATCAAAGATCACAAAAGTAAGGTAGCTTGAAGGAATTTTTACAATTGAATAAGCACAAAAACAAAAACAAAAATCCCCGAATAAGGGATTTTTTATTTGCCTTTACAATTTAGAAATTCTTTGTTAAGATGTAATTAAATTATTAGTTCGCGGGTATCGTATAACAGCTATTATGCGTCCTTGCCAAGGACGAGAAACGGGTGCGACTCCCGTTACCCGCTCCATAAAACCACCACTGTGAAGTGGTGGTTTTATGTCTATGATATTTCAATAATTTTATCCCTTGATTTTTCGCCTTTAATAATACTGATTTTTGATTTAGGGATAGATAATTCTTTTGAGAGTAATTTGATGACAGCCTGGTTGGCTTTTCCTTTGTCAGGAGGAAAGGTAGTGTAAACGTGGTATTGATCATCTTTTCTAATTACTTTATTCACGTTAGCTTTGGGAGTTACTTTGACTTTTATTATCATAGAGTGTCTCTTAATTTTTTCAGTAACTTTATATCTTTTAATATCCCCTCGTCAGTTGGGGTTTCCATGATAAAGTCCATGGGGATTTTTTTAGTTTTAAAATATTTAATCAGAGCGTTAAAGCCGGCCAAGCCGATTTTACCATAACCCAGGTGTTCATGCCGGTCAGAGTGGGAGCCTAGGTCGGTTTTACTGTCATTGACATGAATGACTTTTAATCTTTCTAGGCCAATGAGTTTATGAAATTGGCTGAATGTTTTTTGGACAGCTTTTTCCTCACGCAGATCATAGCCTGATTCAAAGGCATGAGCGGTGTCAAAACAAACGCCGAGTAGATTTTTCGTTGCGACCGTTTCGCTTTTTTTTATAATTTCTGCGATTTCTTCAAATTCATCGCCGATAATCAGGCCGGCTCCGGCTGAAATTTCAATTAATGGCTGGCAGCCGCCTTGGTAGTCTTTAATTATTTCTTTTATGGCTTTGACTACTTTTTTTATCGCGGCTGTCTGGCCCAAGTCTTTGGCAGAGCCAAGATGGAACATCATCCCCTTGGCGCCCAGCAGTTTGCCTCTTTTAAGCTCTTCTTTAAGAGCCGAGATTGAGCCATAATAGATACGGTTTTCAGCTGAAGCCAGATTAATATAGTAAGGGGAATGAAGGTAATAATTTTTGAGATTATATTTTTTATTATTTGTTTTGAATTCTTTGATTAAATTAGGGTCAAGGTTTGGCGCTTTGCCTCCTTGGGGAGAGCGTGAAAAAAACTGGTAGCATTCTGCGCCATAATGAGTAGCATTTATGGGGGCATTTTGGACTCCGCCGCTAGCAGAGATGTGAGCGCCGATATTCATATAAATACTTTTTTAAAATACTAAAATCTAATTAATCATCTTCTTCTTTAACCATTCTACCACTTTTTGTCCATTTAATATATTTGCCAGCTGTGCCTTGTAGGCAGGTAATTGAAGTTGTTTTTCTATTTCAGGGCTATTCTGGTATACTTTTTTAAGTTTATCAATTTCGGCTTTTAGCTCCTGATCAGCAACTTTAATATTTTCTTGGTGCGCCACGGCGCGAATAATCAGAGCGCTTTTAACCCTTATTTTCGCCTGAGGGCGCAGATCATGTTTAAATTCATCCATTGTTTTTTTTATATTGGCCAGCCAAGTTTCAATTTTCAGCCCCTTGTCAGTCAGGTCGGTCGCTAGTTCATTAATAATAACTTCAACTTCGTTGGCTATGATTTTATCAGGCAGATCATCAAATTTAGTTTTTTCAATAATTTTTTTAAGCATCTCATTTTCCAGTTTCTTATCCTGTTCGGCCGTTTTTTCTGCCTGGATATTTTGCTTGATTTGTTTTTTTAGTTCGGCTAAATTTTTAAATTTGCCAAGAGATCTGGCAAAGTCATCATCAAGACTGGGAATATTTAATTTATAGACGCCCTTAATCTTGACATCAAAGGCGGCATTCTTGCCGGCAAAATTCTTTTGGAAATAATCAGCAGGGAATTTGATGCCAAATTTTTTTATCCCGTCTTTTTTTAAGCCGATAATTTCCTCTTCAAAACCCGGTACCATGTGCGAATCTCCCAAATAAACTTCAAAGTTTTTTTGCTGACCGCCATCTTGGGGCACGCCAGCAATTGAAATATTGTAATCAAGTTTTACCATGTCGGTTTTTTGGGCAGCTCGCTCAACCAATTCCTCCGCGGCGCGAGATTTGGCCAAGTGCTCTAAAGCGTGGTCTATTTCTTTATCCCCAATTTTAATTTGATCTTTTTCAATTTTAATTAAGTTCAGGTCAGGCAGTTCAACTTTAGGCAGCAGGATGACGGTTGCCTTGTAGACAAGATTATTACCCGGGGCCATTTTGGTAATCTCTATTTTTGGTTGGTCAAGAGTGTCTAATTTTTTTTCTATTATCGCCTTAACAAAAGTGTGGCTGATGATCTCATCTAAGGCCTCATTCATAATTTCCCCCTCGCCCATTTTTTGCACCATGATATTATATGGCACATTGCCGGGGCGGAAGCCGTCAATTTTGATCCGCTGGGAAAGCTTTTTGGCCGCGGCTTCTAGGTGCGGTTGATATTCCTGCGGCGTAATCTCAATAATTAATTCTGCTTGAGATTTTGGCAAGGTGTTCAGTTGGATTTGCATA
>Ga0100398_1001880_pt1 | contig 17826 bp, 14 predicted proteins | sample CryGeymeta201522_FD_81568 | JGI IMG/M metagenome (GOLD analysis project Ga0100398, IMG submission 81568) | Groundwater microbial communities from Crystal Geyser aquifers in Utah, USA - Crystal Geyser metaG 2015-22 | ecosystem: Environmental > Aquatic > Deep subsurface > Groundwater | place: USA...
AACGCTCAAGCGGAAGTTGGGCTTCAACGACTCGGCCCTCCACTGGGACCTGGTGAACACGGAGGCCAAAACGGTCACCACGCATCTTGCGACGGGGGAAAAGGTCGTGATTTACGAGAACGGCTGTTTCCGGCGCTGATGACCGCCCAAGAGAGAGTGGCTCGGAAAATCCTTGACCCCGCCGGGCCAGGAAGCGTAATAGGTCACCTTTCTTGAATGGTGAAGGAGGATCCCTGAATTCATGACGAAGTTCCTGCCCGGAAAGAAACGCTTTCTGACCATCCTGCTTGCGCTGACCGGCATCGCCATCACCGTCGCCTACGCCTTCTGCCCAGGCGCGTGCAGTTCTCTGAAAGGCGATATCCTGGGGATCGACCTCAAATACCTCGGGATCTTCTACATGGTCATCGTTCTGCTCCTCGCGTGGTTCCGAAAACCCCTTCTCTGCCTCCTGCTCCTCGCCTTCGGGGCGGGCGGGGAGCTCTTCCTGATCGGCTACCAGGTGCACAGCGGCGTCTATTGCCCATACTGCCTTGCCTTCGGGGCAACGGTCCTGCTGGCCTTCGTCGTTAATTTCGAGCGAAACCGGAAGGCGCTGACCGCGCTGGCCGCCGCCGTCGGGCTCCTCTTCTTCCTTCTGCTTTTCTCCGGATCGGCGACACCCGTCTATGAGGCCGACCACGTCCTGCCTGCCTTCGGCAGCGGAGCGGTTGAGGTCCGTCTCTATACGGACTACTTCTGCGGGCCTTGCTCGGCAGAGGAGGCGGAGGCGATCGCTCTCGTCAGCGAGTTCGTCGGGAAGAACCTCATCCGGGTCGTCTTCATCGACACGCCGGTCCATCGGGAAACGGTCCTCTACGCCGGCTATTTCCTCGCGGCGCTGAACGCCAAGCACGATTTCCCGCAGGCGGTCGCCGCCCGGGAGGCCCTCTTCGAGGCGGCCAGGAAGAAGATCTCGGAGAAGAAAGCGCTGGAGGCCTTCCTGAAGACAAAGGGGATCGCCTTCCTGCCGTATGACACGGCGCCGGTTTTCAAGATCTTCGGCAGTTACCTGAAGGAGGACCGGATCCAATCAACACCCAGTTGCGTCATCGTCGGCCCACAGGGAAAACAGACGCTGACCGGAAGGGACGAGATCGTGACGGCGCTCCGCGGCCTCCGGAAATAGGAGAAGGGTCAGACCATCGCCGGCCCTTCGTAGCGCTCCGCCAACGTCTCGTCGAGGCCCTCCCGGTCCTGTTTCAGCGCGTAGGGAAGGTAGTTGAGGATATCCTGGGCCGTGATCCCGTCCTCCCCCTTGTCCGCGGCGGCCAGATCCCCGGCGAGGCCGTGGAGGAACACCCCTTTGCGCACCGCCTCCTCCAGCGGGAGGCCGAGGCCGTACATGGCGGCGATCGTCCCGGTGAGGACATCCCCCGCCCCCGCCGTCGCCATCCCCGGATTCCCGCTCAGGTTGATGAAGACCCGCCCCTGCGGCGTCCCGATCAGGGAGTGGGCGCCTTTGAGGACGACCCACGCTTTCAGATCCGCGCAGCACTTCCGGAGGATCGGGATCCGTCGTTTTTCGATTTCCATAACCGACTTCCCGGTGAGGCGCGACATCTCTCCCGGATGGGGGGTCAGGATCGTCGGCGCCCGGCGTCCCCGGATGATCTCCGGATGACCGGCTAAGGCAGTGATCCCGTCGCCGTCGATGAGAAGCGGTTTTTCAATGCCGGCCGCCAGCTCCCGGACGAGCTGCTGCGTCTCATCCGCAAGCGAAAGGCCCGGACCGATCACGACCATGTCCACCCGTCCGGCCAGCGCCAGCAGGGCGTCTCTGTTCTTCAGGGAGAGGCTTCCCTCCGTGGTTTCCGCCTGGGGGACGAAAACAATCTCGCTCCCCCGCGTGGCCAGGAAGGGGGTCATCGACCAGGGGGCGGCAAGCCGGGCATACCCCCCGCCCGCCTTCAGAAACGACATGGCGGAGAAGTAAGGGGCGCCGAAATAGCCGGAGGCGCCGGCGATGAACAAAACATCCCCCACGGATCCTTTGTGGGCTTCGGGTTCGCGGGACGGCAGCGGAATGAAGCCGTTCGTCTCGACCGGAATCGCTTCATCGTCGTACAGGGAGGGGGGGAAGGAGATGTGCGAGACATGGAGCCGACCGCAGAGGCCGCAGCCGGGGTAGAGCATATTCCCGATCTTGGGAAGGCCGAAGGCGACGGTATGGTCCGCCCGGACGGCCACCCCCAGAATTTCTCCCGTATCGCCATGGACGCCGGAAGGGATGTCTATGCTGAGAACCGGCAGGCAGGCCGCATTGATCCGTTCGATCACCTCCCGGCAGACGCCGCCGATGTCGCGGTCGAGACCCGTCCCGAAAAGGGCGTCGACGATCCCGTCCGCATCGAGCAGTGCCAACCGGAGGGCTTCGACATCCGAAACCGGTGACATCTCTACCGCAAGCTTCGCAAGGATGTCAAAATTGGTCTTTGCCGCTCCCCGGAACCGCGAGCCGTCTCCAACGAGGAAGACGCGGGTGGTCCCGCCGCCCGAGAGGATCAGTCGCGCCACGACCAGCCCATCGCCGCCGTTGTTTCCGGCCCCGCAGAAGATGACATACCGCCTGCCGGCGACCCCCCACTCCCGGGAGAGGATCTCGAAAGCCGCCCGTCCGGCGTTCTCCATGAGGATCGCCTCGGGGATCCCCAACCCCTCGATGGCCTGGCGATCCATCGCCCGCATCTCAGAAACGCTGCTGACCTTCATTGTCCGCCTCCCGTTTTCATGCGCCGCGGTTGCGTGGCCGCCGCTAAAGCCCCGGATCCGTTCAGCGGAAAAACATCGGCTCTCCTCGCGGGGGATATCGAACATCATGGCAAAGTAATTGACGGTCTTGGGGCTGAGGTTGGCGCTCTCCCGGATGACCTTTCGGATGAATTCATCGCCGTAGAACCGGGTGATCGCATCGGCGTTCTCCTCCGTGCCGAATTCAAGAATCCTCTCCGCAATGACGTACCTGTCGCGATCCGGATCGAGAGAACCCTTGCCCCAGAAAAGATCCCTCCTCGCTTCAAGGATTTCGATCATCTCCTGATGGTTTGGCCTCATTTTCCCGGATTTGGCTTGCATGCTCATTGCGCACCCTTTGCCCAACTCGCCCATAGCGGCATGATCCGCCTGTTCCCCCGAACGGAAAGCAGATCAGCCGCAACACGCACGTATAATGTGCAATATAACGGATATTCAGCATCAATTCAAGGACAATCATCGCCAATTCAGCTCCTCCCGCACCGCGACCTTGACAGGAAACGGCAATTGTGACAATTCCCATCCCATCATGGCGGATAAGGCGGGCGGAAAAAAGAAGGAGCGGGAAAAGCGCATCCGGGAGGAACGCGCCCGACGGGTGCGATGGGCTGAAGCGGAGAACCATCATGGTTTGGCCGCAATGCACTACCGAAGCGGGAACTTCGCGGAGGCGCGGCGCTGCCTTCAAAAAGCGCTCATGGTCCATCCGAACCATCTGGCATCCCATAAGCTCCTGGCCCAGATCGCCCTCGATGAAAAGAATCTCCCGGAAGCGGTCAGGATCTTCCGGGTCATCGTGAAGAACTGGCCGGAGGAGATTTTCGCCTGGTACTTTCTTGGCGCCGTCCTGATGGAGCTCCGGGAATACGCCGAGGCCGGGGAGGCTTTCCATGCGTTTCTTGCCGCGTCCGGCGGCCGGCAATCCGAAGCCACCGTCAAGGCCTATCGCAAAAACGCGCGATCCGCGATTCGGGAAGCGGATCGGATCGGCAAGCAGCAGACCTCCATACCCCCTTTCCCTTCTTCCCCGGCAAACGAGACCACCGATCTTTTTCAGCCTCAGCCGCCGCCGAGCCGGGGAAAGGCGGTCCGGGTCCGCGGGACCGGAAATCGGGCCGGCGCGGCGCGGAAGACCTCCGCGGAGTCATTGCCCTCAGGAAGGGCTGCGGCGCCCCTCGGGAAGCCTTACTCGCCCCCCGCAAAGACTGTTACTCCCTTCGGGAAGCCGGAACCGCCTCCCGGGAAATCGGCCGCACCCCAGGGAATGGCTGCAACGCCCCCGGAGCAACCGGCCGCCGCCCCCGAGACGCCCCTTTTCGACCTCTCCGCCTTTGCCGATCCCGCCCGGCGAGCCGGAAAGCCCGCCGTCCGCTTCACGTTCATCAACGAACCTCTCTTCGCGGAGATGAACCTCTCCGGCGGCGGAGATCCCCGCGCCTGGGAGTTGTGGATCGAATACCACCGCATCCGGCTGATCCGGGAGTTCGATGAGCTGCTCTGCCTGGGCCATCTGCGGAACATCGACCATTACTGGTATCAGATCGAAACCGTCTCCCAGGTCCTGCGGCGTTTCGGCGGGCGGGTTCTTCTGGCCGACGAGGTCGGTCTCGGGAAGACCATCGAAGCGGGCATGGTCCTGAAGGAGTACCTGCTTCGCGGGATGGTCCGCAAGCTCCTGATCCTGACGCCGCCTTCGCTGGTCTCCCAGTGGCGGGAGGAACTGGAAACGAAATTCGGCATGGATTTCATCACCACGGAAGATCCGTCGTACCGGGAGGGGGCGGAGGATTTCTGGCGGCGCCACGACCGGATCATCGCCTCCCTCCACACGGCCAAATCCCGCAAAAATATCGATACGATCACAGCAATAGACTATGACCTGGTGATCGTGGACGAGGCCCACGGCCTGCGCAACAAACGGACGGTCAGTTATCGCCTCGTCAACGCAATCCGCAAGAAATTCATCCTGCTCTTGAGCGCCACGCCCGTTCAGAACAACCTGCTGGAGCTCTACAACCTGATCACGCTGCTCAAGCCCGGCCTCCTGAGCACGGAAGCGGCATTCAAGAAAGAATACGTCAAGCGGGGCAGCCTCCGGACGCCGAATCATCCGGACAAGCTGCACCGTCTTCTTCGGGAGGTCATGATCCGCAACACCCGCTCCCTTGTGGACGTGAAGCTGCCGAAAAGGTTCGCGACAACCCTCTATGTCTCCCCCCTGCCCCACGAAAAGGCGCAGTACGAACAGGCCAGCCGCTTCTGCCGCGACTTCGGCGCCGCCAGGGAACATGCGTCCCTCTGGACCGTCCAGAACCTCCAGATGGCCGCCGGAAGCTCTCCGCTCGCCCTGCGGGAATCGGTCCTCCATCTCTTGGAGAAAAACGAGGGGATCACGACCGCCGAGGCGGGCCGTCTCCGGGATCTCGCGGAAAGTCTGCGGGGTGGGGAGGCGTCCTCAAAAGGGGTGCAACTGCTCCAGCTTCTGAAGGCAAGGGAAGACAAGAAAATCGTCTTTGTCAAATACCTGAAGACCCTTGAATATCTGGAGGGGCTGCTGAGTTCGGCGGGCGTTCCCTTCGCCGTTTTCAGCGGCGGGATAACCGGTCCACAAAAAGACCAGGCCATCGCCCGTTTCCGGGAGGAAGTTCCCGTCCTGCTGAGCACGGAAACCGGCGGCGAGGGGCGGAATCTCCAGTTCTGCAACACCCTGATCAACTATGACATCCCCTGGAATCCGATGCGCCTCGAACAGCGGATCGGCCGCCTCCACCGGATCGGCCAGCGGCGGGACGTCTTTGTCTTCAACCTCTGCCTCGCCGGCAGCATCGAGGATCACATGATGCGAATCCTGGACGAGAAGATCCACATGTTCGAACTGGTCGTCGGGGAGATCGACACGATCCTCGGCAACCTCGATTCAGAGCGGGACTTCGGCAGCGTCATTCTGGACCTGTGGGTCCGGGAGGCCGACGAAGCGAAGCGCCGGGCATCCTTCGAGCGGTTCGGCGAGGAGATCATCGAGGCCCGCAAGATTTACGAAAAGACCCGCGCGCTGGACAACGCGCTCTTCGGCGAGGATTACGAGGCGTAACGCATGGATCTCATCGGTTGGTTCGGAGCGGTCGCAGAATTGGAAGGCGGCCTCGTTGAAGAGGGAGACGGGGACCGGTTGTCGGTCCTCTTTCCCGATCATCTCCAGCGGCGGCTGCAGGTGGGGGAAATGGAATCTTTCGGGATGGAAGAGCGGGATTCCGATGTCGGGCGTCTCCTCCACGACCAGAACCCCGTTATCGCGGGCATGGGCGCGATCCTCGCCGAAAAGGGACGCTTCGCGACGGCCAAACTTCCCGGGAAGCCGCCGCTTCTCCGGACGCCGGAAGCCTTTTTGGAACGCCATCTCACGGCGCAGAACTTCATCTACCGCTATCGCGATCAGCAAATCGAGCCGGTCCGCTATCTCATCGTTCCGTTCCTGCTCGGCGCCGTTTCCGACATGAAAACCGAGCGGATCGTCACGATCATTTTGAACGAAACGACGCGCACCGTGCCATTGGGCATGGAAAACGACCTGATGGCCGCCCTGCCGCAGGCGCTTTCTTCTTCCGCGACTTCCGCGGCCGCCGACCCGGCCCCTTCCGCGGACGCCGGCGCGACGGAGACCCTCTCCCTGATGAAAGAGATGGTTCGCCGGCAGGCCATGCAGCTCTTCCCCGAATTCCTCCGCAGCGCCGAACGCCGGATGCTCCGCGACCTGGAACGGTTGCAGGAATACTACGGCGCCATCGCCCGGGAAATCGAAACGGGGGCGAAAAAACGGTTGGGCGGCGATGGAGAACGGGAGAAGGCGGCAGGCCGCCTGGAGGCCGCCCGCCTGGAATACGAGAAGAAAATCCAGGATGTCCGTGACAAATACGCCGTCGAGATTCAGGCGGAGCCCCTGGGCGCCCTCCGTCTAAGGACCGCCGCCGTCATGTTTCACATCCAGATGCAGCGGCGCAAGCAGGTCCTGCAGATCAAACTGCCCATCAACCCGCTGAACGGTCGGTTGGAGGCCCTCCCGTGCGCCTCCTGCCACACCCCCGTCCTGAACGGCTGCCTCTGCGACGGGATGCACTTCCTCTGCACCGCCTGCCACCCGAATTGTCCGGTCTGCCGGGGCCAGCGCCGGGGGAATTCAGTCTGATCAGTTAAAAGGTGCCGGGGTATTTGCCGCCGTCGATCAGCAGGTTCTGGCCGGTGATGAAACTGGCCTGGACGCTGCAAAGATAGGCGCAGTATTGGCCCAACTCGGCGGGCTGGCCGAATCGGCCCGCAGCGACCTGGCCAATGCGGATGGCCCGCATCTCTTCGTAGGATCGTTTCTGGACCTTGGCCAGCGCCTGGGTATTGGATTTGTGGCGCTCGGTATCGAAATCGCCGGGCAGCAGGTTGTTAACGGTTACGTTGTGTTTGGCGACCTCGCGGGCAACCCCGGCGACGAAGCCGGTCAGGCCGGACCGGGCGCCGTTCGAGAGCCCAAGGATGCTGATCGGGGCCTTCACCGCACTCGATGTGATGTTCACGATGCGCCCGAACTTGCGGGCGATCATGCCGTCCACCGTGTCCTTGATCATGAATATGGCCCCCAGCATGTTGCCGTTAAGCGCCGCGATCCAGGCGGCGCGGTCCCAGTCGCGGAAGTTGCCGCTGGGCGGTCCGCCCGAGTTGTTCACCACGATATCGGGCTCGGGACAGGCCTTCAGCGCCGCGGCCCGCCCCTCATCAGTGGTGATGTCCGCCGCGACCGGCGTCACCTTGACGCCGGTCGCGGCCCGGATCTCCTCTGCCGCGGCCTCGATGTTGGCGCGCGTCCGGGCGACGATGGTCACGTCCACCCCCTCGCAGGCCAGCGACATCGCACAGGCCTTGCCCAATCCGGCGCTCGCGCCCCCGATGATGGCCTTTCGTCCGGCAATTCCAAAATCCATGTTTCTTCCTCCTTTTCCGTAATGCCTACCGGGCATTTGATGAGTCAGTTAATAGCTTTGCGCCATATATTTTTGCAGCGCCTCCAGCGTGCGCTCCTTCTGCTCTTTGATCAAGCGATCGGCCTGATCCATATCCCTCGCCTGGAGCGCCTGCATGATTTTCTTATGCTCCTCCACAGCCGCGATGGCCCGCTCCGGGACATACGAGAAGACGCTTGGCCAGCGTTCGAACGTGTCCCAGAGATCGCAAATCATCTTGTAAAGGCGAGGGAAAGGCGCTGCCTTGTATATTCTCAAATGGAAAAGTTTATTGATGCCGGCGAGGATTTCGTATTTGTTCTGTCCTATCGCTATTTCCATTTCATGGTTCTTTTTATTCAGGAATTCAATATCCTTATCGGTGATATGGGGAATGGCCAGTCTTGTGGCGAGCGCCTCCAACGCAATCCTTATGAGGTATATTTCAACCAGCTCTCCCTCGTCTATTTTCGTAACAATGGCGCCCATGTGGGGCGTAAAATCGATATACCCTTCGCTTTCCAGTCTTCGGATCGCTTCCCGGACAGGGGTCTCGCTCAGTCCGAAAGCCTTCGCAAGCTCCGCCATGACCACTTTCTGGCCGGGCTTCAATTTCCCCTTGATGATGCCCTGTCGCAGTTTGTTATAGACCGCCACATTTTTCGTTTTGGAGCCGATCGCCATAATTTTTTCGCCATTTCGTTGCCTTAATCTGTCGGCGGAAGTTCTATATCCTATAGGATATTCATAGTCAAGATTTTTTCATTTTCATGTTTCGCATGAATATATATTTATATGATATCATTTATTATTTATACAAATAACCGTACGTCTCGGATCCCAGTTCCATCGTCAAAAACCATCAAAATAATCTCTTGACAAGTAAAAATTCAACTGCTAAGTCTCACGGGAAAGTTCTTGTTCCCATCACAGATCAGAGGTGTTAGATGCCAGCGGGAAAACCGGTAACCGGCATCAACACCGACATCGGATACATGACCCAGGACGACAACCTCCTGCCGTGGCGCACGCTGCGCGACAACGTCGAGGTGGCGCTGGAATTTCAAGGCGTGCCGGCATCCAAACGGCACGAAAGGGCGGCGGAATACATCGCCAAGGTGGGCCTGAGCGGCTTCGAGAACCATTATCCCCACGAGCTCTCTGGTGGAATGCGCAAACAGATCGATGCGTTCCACCTCTCCGCCCCGACGCCGTACCTCGCGCAGCGCCAAGGGTTCGGCGAGGTGATCATCAAGGCTTCGGCGGGCGACGTACCGGAGCTGGACAACTTCCTTTATACGGGGGTCGCCGTCAGCAAGGAGTACGCCGAGAAGAACCCCGATCTGGTCAAGCGGTGGGCCAAAGCGGTGTCCAAGGCCAATGTCCTGTTGCGGAAGGATGAGGCCGCGGCGCTCAAGTACCTTAAAAAGTACTTCCCCCGCATGCCGGATGACGTGATGGCGCTCGCGATGAAGGAGATCCTGCCGGCCCTCTCCGCGGACGGGACAATGAACGAGCAGATGATGCAGAAGCACCTCGACTTCCTCAAGGACACCAAACAGGTCGATTCGACGCCTTCCGGCAAGGAAGGGGTGCTCTGGACGAACGCCTACATAAAGTAACCGGGTGTCTGCAGTCCGCAAATACCCAAAGGGCCGGGAAAGTTTCCCGGCCCTTTGCCGTTTACCGCTCCCCGCCAAGCCTTCAACGCTTCCCCCTCTGCCATCAGCATGTTTATTCGTTTACCCGGCTTCGCGATACAGGGGTATCCGTCGTTGCGGTACCGGGAGAAACTTGTTGACATACCATCGTGCACTTTGTATTTGTTTATCAACCGGATATATCCATCAAACCGGGCCGGCGCGAGGATCAGAAGGGATTCCGCCGAATCCGGCGCCTCGGCCAAAGCCGGATTTCGCATGCGGGGTTGATCGGGCGGGGGTCATCTTCGGGCGTCCGGCCGGCCTGAAACCGCTTGCGGATGGCCGCCAAATCGGCTATAGGTTGCCCGGTCGCGCCGGGCAAGACGGACGACCCCGTAAAAAGTCTTAAAAGTCGCGAAAATGAGACGGAACCGGCAGATCGCGCTTTGTTCGCGTCGCGCGGAGTAGCGCTGCATTTCAATAATATCGGGGGCAACCATGACAAAAATCAAAGTCAAAAATCCCGTCGTCGAGATGGACGGCGATGAAATGACCCGGATCATCTGGGCCAAGATCAAAGAGAAACTGATTCACCCGTACCTCGCAATCGACCTCAAGTACTACGACCTCAGCATACAGAACCGCGACGCCACCGGGGACCAGGTGACCGTCGACGCCGCCCACGCCACGAAACGATTTGGCGTGGCGGTGAAGTGCGCGACCATCACCCACGACGAGGGACGCGTCAAGGAATTCGGTTCGCCCGAGATGCTGCGCAGCCCGAACGGCACGATCCGCAATATCCTCGACGGCACCATCTTCCGCGAGCCGATCATCTGCAGAAACGTGCCGCGCCTGGTCGCCCACTGGGACAAGCCGATCATCATCGCGCGCCACGCCTTCGGCGACCAGTACAAGGCCGGCGAATTCCTCTTCCCCGGCAAAGGGACGCTCAAGCTGACCTTTGTGCCAGAAGGCGGCGGTCTGGTGATTGAGAAGGAGGTGTACAGGGCGACCGGTTCCGGCGCGGCGATGGCGATGTACAATACGGACGAGTCGATCAGCGGCTTCGCACGCGCCTGTTTCACCTACGGCCTGACGCGCCGATATCCGGTCTATTTCTCGACCAAGAACACGATCCTCAAGATCTACGACGGCCGCTTCAAGAACCTCTTCCAGGAGATCTTCGACGCCGAGTTCGCCGACCGTTTCAAGGCCGCCGGTCTCACTTACGAGCACCGCCTGATCGACGACATGGTCGCCTCCAACCTCAAGTGGAGCGGCGGATACCTCTGGGCGTGCAAGAATTACGACGGCGACGTGCAGTCCGATACCGTGGCCCAGGGCTACGGCTCGCTCGGCCTGATGACCTCCGTATTGATGAGCCCGGACGGACAGGCCTTCGAAGCCGAAGCGGCGCATGGCACGGTAACCCGCCACTACCGGGAATACCAGGCCGGCAGGGAAACCTCAACGAACCCGATCGCCTCGATCTTCGCCTGGACGCGCGGCCTGAACCGCCGCGGCCAGTTGGACGACACCCCCGATCTGGTCCGCTTTGCCGAGACGTTGGAACGGGTCTGCGTCGAGTCGGTCGAGGCCGGCCACATGACGAAAGATTTGGCGCTCATGATCGGCGGCTCTCAGAAATGGGAAACCACCGGCCAGTTTCTCGATACGCTCGACCGGGAACTCAAGCGCCGCATGGGGTAGGTTTACAGAAAAAACCCTTCGCACGATGCGGCGACGCATATTGCGAAACTTGGAGAATCGGGTATCCATCGATGTTCAAATCTTTATGGAAATATTTCATCGCCACCCGTCCCTGGTCCTTCACGATGTCATGCATTTCCGTTTCCGTGGGGACGCTCCTGGCCGCCGAAGAAGGATCCGTGTCATGGGTTTGGTTTTTCCTGACGGCCACGGGCATGGTCGTCTTCCACGCCGCCGCCAATGTGATCAACGATTACTTTGACACGCTTTATGGGATCGACCAGAAGGATTCGCCCACCGCGAAATACCGGCCCCAGCCCATTATCTCCGGAATGCTGACGCCTCGCCAACTCCTGGCGGAAGTCGCCGTCCTGTTGGTTTTAACCGCCATCATCGGAATCTCGGCGGCATGGATCCGCTCCTGGCATATCCTCTGGATCGGTCTGATCGGGCTTGTTGCATGCATTTTTTACACGGCCGGCCCCGTCAAATTCAAGTACCGCGCATTCGGCGAGCCTGCCGTCTTCCTGATGTGGGGCCCGCTGATGGTCGAAGGGGCCTACGCGGTTCAACGGCAGGCACTTTCCCTCAAAGCCCTCTATATTTCGGTTCCTTTCGGGGTTCTCGTTGCGCTGGTCCTCTTTGCCAACAATATGAGGGACATCGACTACGATGCCCGCCAGAATATCAAGACATTGAGCATCCTGCTCGGCAGCAGCCGAAGTTACCAGCTCTTTGCCGGGCTCATTATACTGGCCTATGCCTACGTGCTCGGGATGATCATTACCGGAATCATGAGTCTCTGGGGGCTTTTGATTTTCCTCTCCGTGCCCAAGGCGGTGACCCTTCTGAAAACCTTCCGGGAAAAGATCCCCGATATGGCCGACGCGCTGACCGCCCAGTTTGATACCGTTTTCGGCATTCTTCTGATCCTGGCGCTATTCCTGGAAGCGAGGTTTCCGCTTTGATTCCGGTTGCCATTCTCCTCGCCTTTACCTGCTGGGCCTTTACCTTCGGGATGGCCTGGGGAAACTTCTGGGTCAAGATCGGCCTTTCCGTGATCATCATCTGCCTCTATTCCTTGATCTGGCAGAAACCAAAGGTTCGCTTCTCCCCAAAAAGCGTCATCGCCGGCATGCTTTCGGCCGTGGTTCTTTACGGGCTCTTCTTCCTCGGAAATTGGATGGCGCCTTACATCGTCCCCGGGGCGGGCGCCCAGGTCGGCGGGATCTATGACCTGGGAACAGGGACCGACCGGGTCCTCATCTTCCTGCTGTTATGCTTCATCACCGGCCCGGGTGAAGAGATCTTCTGGCGCGGCTTCCTGCAGGAAAGACTGATGCAGCGCTTTGGCGATCTCAAAGGATTCGCCATGGAAACCTTGATTTACGGCGGCGTTCATCTCTTTTCGATGAATTTCATTCTGATCGCCGCCGCCCTGGCAGCGGGCGCCTTCTGGGGCGGCCTCTACCTCTGGCGGCGGGAGCTGGGGATGGTCATCGTATCGCACTCGCTCTGGAGCGCCTTCATTTTCGCCGTCTTTCCGATGCGCTGAACTTCTCTTATCGTCCGTCTGCGTTCTATCCTTGCTCAAGGATCGCCGCCAGCTCCTTCGGATCGGTCACCGGCCTTTTGCAGGAAAAACCGCTGCAGACGTAGGCGGCGGCCCGGCCTCTGATCGTCCCCATCTCCCGCGTGAACGGCGCGATCCTGGCGATTTCCGGTTCCGTCTCCCCCTCGGGGCGAAACAGCAGGACCGGCCGCAGCCGACGGCAGCGCCGAACGACGTCGATCAACTCTCGGGTCTCCCCGGCCTCCGGACGGCCCGCGATCACCACCTCGCAGGAGGGGGCCGCCAGCATCTCCAGCGCAACCAGCCACTGGGCGTGGGCGGACGGAATCCGCCGGACGGATTCGGCGAAGGCCCGGCTCAACTTCGCCGCCTCTTCCTCCAGACGGGGATCGCCGGTCATCCTCCCCAGGCGGATCAGGTTCATCAGCGTCACGGCGTTTCCCGAGGGGACGGCCCCGTCGTGACTCTCCTTCAGCCGGGTAAGGAGTTCCTCACCGTCGTCCGGCGTAAAGAAGAAGCCGCCCTCCGGATCCCGGAAACGGTCCGTCAAACCCCGCTGCAGCTCAAGCGCCATCCGCAGGTCGCCGACGGCAAACCCCGCCTCATACAACTCGATCAGCCCCCAGATCACAAAGGCGTAATCGTCGAGGTTCCCCGCCATAGCCGGCTCGCCGCCGCACCAGCGATGAAGGAGCCTCCCGTCCGGGGTCCGCATCTGCGTCCGGATAAAGCCGGCGGCCGCACGGGCCGCATCGAGATAGAGCGGTTCGTCCAGAACGCAGGCCGTCCGGGCCAGCGCCGCAACCATCAGGCCGTTCCAGTCCGTAAGGATCTTTTCGTCCCGCCGTGGGCGGACCCTTCCGGCGCGGGCGGACAGGAGCCTCAGGCGCACCTCCTCTATGCGCCCGGCATTTTCCTCCCCGGAATTCCCCTTCCCTTCGGCAACCCCCGCCTTCTCAGAGGCCAGGTGGAGGATGTTCAGGCCCGTCCGACTTCCCGTCATGGAGTCCATAAAATTCCCCTCCTCCTCGATCCCAAAAACCTCTGCCGCAAAGCGGGCCTCTTCCGGACCGAGTATGCGGCGGATCTCCCCCATTTCCCAAAGATAGAAACGCCCCTCCTCCCCCTCGCTGTCGGCATCCTCGGCGGCGTAAAAGCCCCCTTCCGGCGCGCGCAGGTCGCGCAGCACATATTCCAGGACCTCCCGCGCGGTTTGGGCGTGTTCCGCTTCGCCGCCCAAATGGAAGGTCTCCGTGCAGGCCAAAGCACAGAGGGCCTGGTCGTAGAGCATCTTCTCGAAGTGGGGAACGAGCCACTGGCGGTCCGTGCTGTATCGGTGGAAACCGTAGCCGAGGTGATCGAAGATCCCGCCCCGGCGCATCGCCCGGAGGGTCTTTCCCGCGATCCGGATCGCCTCCGCCTCGCCGGTCCGCTCCGCGTAACGAAGCAGGAAGAGCAGTTGATGGGGCATCGGAAACTTCGGGGCCGCCCCGAACCCGCCAAACTCCTCATCGAACTGCCCCCAAAGCTCCGCGAAGGCATCGGCGAGGGTCTCCACACCGGGCGTTTCCCCCTGCTCCGAACCGGTTGGCTGCAGCAGCGATACCGTCCGGGCCGCCGCCTCTTCGATCCGTCCGCGTTCCGTCCGCCAGAGCCTGCCGAACTTCGGGATCAGCTCCACAAGACCCGTTCGACCCCACCGGCTCTCCTTCGGAATGTAGGTGGCCGCGAAGAAGGGCCGCCGGTCCGGCGTCATGATCACGGTCAGCGGCCACCCCCCGGCCCCGGTCATCATCTGACAGAGCCGCATATAGATCCCGTCAACGTCCGGCCTCTCCTCACGGTCCACCTTGACGCAGACGAACGCCTCGTTGAGAAGGGCGGCCGTCTTTTCGTCCTCAAAGGATTCACGGGCCATGACATGGCACCAGTGGCAGGTGGAATAGCCGACCGACAGGAAGACCGGCTTGTCTTCCGTTTTCGCCCGGGAAAAGGCCTCCTCCCCCCAAGGATACCAGTCCACCGGGTTTGCGGCATGCTGGAGGAGGTAGGGACTCTTCTCCTGCTGCAGACGGTTCATGGCGCCCGGGATCATCGCATTTCTCCTCTAAAGATTGTTCCCCTCCCCGGGAAAAAGGAAGGCATCCCCCTCGAGTTGAACGGTCTTCCAGCGGGAAGTTACAGGGCCGCCGTCAAACTTGATATGCCGTCCGCCGGATCCTCATGCAGGTGGATCCGGATCACGCGGCGACCCGCGTTGATCAGGGCCTGCCGGTCGCCGAAGACCTGGGCCTGTTTCAGGACGCCGAAGCTGAGCGCGGATTCCGGCCGCCCCATTTCATCGGGGATCGGCGCATCCCGGGGATCGTCCGCCGTGAACTGGATGAACAGGCCGCGCCCGGCGTCCCCCTTGTGGAGCTGCCCGGTCGAGTGAAGGAAGCGGGGCCCGTAGCCGACGGTCGTCACGAAATGGAACCGGTCCCGGATCCGCATCCGCAGGCGCTGCAGGGCCTCGTCCATTCCTGGGGAGGGCGTCAGATAGGCGTGGAGCGCGGCGTATGCGCCCGGCTTCGCCTGCCCGAGAAACGCCGTTAGGGTCCCTTCCGGCTTCCGGGCATCGAGATCGCCGTAAACGGACAGACCCGGCCCCTTCAGCGCCGGGATCTCCACCGGCATCGCCCCCTTCTCCCGGTACTCCGTGATCATCTTCCGGGCGAGAACCTTCGCCGCCTCCACGTCCGGCTGATCGAACGGGTTGATCGCCAGTCGCCAGCCGGCGACCGCGGTGGCCATCTCCCAGAAGAAACAGTGGCCGCCCAGATCATAAGGATCGGCAAGCTCAATATCGATGACGGGATGGCCGGCCTCCGCAAGCGCCTTTAGTTGCGCCTCTCCCGCAGCGTCCCCCGCAAGACGGAGCGAGCAGAAGATCCGGTCCGGACCGTAAACCGGGGGCGGCCCGAACTCCTCGCCGACGACCGGCAGGATCCCCTCCCCCTTCTTGCCCAGACTCTCCGCGAGGAGCTGCTCCACCCAGTCGCCGAAAGCGGCAAGCTGCGGCGATAAGAGGAAGGTAAGCTTGTCACGCCCCTGCGCCGCAAACTCCCCGAGGAGCGTTCCAAGAGCAGCGCCGCTCATCTCTTCATCTTTGCTATCAAATTCACAATCCGCCGCCGCCGCGGCCCGCTCCAGCAGAAGCCTGACATCCATCCCCATGAGCGCCGCCGGGACGAGGCCGAAGCAGGAGAGGGCCGAATAGCGCCCGCCGATCTCCGGGTCGTTGAGGAAGGCGTAGCGGAAATCGTGCGCGCGGGCGAGATCCGTTAGGGCGCTTCCGGGATCGGTGATCGCAATAAAGCGCCTTCCCGCCGCCTCCTCTCCGAATCTCTCCGCAACGAGGTTGTAAAAATACCTCATGAAGGAGAGGGTCTCCACCGTTCCGCCCGATTTCGTGGAGACGACAAAGAGCGTCCGCTTCCGATCGAGCCGTTCGGCGCGGGCGAGAACCGCCCCCGGGTCCGTGCTGTCCAGCACAGCGAGGTCGAGAAAGCCGTCGGCCGCGCCGAAGACCTTCCGAAACACCTCGGACGCGAGGCTGGAGCCCCCCATCCCGAGCAGCAGGGCGAAGTTGAAGCCGTCGGCGCGGACGCCCTCGACGACGGTTGCAATTTCGGCGAGCCGTCCCTGCATCGCCCGCGGGCTGTCCAACCAACCGAGGCGGTTTGCAATCTCCGCAGGCTCGGACTTCCAGACGGTATGGTCCTTCCGCCGGATCCGTTCCGCGACCCGCCCGGCTGCCAAGGCCTTGCGGGCCTCCCCCGCCGCCGCCCGGCAGGAATCCGGACGAAAGGTCATTCTTGTCGTCATGGCCGTTTCCTTCTTGCCCTCAATGGACAGCACGCTCATTTTTTCAGTTTGGCGTAGATCTCCTCGTGGAGAGGCGTCGGAATCCCCAGGATTCGCCCGGCGCGGACGGCATAACCGATGAAGAGCTCCACCTCCGTCCGCCCCCCCTTCTCATAATCGAGCTGCATGGATGATCGGGTCGCGTAAGGAAAACGTTCGACCGTCGCGATGCCGCGATCCACGCTGTCCGCCGGAAGGGTAATCCCCTTCGCCGCCGCCAAACGTTCAATCTCCGCCATCAGCCCCCGGACCATCCCCCTCCCCTGCTCATCCGCCATCACGTCGCCGAAGCACATTCCCATCAGTGACGTCACGCCGGCCATCGGGCTCACAAAGAGGTACTTTGTCCAGAGAGGAACGGCGATCGCGGCCGACAACTCCGCCTTGATTCCGGCCTCCTTCAGGAGTTTTTCCAGCGCTCGGTACATCTCGGCCTGCCCATCATCGGGACCGAAGAGGAGCTGGCAGCTCCCGCCCACCTGGCGGACGATGCCCGGCGCCTCGATGAAGGCGGAGATGTAAACGCAGCCGCCGAGGACCACACCCCGGGTCAGGATCGACCGCAGCCGCTCGGCGATGTCAACGCCGTTGAGAAGCGGCAGCACGATTGTTTTTTCATGCAGAAGCGGGGCGAGTCGGGCCGCGGCCTCTTCCAGCGCATATTCCTTCACGCAGACGAGCACAAGGTCGCAGGGGCCGACCGCGGCTGGATCATCGGTCGCCAGATCGGGCGTAACCCTGAACTCGCCCTCCACCGTCTTCAGCAGCAGGCCGCCCTTCCGGATCGCCGCGAGGTGGGCGCCCCGGGCCATGAAGACGACACGGCGCCCCGACGAACCGGCATATTTCACGGCAATCTTTCCGCCGAAATAACCGCCCACCCCTCCGACGCCAAAAACCGCGATTTTCATGACTTCTCCTCCTTATTCCAATATTACCATGGATCTCCCGGCAAATCCGGAGACAGCCCCCAACACCTATTTTCCTACCACAAAAAAGAACGCCCTTATAGAAGTTTTTTCTTGACTTTCAAAACAGTATGAATTTATATAGGTTTCGTATTTCCAAATGATACGCGTAATAAAAAGGCTCTCTTCCCTTTCGCCATCTGATCCCGCTTCCACCTCGGTTACGCTCTCATTCACGATCAGACGAAAGGGTAATGGTTTTGCCCCGGCTGCACGACGTATCCTGAGCTCTTTTCATCGTTTCA
>Ga0100398_1001901_pt1 | contig 17715 bp, 13 predicted proteins | sample CryGeymeta201522_FD_81568 | JGI IMG/M metagenome (GOLD analysis project Ga0100398, IMG submission 81568) | Groundwater microbial communities from Crystal Geyser aquifers in Utah, USA - Crystal Geyser metaG 2015-22 | ecosystem: Environmental > Aquatic > Deep subsurface > Groundwater | place: USA...
GATTGGGTGTGGCAGAAGACGTGGAATTTGCCGGCTACCTGGCCGACCCCATCAGCCGGCTGATTGAGTTCGATTTGTTTGCCCTGTCATCTGACACCGAGCAGCTGCCCATTGCCATGCTGGAAGCCATGGCCTGCGGCATACCGGTGGTCGCCACGAGGGTGGGGGATGTAGCCCAGATCATGCCCAGCTTGGCGCGGTCTGCGCTGGCCGAACCCAATGACGCGGCCTTTGCCGCAACCCTGCTGGGCGCCATAGACCAGCGCAGTGCCTGGCCGCAATGGGTGGCAGTGGGCGAACAAAAGGTGGCCGAGCACTATAGTCTTGAGTACATGCAAACCAAATGGCAAAACCTATACGAATCAAATTAAGTTATCAGGGATAAATATAAAAACAGTTGAATCCAAGGTTTATATTAAATAATGACCAATCGCGCAACTCATATCGATATCGCCAAAGGTATTTCGATTGTTCTGGTAGCTGGTTATCATAGCAATATTCAATATTCTGGTGTGTTTATTTTTGATTTAATGAGCCTTTGTCGAATGCCACTTTTTTTCTTTATGGCAGGGATATTTTTTAAACCATCAGAAAATAATTTTGAATTTATAAAAAATAAATTTAATGGATTACTTAGGCCATATTTTTTTACACAATTCGTATTGCTAGTTTTTAGTTTCTTGATAAATAACGATAAAATCTTCTGGCAACTAAAGGGGGTTTTTTATGGCAACTCTCATACCATTTTAAATGGATGGCAACCGTTATGGTTTTTACCACATCTTTTTGCAGTATATATTGCATCGCAGTTGCTCTATAAAGCCTTTGATTTTGATAATTTTAACTTCGGGATTAAATTAATATATATTTTAATATTATGTATAGTTGGCTTGAATTTTTATGATACATTTTGGTATAAATCATTCAACATTTTTGGTAAAGCTGTTGAACTACCCGGGCTGCCATTTACAGTTGATGTATTACCTATTAGCATGGCCTTTTTTTTAATTGGTTCTGCATTGAAAAAAAACCTAATTAATTTTAAATTCAATGCTAGCTATTTTGCCCCATCTCTAATTGGTTATATTTTGATAATATACCTCACCAATGCAAAAATCGATTTAAGCCAACATGTGCTAATTCATCCACTATATGCAATATCTGGGGCTTTTTTAGGTATTTACTTGGTAATTTCAATTGCATCGATCTTTGCGCAATATAGATCTATAGAAATAATATTCAATACTCTAGGACGCTCAAGTATATTCATTCTTATATTCCATTATATAATTTTCATTTCGGTAATTGGATTTTTTTCAACGAACATGGAATTTATGCCTAAAATACTACAGACTGCAATAGCTTTATTATTGTCAATTTCAGTACCATTATTAATTAGACGTGTGATTTTATCCAATAAACTTCTTTCTTGGGCTTATATCTAGAAACAATTATGTATCGATTGAAAAATCAAAATTTGCATGAATCTTAAAATTAAACTAATGATTTCATAAGTATGATAGAAGCTGCTTTGCTTGTCCTAGAGTTATTTTTCGTCATTGCGTTACTTTGGGGTGTTAATAATGCCACGAAAACTGGCATCGATGAAAATTTTGGTGTTTTCCATTTCAAACAGACGCGCACGGATGAGGATACAAAACCTAAGAAGAAAGGCAGAAATAATGCGTGATCTGATGGTGATGTGCTTACTGCCTATCCTGCTGATATTAAGTGTTCGCAACACTTTCTCTGCCTATCTGATGTGGGGCTGGAGTGGGTTAATAGCCCTTAGCACTTATCTATATGGATTTATGGCTGGTGTGCCATATGTACAAACATTTGCCATCATCGCGCTGGCCTTGATTCTGCTGGGTAAGGATCCTGAAAAAATCGCTTTTAAATCGAACCGCACCATTATCATCATGCTTATTTTTGCGATGCACATTGTGCTGAGTGCAACATTTGCAGCACCTGGCTTAGCCAGAAATTGGGAAATGTGTAGCAACCTTCTCAAGACCATTTTATATTGCCTTTTAATGCCAATGGTGGTTACGAGCAGGTTGCGAATACACGCTATGGTTGTCATGATTGCGCTAGCTATCAGTTTTAATGCAGGTTTAGATGGACTCAAATTCATATCAAGCGCGGGCGCCCATACGGCTAGGGGCAATTCCAAGCTAGGTGACAACAACCACTATGCTATGGTCATCATTATGGTTTTACCTCTTTTACTTTACCTTTATCAATACACTTCAAAAAAGCTGATTCGCTGGGGTTTTATTGCTGTGCTTGTGGTTTCTTCACTTGCGGTGGTTGCTACAGCTTCAAGGGGTGGATTTGTTGGCATGATGGTGCTGGCATCTTGGATTGTATTGAAGAGTAGACGCAAGTTGCAAGGGTTTATTGTTATCGCCTTGGTCGCTGCCTTGATTATTCAAATGGCCCCAGAGTCTTGGTCGAATAGAATGAACACAATTGAAGGAGCGTCAGACGATGCATCTTTTATGGGCCGTGTAACGGCTTGGAAGCGTGCTAGCGCAATTGCACTGGAGAATCCGGTCTTTGGCGCTGGATTCCATGCTGGTCAAGCACCTTCTTTATTTCAAGAGTTTAGACATAAATCTGGGTTGCTTGGCTTCATTGAAACACCAGATATTAATTATCCGGCAGCGTCACACAGTATTTATTTTGAAGTAATGAGTGATCTTGGTTTTTTGGGATTGTTTATTTTCTTAGCTTTGATTGCTAATGCTTTTATAACAAGACAAGAGATAAAGAAGCTTGTGAAACATGGTGGTTGTGCTTCAGATTGGGCGGTCGACATCGCTGATATGTTGGCTGGGGCGCTCATTGTGTATTTGGTGTCAGGTGCCTTACTCAGCGCAGCATATTTTGACTTGCCTTACATCTTCATTATGCTCATGGAGGTGGTTAAGCTGCAGCTTGTGCGGGCTCAAAATTCGAAAGTCAATGCAGTGGATGTATTTCCCCCGTCTCGGAGTGTTACCTGATGGGCAACAAGCTTGCTGGCGTAGAAGCAGCTCGTGGGGTAGCCGCGCTGTTGGTGGTACTAGTGCATGCAACCAGTATGCTGGCTAGTGAGAAATATTTTGGCACCCAAGCGTTGGGTGGCTTGTTTAAATTTGGGCACGCTGGGGTCGATTTCTTCTTTGTGCTTAGTGGTTTCATTATCTACTTTATTCACCACACGGAACTGGGTCAAACTAGTTTCTTAGGTGCGTATTGGTACAAGCGATTTATTCGAATATTTCCTATTTATTGGATTGTCTTGTTTTTTTATGGCTTAATTCTTTTGTTTAGTCCCACAAAAGATATGTTTGAGCGCATTCCTGAGGTTATTTTAAGCGCCATATTATTAATACCAAATATTCACGGACCTATACTGGGTGTGGCTTGGACTTTAAGTCACGAGTTTTTATTTTATGCCATTTTTAGTTCACTTTTTTTTAGCAAGTGGCTAGGTTTTATAGTGCTCATGACATGGTTTGTTTTACTTCTATTTAATATAGTTACTAATTTTTTTGATGGTTTTCTTTGGGGTACCGTTATTTTTAGAATTTTTAATTTAGGCTTTTTCTTTGGTATGGCTGTCGCCTATTTGGTTTTGAACTACACGGTTAAGTTGCCAAAACTTTTACTCTGGCTGGGGGTCATCCTATTTTTTGGTGCGGGGGTGTTTGAGTCATGGGGGCCAGGTGTGCCCGTGGAGTGGCCACCACTGCATTTGGCCTATGCACTAGGCGCAGCGTGTGCGCTGTACGGCTTGGTTGGTTTAGAAAAGGCTGGGCGATTGAAGGTGCCCGGTGTGCTGGTTGAGTTGGGTAAGGCTTCTTACAGTATTTATCTGGTTCATGTCATTTTCATCATGCTCTTACAGCAGGTGCTGATCAGGCTGAAACCTTGGGGGTTGGTGCCCGACGCTCTCATTTTTTGGGCGGTGGTGTTTACAGTGACAATTGCAGGCACGTTTTTCTCAAAAGTAGTGGAGCAGCCTTTGCTAAGCAAGCTTCGCCCAAAGCGGCGTCATGAATACGCCTCAACGCCCAGGTAATCAGTGCACATGATCCAAAACGCTGCTTTAAAAACTTTTTTGACTACTCTTTCGCCGGGTGGGGTGCGGGGTAACTTGTCTGTCATGTTGTTTCATAAGGTGCCTGCACTTTCGGACCCACTGGCCCCTGGCGAATTGTTGCTGAGCTCGTTTGAATCAATTCTTGACTTCTTGCAGGCCAACACTTGTGTCATTCCGCTCACTGAAGGACTCAGCGCGCTTGCCAAAGGCAAGCTGCCGCCACGTGCTGTGGCAATAACCTTCGACGACGGCTACACAGAGTGGATGCAAAATGTGGCTCCAGCCCTTACCAAACGTGGGCTATCAGCTACGTTTTTTGTAACAACAGAGGTTCTCGGCGGCACCGTGCTGTGGCATGAACGCATTGTGGCTGCTGTGCGCGCCTTGCCTGATCGTGGGGCGCGTTTGCCTTATGGTTTTGCTGGGCAAGATGACTGGGCAGTACCCGGCGCGCGGGCCAATGTGGTGCGGGCGCTACAGGAGCGTCTTAAGTACCTGCCACTTTCTGAACGGCTTGCAACCATAGCGTTGTTGGAAGCGCAAGTTGCGTCGCCCCTTGAGCAGGCGCCTCGCTTTAGCAAGGCAGATGTGCGCGCGCTACACAGCATGGGCTTTGAGATTGGTGCACACACCATTCAGCACCCTATCTTGAATGAATGCACCGACCAAGACGCGTTGGCCGAAGTGGGCGGCAGCAAGGAAGCTCTTGAGGCCGTGATTGGCGGCAAGGTGGCCCTGTTTGCCTACCCCAATGGTCGGCCGGGTCTGGACTACCAGTCCAGTCATGTGGCCATGGTCAAGGCCTGCGGCTACGCCGGTGCGGTTGCCAGCAGTGGTGGTGTGGCAAATGTCAACTCAGACATTTACCAACTGCCGCGCACCACCACTTGGGGAAGCAGCCACTTGCACATGGCGTACCACATGGCACGTAATGCGTTGACACCAGCACAACACACCCGCACAACAGGCAGTGGCACCACCACGACAACTGATGTGCGCTGCCTGATGATCGCCAGCACCTTTGCGCCCATTCATGGCGGATCTGCCGTGGTGTACGAAAACCTGTGCCAACACATGCCCAAAGGCAGTATCCGCGTGCTGGCCGCCAGTGAAAATTATTTGACCCATCAGCCTATTGAAGGCTGGCAGAAGCATGACCAGGCTGCACCCTACCCGGTTGACAGGTTGCCGCTTTTACGGCCGTTGATGTTGCCACCACCCGCCAACATATGGGTGTCGGTTTACAGGCTGGTGTTACAAGACTTGCCGTTGTATGCGCGCTGCCTGTGGACGGCGGCCAGTATTGTGCGTAAGCATCACATCAACCTGGTTTGTGTTGGTGAGCTTGTCACTGGCAGCTGGCTAGGCTTTGCCTTGAAGCAGTTGTTTGGCTGCAAGGTCATCATTTATGTGCATGGTGAAGAGGTCACGACCGAGACTGGTGGCCGGCTTCACGGCAACCGGCGTGGTGTCTATCTGCGCCGCGCAGACAAGGTGGTTGCCGTCAGCGGCTTTACCTGTGACGCACTCACGCGTGAAATGGGCGTGCAACCAACCAAACTTGCTTTGATTCAAAACGGTGTGGATACGGACCGTTTCACCCCCGGTCACGTCGACCCTGCCTTTCTCGCTAGCCATGGCCTAGCTGATAAGAAAATTGTGCTGACAGTGGGCCGCCTGGTTCCACGCAAAGGTATTGACATGGCCATCAGGGCCATGCGGCTGGTGGTGAATGAAATGCCGAACGTGCACCATGTCATTGTGGGCGCCGGCGACTATGAACCCGAACTAAGACGCATCATTGCAGAAGAAAAACTAGCCGACTATGTGTCTTTGGTGGGCAAAACAAGCGACGCTGACCTACTGAATTACTTGCGCTGCTGCGATGTCTTTTTGATGCCCAACCGGACGATGCCAGATGGGGATACCGAAGGTTTCGGATTGGTTTTCAGGGAAGCCAATGCCTGTGCCAGGCCAGTAGTGGGGGGCCGCGCAGGCGGGGCGGTAGAGGCAGTAGTCGACGGTGAGAGCGGTTTTTTGGTGAATGGTAAAGATGCAGGCGATATTGCTGCGGCCTTGCTCAAACTGCTTACAGATCCTGGCTTAGCTAACCACATGGGGCGGCTTGGCCTTGAACTGGCTTTGGCGAACAACACCAAAGCAGTTGCTGACAGGTTTTTAAAAATGTGCGAGCGGCTGCTTTCAACCGGTCGGGCTTCATAACGTGTCTGCTGCACCACAACCACCACGCAGCCTGAAACTGACACTCATTTTGGGTGCAGCCTGGACGGTGGGCACCCGCCTGAGCATCAAAGGGCTTGGGTTTATGAACACCATCATCATGGCGCGCATGCTGCTGCCCGCAGACTATGGTGTGGTGGCTATGGCCATGCTGGTGGTTGGCCTGATTCAAGCGCTGATGGATTTTGGTGCAACCACTGCCCTAATGCGTAAAGCCGAAGTTACACCGGACGAAATCAACTCGGCATGGACGCTACGAATTTTTCAAAGTGTTGCTGTAGCCATATTGATGATCTTGGTGGCACCCTTTGCCACCGGGTATTTCAAAGAACCCAGGGTGGAATACGTGCTGTGGACATTGGCAGCCTGCGTAGCACTAGCGGGGGCTGGCAATATAGGCGTAACACTAGCGCAGAAGCAGTTCAACTTCGCTCTCGACTTCAGGTTGCTGGTTATCAGCAAGCTGCTTTCGGTGGTAGCCACCATTGGCGCTGGTCTGTATCTACGTGATTACCGCGCCCTGGTTATTGGGATTGCTACCGGCTACATCAGTGGATTTATTCTCAGCTATGCCATGCACCCATACCGCCCACGCTGGGCTACAAATAAAATTTCAGAAATTTGGGCCGTTACAAAATGGTTAATGTTGGCAGGCGTAGGTGGTTTTGTTCTGCGAAAGGGTGACGAGTTAATGGCGGCGCGTATTGGCACGACAACAGAATTTGGCCTATACAACGTGGGTGCTGACTTAGGTCAGCTTCCAACTGCCGAGGTGGGTCCAGCTATGCTGCGTGCACTCTTACCCGTTTTAACTGCTATTGAGGGGGGCACTACTGCAGTCAACTCAGCCGTCTTAAAAACAGTCTCGGCAGTAAACACAATCACGTTGCCTATTGGCTTCGGCTTTGCGGCAGTGGCAGCACCTGCTACGGCGCTCATATTAGGACCCGCTTGGACGGGTGCGGTTCAATTTGTTGCGATATTTGCTTTTGCAGGTGCCATTCAGATTATTCAAGGCCCATTTAACACTCTGTTACTTATGCGGGGTTATACGAAGATACAAAATCATGCAGTCTGGTTGGAATTTCTTGTATTTGTTGTAGCTGCAATGGCATTGGTACCATCATTTTCATTAATAGGTTTGGTTTGGGCTCGCATATTGGGTACAGTTGTTAATCTAATAGCAACTATAGTCGCTGCGCATCACTATTGTGAACTATCCTTAAAACGTACTTTTCTAACACTGTTGCGTCCCATGACAGGTGCAGTTTTAACGTATTTTACTGTACTAGAAGTAATTAACTACATCAATGGTGATTTTCTAAAAATATGTTTAGGCATTGTTTCTGGAGCAGTGATATTTATTACATGGAGTTTAGCATCGTGGCTAATTATAGGCAAGCCTGATGGATTGGAGTCAACTCTATTAAGCTATTTCGATAAATTATTTAATCAAAAGAAATGAGTAATAACATTTCATTGAGTTTAATCATACCAGCCTACAACAGAGCGGACTTGATTGGTGAGACAATTGAAGCTGCACTAGCACAATCTATTAAATTTAATGAAATTATTGTAGTAAATGATGGATCCACTGATAATACTCTTGAAATTCTGGCAAAATTTAATAGATATATAAAAATTATAGATACACCAAATCAAGGAGTTCAGGTTGCAAGAAATATCGGTGTTGTAGCAGCGCAATCCACTTATATTACACTGTGTGATTCAGACGACTTGTTAGATGCAAACTATGTCATCACGATAAAAAAATGGCTCGATGAACATAATAATAATAAGATCATCTATTCAAATTTTTTTACATTTGATACTCATAGTATTTATCCGGACAAATTCTCTTTAGCACCCGCAGATTATTTTTCAGGCGCAACTCAAATTGGTTATTTTTTAACAGACGTGCCAGAACTTTATGTAAAAACATTAAAATTTCAACCATTATTCTGCTCTGGTGTTACCATAGAAAGAGAATTCTACAACTCAATTGGTGGTTTTGATACTAAACTAAAAGGTATTGGTGCTGAAGATTGGGAATTTACGCTGCGTGCAGTTGCAAACACCACTACAGCATTGTGCATGCTGCCCATAGTGAAAGTTAGAAAACATACTTCTAATGATTCAGCCAACTCAACAAGACAGGCTTATGGTGAGGCATTGGTGCTAGAGTATGCACTTGCGCACCATGAAGAAGCCAAAAAATACAAAGATATTTTTCTGGCAGAAATTGAACACATCAGATTTGTAGCATTTGAACGGGCATTTGCGCGAGCAGATTTTGATCTGGCTTGTAAAGTCGCAAGGTTAATGCGACACAAGCCATTGTCTGTACGATTTTGGATTAAACGCATAATTACGTTATTACCACCTGAGCCAAGAATTAAATTGTGGAATGCAACAAAAAAATGATAAGTTTCATTTTTAAATTTACATAAAATGCCTGAATTTAAATCAATGCAGACAGTATACGTTAGCATTCTGAATTGGAATGCAGCGTCTGATACTCTTGCATGTATCTCATCACTTCTAAAATCTGAGTCGGTATTTAATTTATCAATGAAAATATTTGTCATTGATAATAATTCTGACTTCGAAGACTTTATTCTTTTAGAGTCAGGATTAATGGATGACCAAGTAAATTTAATCAAAAATGAAACCAACACTGGTTTTGCAGGCGGTCACAATTTGGTGATTAAACAAGCAATACAGGATCAGGCAGATTTTGTGTGGGTATTGAATAACGATACAACATTTCAAGAAGATGCATTACACCGCCTAGTCTCACTGGCTGTCAGTGATGACAAAATCGGCGCTGTCTCGCCAGTACTGGTTGCAGCGCATGATGAGAAGCATATCGACTTCTGCGGCGGCATGCATGACTGGAATGCTTTGAATGTGATTAAGCTTAGCAACTTGCATGATGCTAAGAAACTTCAAGAAAGTAACAATGAGAATACCTGGGTAAGTGGTGCGGCAATGTTACTTAGAGTTTCCGCAATGTCATCAGTTGGGTTACTTGATGAGGGCATGTTCGCTTATTATGAAGACAACGATATAAGCTGCAGATTAGTAAATGCCGGCTGGACTAATAAAGTTGCTTTTGACTGTATGGTACACCATGCCACGTCTACCGATGTATATGCACAACGACCAGCTTACTATTTTTACCTGATGGCCAGAAACTCATTTTTATTTTGGCAACGTCATACCCCTGCTGGTTATCGTAGGTTTCTGAGTCTACGTTTGTTGGACCGAGAAATCCTCATAGCTAATCGTTTATTGCATAGAGGATTTAGCACCAAAGGCAACGCGTGCCTGCTCGGCGTTTATGATGGAATAATGCTGAGGCAGGGTGTTCCAAAATTAGATCGTCCTTTTATGGCATTCTGGATGAAGACGTTAAGTCACCTATTAATGATAAATCATGCGAAGCATTTGGTTAATAAGTCCGATGGCCAACGCTAATTATTATAATAATTCCTTTGATTTTATTCGGCTGGCAGCGGCATTTGGGGTATTGATCAGCCATAGTTATCCTTTGGCTGGTTTATCTGAAATAACATACGCAAAAAATATTAGTGTCGGTACACTTTGTGTGTATATATTTTTTTCGATAAGTGGCTATTTAATACAACAGAGTTGGGATAGATCAAAATCTGTTATAGCGTTTATTATCAACCGAATTCTGCGCATTTATCCCGGGCTATTTATTTGTTTGCTATTGTCCACAATATTGCTTTTTTTCATTTCAAATTATAGTTTTCTGGAGTATTTTAGAAATATCAAAACATATCAATACGTGTTGACAAACCTGATACCGATATTGATGCCCTGGCAGGACTCACTCCCCGGTGTTTTTGAATCCACGATTTTCCCCATTGCTGTAAATGGTTCACTATGGTCAATTCGATATGAAATCGTCATGTACTTTGTTTTGTTGTCATTAATTTTAATCACTAAAAATCGTCTCAGTTTTCTAATAATTTTAATACTACTAACATTATTTACATGGTCGTATGCATTTGTAATTGGTCTGAAAGATCCGGGTCAAGTTATTTGGCGTGTTCAGTTTTTTAATTTAGACAGTACTTTTTTATTTCGTCTAGCGCCATTTTTCTTGGTTGGTGCTGCATTGGCTAAGTTGCCAATAATTATTTTTCAGAAGTATATTTTTTTACTTATACTAATAACGCTAGTGATATTTAATAACTCTGATTTAAATATGCCCATTCTTTGGATTGGTTTGCCATACTGCATCATTTTCCTAGCAATTCATTTACCAAATTTTTTTAAAAATTGGGCCAAACATGGTGATTTTTCTTTTGGAATATACTTGTACGCGTTTCCGATACAGCAAGTTGTATCAAATTCAAGTTACTTCAAGGATTCACATAATTTGCTAATATTGACTTCGTCCTTTATCGTATTTTTATTTGCGTATTTGTCTTGGCATTTGGTTGAGGCTCCATCGCTCAAAATGAAGCGTCCTTTGATAAAATATTTTCGTGATTTATATGTGTAAAGGTTTGAATGAAATTTAATTTGCTGATCAAAAATGTATTAAGTCTTATTCCAGTTGGATATAAGTATGAAATATTTTATCAATTTGCGCGTTTTCTCGGCATTGGGGGTTTTTTGGTGGATGGGCGACAGGGGCTATTTTTAGGTGCGGTATCAGACAGGGCCATCATGCGATCGTATCTGTTGCATAAAGAATGGTCATCTGAAATTATTCAACCTATTCGTAAGCTTCTTGAAAATGGTGGTACTTTTGTTGATGTAGGGGCAAACATTGGGTTGGTGTCTCTGGCGGTTTCTAAAAATGCCAGTGTGAATGTCATTTCTATTGAGCCTGATGATGAAAATTTTAAATTTTTGAAGGCAAATATAGCGATGCATGGCGTTGATAACATTACCGCGATTAATGCAGCTGCCTGGCATGAGGATGCAGAGCTTAGTTTCGAGAGAAATTCTTATAACTCGGGGGACCATCATCTAGGTGCTGCGGGTGAGTTTAAAGTCAAGGCGTTTCCACTTGATCAATTAGCATTGAGTTCTGGACCTATAGCTGTCAAGATTGATACACAAGGCGCTGAACCTGCCGTGTTGCAGGGTGCAACTGCTCTACTAAGTCGTGTAGATTTGTTAATAATTGAATTTTGGCCCTGGGGCATGAGTCGGATGGGTTTAGATGCAGCAGTGGCTATTGATATTTTGTCAGGTTTCTCTGGCAAAGCGCAGGTTATTGACCACGGTAATTTCAGCGACTGGATGACTATAGATCAAATGCGACTTAAGCTTGAAGAGTTTGTATTGCATCCCGCTGAAGTTAGGTCAATTGATATTTGCTTAGCAAAAATTACTTAAATTAAATCTTCTATGAAGGCTATATTTTCACCAAGTATTCCGTGGCTTAATACACTAAATAATCATCAGAATGGTATTGGGCCTGACCCGTCTCATTTGTTCAAGCTTCTCGAATCCCAGGGTATTGAGGTAAAAATTATTGATCCAACACGGGGGTTTAAAAATCCGTTTGATGGTAAAGATACTTTATTGCAGTCCATTGACCCATGGCGCGCTTTGAGCACAGCTTTTGGGGAGCGTGATGCTAATGTGGTTGTTTCTGTATTTGAAGGTGCGGCTATTTCGCTTAGTGCTATCAGGTGGACCATGCAACCGCGAACGTCCTTGGTGATGTGGGATATTGGTCTTACTGATTGGAGACTTCGCAACAAACTAATTAATTTTGCTCTCCCTAAAATTGATGAGTTAATGGTTCTGGGCGTTAACCAAGTTGACTACATAAAAAAGACTTACACAACATGCCCAAGTATTTCTGTTATTGGGCATTACATTGATGCTGATTTTTATCAGCAGGTGTCTTTATCTGCGTCAGGGCATATTCTTTCGGTAGGCGATGACGTTGGCCGTGATTTCCCAACGTTGAACGAAGCCACTCGTGGTTTAGGGCGCAAAGTGGTCATTAAGGCAAGCCGCCACCCGCCTGGCGACACGCATGGTGAAGTGCAAGTCATTAAGAACAGAATCAGCTTTTTGGAATTGCGTGATCTGTATGCACAAGCTGCCGTTGTTGTGGTGCCAACTTTTGTAACACCAAATGCCTGTGGCGTAAGTTCTATCTTGGAAGCGTCTGCAATGGGGCGGCCTCTTGTCGTCAGTGACAACCCCGGCATTAGAGATTTCGTCATTCCTAACGAGACTTGTTTAGTTGTGCCCCCAGGTGATGCAAGCGCTTTGCGGGAAGCAATTCATTTTTTGCTAGACAACCCAGTAGTTAGCAAACGCTTGGGTGATGGTGCAAGGCATTTTGTTGAAAAAAATTGCACTTGTGATGTTTTTGCTGACCGGTTCGGTAACGCATTAAGGCGCGTTGTTGAGACCAAAGAGCGGTCATCTAGACATTAGTTTTGCATTTGGGTGCCACGGTGGATGCTGACAGCCGCCAGCACAAGCAACAGCATTAAAAACCTTGGCGTATCAATGAGCGTGTCAAACAGCCCCACCACGATAAAACTGCTCAGTGCCGCAAGCATGGTGGCGTCAATTCTTGAACCTTGATGCGCCTTAGCGCCAGCACGCACCAGGGCCAACGTCAACAAGGCAGCCACGGCCAACAGACCAAGCCATCCTTGGTCAAACAGCAGACCCACAAACAGGCTCTTGATATGCCATTGCAAGTGCCCATCCACAGCAAAAAACCAGTTGTCTAACCCTGCAGAAAAGTCACTGTTTTGTAGCAAGTTGGGGCCACCGTCTGTGCTTAGTTGCAGCTTGTCTATGTCGACAGTGCCCAGTGGGTTTGTATAGGACAGTGACAGCTTCGTTGGACGCTGTCCCGCAGCCAGGTTGTTGCCAATAAGGTCGGCTTGCGCGGTGTGCCAGGTGCCTATCTTGCCGCTGATGTCTATGGGGATTTGAATGCAGTTGATGCTGGTCAGCATCAACTTTTCGCAGATGGACACGGACATTTTTTCAGTGGTCTGACTGGCCCGCACGTCAAGTTTGATCTGGTAGCGCCGGCCCTGCTCAACGGCAACAAATTGTTCAACATAAAGCGCATCACCAGAACCCAGGCGCAAAAAGGTGTTGTTGGCCTCGTTAGCCAGGCTATAAGTGCCGGCCCGTGGTAGCTGGGTGCCACGCCAGTAGTTGGTAACCGGGTATCGGCCCAAGCCCATGCCAAACAACTGTGTGGCCCAGTCGGGGTCACGCTGGCTAAGCGCGTCTGCCCAGTGCGCTTGGCGCACGCCCAAGTCTGTGTCCACTGTGGCCATGCGTGATTGGGCAAACTCGCCCTTGTAAATCGGTACTGCTATCAAAAGCATGGCAATGGCTAGGCCAAGCATCACCACGCTGCTACGCACTAGGTTTTGTTGGCGGTGCAAGCTTGCTGCCAGCACCAGCAGCACGGCAACACCAAAGGCAAAGTAGCCATTACGGGAAAAGGTAACCATGAGTGCATAGGTGGTGGCCAAAAGCAGCGCAGCACCTGCCAGCCTCAAAAAGTGGTTGCGCTTTTCAAACATGAGCGCAACTAGGAAAGGTGTTGCTGCCGCCAAAAAGCATTCAATGTAGGCGCCGCCAGTGTGCATTGCCGAAAACGGCCCGGTGACGCGGTAGGAGTTAGAAAAGTCCCACAGGCCAACAAATGTGATGCGCTCCCAGATGATGACTGCAACTGCCAGACCCAGCCCCAGTGACATGCCCCAGGCAAAGGTGCGCTGCGGTGTGACCCCAGTGGCAGACAAGCGTTTGAACAAACCAAATATCAGCCAGGCCCAAACAGCACCTTTGGCAATGCGCAAGGCGTTGTAGGGGCTGTAGTAGTTGTTGAAGGCGTTGGCATCGGGCCACTGCAAGGGCATGAGGCCGCGCGCGGTGCTGATGGCAAAGCTGATGGCCAACAAGGCGATAAAGACCTTGAGCCACACGTCTGCTGGCTGACGAACCTGCTGAGTGGAGGTGGGACGAGGGCTACGGGCAAAGCCAGTGGCGAGCACAACGGCCAGCAACACATCGAATTCGTCCAAAAAGAAGCGCCCGCTCCAGGGGGCCAGGTCAAATACCGGTAATGCTGCGGGGATGATGGCAAAGGCCCACACGGGCTTATGCCATACAAGCACTGCACAGGTGGCAAGCACGGCAGCCACCAGCACCGGAAACGCCGGAAAGCTCATGGCCCAAACGCCAGCGCTTGCAAGGCACAAACACAGCCAGGGCGGCGGTGTTTTTGTCGGTGTTTTGGGTGCGGAGGCTTGCCGGGTGGGCGGTGCTACTGGCACTGATGGGCTGGGTTGCGTGGGGCTAACGGTAAGCTGCTGCAACATGCGCACAGCAAACCAACTGGCCAGGCTGGCAATGAGCAGATTGGTGGGGTCAGGGTGTGTGGTGGTTAAAAACAGTTTGCCTACTTCTATGACCGTGGACACGGCCAAGGCTCCTGCCATGGCAAACCCAGGCGTGCGCCCGCGTGCCCACGCCAGTACCGCTATGGGCGTGTAAGACAAGGCAACAACACCCAAGCTGAACAGCGCCTTGGCTTCAGAGGTGAAGTAATGGTAGTAAAACGGGGTGAAGTTGGTTTGGCTGAATTGGGCTTGTGCACCGGCTAACCCGCGCCATTGCAGGGTGAAAAACCCATTGATTTCAAGCAATACGATCACGTAGGCCACGGCACCGGGCAACGTATACCGCCGCAGCATGGCGGTGATGCGTTCTGGCGGCCAGTTGGCGGCCTGTTGGCACAGTGCCAAGCCGCCGCACACCCCTGCCACCCGTGTCAGCACCGACAGCCCTTGTGTGATGCCGGTTGCCATGAAAAACTGGACGGACTCAATGACACAGCCCAGCAGCAAGCCGGTGAGCGATGCTTGGATATAGGTGGCAGGCTTGGGGCTGCGCCAGCTTGCCAGCAACACGCCAAAAGGCAGGGTCAGCGTTGCCTCTGCAATCAGTTGAATGCTGACCAGAGCCGCGCTGTGGGTCGAGCCTGCAAGCAGCCAACCCCATGCATTGCCATTGACTTTTTCGGCCAGTTCAGGCCAGGAGATGAAAAAGTCGTACGGAAAAAAAACCAACGCAAAGTAACCAAACACATAAGCATCAAGCGCCAGGGTTTTGAGCCGCTTGGAGTTGCTGAGAAATGATTCAAACAATGTCTCGAACCAATGCGCGTAGCGTGCTGCCAGCAATATGCCAAGGCCACCGCCAATGCATTCGGCCACGATGTCGTTAAGCGACACCGTGCGCTGCGGGAAATAGAGTTGCGTAAATTCAACCCCCACGGCCAGCGCCACCGAAAACGCCAGGGCTGGCACATACAGCAAGAAACGCGGCAGCCTTTGAAAGGTTTGGGTGAGCAGGTAGGCGGTTAAAAAGCCCACGGGCACGTAAAGCACGCCGTTAGAGATCCAGTCAGCGCGCGACCCCACACCAAGGTTCAAAAACGGAATGTTTTGAAAAGCCGCCCAGGTGTCGTCAAAAGTGCGGTCTTTGTACTTGAGCGGCACCAGGCTGCCGTAAATGACAAAAAGTACATAGCCCAGCCAGAGTGGTAGTGATGAGTGTGCGGGCTTGGCTGTGGGCATGGGTTGCATTATGAATTGCCCGGGCGTGGGTTGGCATGCACGAGCCAGTTTCTGCAAGGTAGGCGCGGCGCCCTCACCAAGTACATTCACTTTGTTTTGTTACCCGCCTGGCGCAATGAAGTGCTATAACAAGAGAAGCTATCAGCGTTTATGGAGCATGGGCTAGAGTCCTTTTCGGCATATGAAGGTTTGAACATATTCACATGAGGGGTAGCAGTTGACACACATCAGTTTGAAGCACGCTGCACTGGCCACCTTGGGCTGGCTGGTGTGTACTGTGGCCGCTAACGCAGAGGTGCTGCAGGTGGGGCCAACCCGCAAGATAACGAGTTTGGCAGTGGCGGCTGTTGTGGCGAAAAGTGGCGACACGGTCGAGGTAGACGCCGGCACGTATACGGCTGATGTGGCCATTTGGTCGCAGAGCAATTTGACAGTGCGTGCGGTGGGCGGCCGGGTGCGCTTGCTGGCCCTGGGTGCTGCGGCAGAAGGCAAAGGCATTTGGGTGGTGCGTGGTGGCGCTTTTGCCGTACAGGGTTTTGATTTTGTGGGTGCCAAGGTGGCCGACAAAAATGGCGCGGGCATTCGGTTTGAAAAAGGCCAGCTCAGCATCAAGGACTGCACGTTTACCGGCAACGAAAACGGCATTTTGACCAGTGGCGACAAAGATGCCGAGCTGTTGATCGAAAACAGCGAGTTTGGCAACAATGGTTTTGGTGATGGCTACAGCCACAACCTGTATGTGGGTGCCATCAAAAAGCTGACAGTCACGGGCAGCGATTTCCACCATGCCAAAGTGGGGCATTTGCTCAAGAGCCGCGCCGCCGAGAACCACATTTTTTACAACCGCTTGACGGATGAAACCGGTGGGCGTGCCAGCTACGAGCTGGAATTTCCAAACGGCGGGCTGGCTTATGTGGTGGGCAACCACATTCAACAGGGCTCACAAACTGAAAACCCCACGCTGATTTCGTTTGGCGCCGAGGGCTACAAGTGGCCACGCAACGAGCTGTACTTGGTGGGCAATACTTTGGCCGACGACCGCCCCAGCAACGGCAAGTGGCTGGCCGTGCGCACCGACCCAGGTGCCAAGCCCGTTAACCTGGTGGTGAAGGCACTCAACAATGTGTTGGTGGGCACGGGTGAGCTGGGTGCAGGCATCACTGCGCCGCAAGTGGCTGGCAATGGCGGTGCAGTCGGCACGGGCGGCGCCGCAGGAGCGGGCGACGTGGCGGGCGCCAGGCCTTTTGTGCTGGACATTCGCAACAACATCAATGTGGATTGGGATGTGTTTGTGCAAGCATCCCGCCAGGACTACCGCCTGAAGAACCCCGCCAGCCCTCCACTGAAACCCTTGCTCCCCGGCACAGCCAACGGCGTGGACCTGACCCCCAAGCGTGAATACGTGCACCCCAGGCAGACGCGGGGGGTGATGGCTCTCAACCTTCACCGCTTTTCAAAGAGTCACCCTTCTGCTGCATGGCCTCTTCCATACTGGCCGTGTTGGCCACCAGCTCAAGGTGGCTCAATATTTCTGGTTCTCGGCGCCCGATATAGCTTTTGACAGCCGGATTGGCCAGCAACTTGGTCAAGTAGCCTTTGGCAACCACCAGGTTGAGCAACTCTGAGCCGTAATGGCTTTCGGCGTCTTTGTATTGCGTCTGTACCTGGCTCATCTCTTTTTCAAGCTTGACGAGTTGCTCCAGGGGTGGGGCTTTGCTATCACGCTCCGGCGGCGGCACATCCGCACGCTGCTCC
>Ga0100398_1001912_pt1 | contig 17671 bp, 7 predicted proteins | sample CryGeymeta201522_FD_81568 | JGI IMG/M metagenome (GOLD analysis project Ga0100398, IMG submission 81568) | Groundwater microbial communities from Crystal Geyser aquifers in Utah, USA - Crystal Geyser metaG 2015-22 | ecosystem: Environmental > Aquatic > Deep subsurface > Groundwater | place: USA...
CGCGACCCCGCCGGTGCCGGCGGCGCGCACCACGACGGTCTGCGTCTCGGGGCCGGGGCCGCCGGGCGCGACATCGACGGTCACCTGCACCGTGTCGCCGACGCCGAGGCCGTCCGACACCGTGTAGGTGAAGTTGGCTTCGCCGCTGAAGCCCGGGGTCGGGGTGAACACCACGTTGTCGTCCGACATGTCGCCGGGCGTGCCGTTGTCGTCCAGCGTCACCGCGCCGCCGACGCCGTCCGCCACGCTGTCGATCCGCAGCGGGTCGAGGTTGGCGTCGATGTCGTTGGCCAGCAATGCGCTGGCGGCGATGGTGAGCGTCACGTCTTCATCCGTGCTCGCCATGTCGGGCGCCCCGAACACGCGCACCACGCCGTCCGAGAACTGCGCCTTGCCGACATTGACCAGGTAGTCGGTTCCGTCGGTTCCCACCGTGTCGGTGACCACCAGCGCCGGGGCGACGAAGATCGGGTCGGTCCCCGCCGCCACCGTGTAGTTGGCGCGCGGGCCGGAGAAGGCGAACACGTCCTCGCCGTCCGCGACGACGCCGCTGTCGTCGAGCTTGCCGACCATCACATCGTCGCCCTCGCCGCCGGTGAACACGTCCACATCGTTCGACGACCCGATCGGGTTCGAGACATAGACGTCCGCGCCGTCCGTGCCGCCGACCACGTCGGAGCCGTCGCCGCCCAGCACGACGAGGGGGTCGGTCGGCGACAGCGTCTGGTTGCCAGCGCCGCCCACATCGAAGATCACCCCGGTGGTCAGGTTCTGGCCGTTGAAATCGGTGCCCACCGTGTCGAAGGTGTTGTCGGCGAAGAAGTCGATCACGCCCGGCGCCGGATTGCTGTAGGAGAAGCCGCTGCCGGAATTGGCGATGGCGTTGCCGGAGATGTCGAGCGCGCCCTGGCCCGCCTGCTCGATGTTCACGGCGGTCCGGGCGAACTCGATGATGTTGCCGGTGACGGCGCGGTCGATCCCGCCGCCGTTCAGCCAGATCGCCCGGTTCCACGACGCGGTGTCGAAGCTGCCGGTGAAGGCGCCGGTGAAGAGGTTGTCGGCGATGGTCACAGAACCCGAGCCCAGCGCGTTCGTGAACACCGCGTAGTCGCCGGTCGCGTTCGGTCCGCCCGCCACGTCGCTGTAGAACACCGAATTGACGATCTCATGCGCGCCCGCGCCGGCGATGGTGACGCCGCGGAAGCCGCCCGTGGTGTCTGCGGTGTTGCGCACCTCGACGCCGTCGAGCGTGAAGCCGGTCGTAGCCGAAACGGTCATCTCGCCGATGATCACCGTCTCCGCCCCGCGGCCCGCGTCGTCGCCCGCCAGGCCCGCGTTGGCGCCCTCGATGGTCACGCCGATGGGAACCGTGAGGTCCTCCGCAAACTCTCCGGCCGAGACCAGCACCGTGAAGCCGACAGTGGCCGCGTCGATCGCTTCCTGAATGGTGGCGAACCTGCCGACGATGAACCGGCTCTCGTCGAGCAGGAAAACCGGGTCGGTGAGGTCGAGCACCGCGTCGTCGAACACCAGCGTCTCGATGCTGGTCAGCGTGTCGCCGCCGCCGGAGAAAGCCGTGTCGGTGACGGTGTCGAAGCTCTGCACCGCCAGGCCGGGCGCGGTGGTGAAGCTGACCTCATGATCCGCAAGGCTTCCGAGGAAGAACGCCACGTCGTCGCCGCCGCCGCCGTTCAGCGTGTCGTCGCCGTCATCGCCGAACAGGATGTCGGCGCCGTCGCCGCCGTTCAGTGTGTCGTTGAACGGCGTGCCGGACAGTTCGTCAACGCCGTCAGACCCCGTGAACGTGAGGGGCGAGACGTTGGAGAAGCCGAACACGCCATAGTTCGATCCGAAGAAATCGAAGGGCGAAAACTCGACGGGATCGGACCCGCCGACCACCGGCGTGAGGAACGCCACCGGGTTGGTGAAGGTGTTGCCGGTCGCGTTCTGGCCGTCGAAGCCGCCGTCGAACGAGACGCCGAACAGGATGCTGTCGATCGCGTTGCCGGTGACCGTGACGTTCTCGGCGGTGATGATCGAAATGCCGGCCGTGGCCGCCGGTTCCGCGACGCCGTTGAGCGTGTTGTCCGTCACCGCGACGCCGCTGGCCGCCTCCAGAATCAGGATGTAGGTCGCCACCGCGTCGTCGCGCTGCAGGCCGAGCGCCGAGACGGTGTTGCCGTCCACCACGCCGCCGGCGCCGCCCGAAAGCTGGATGCCGTTCTGCGCGATGGCGTCGGAGGCGTCCAGGAAGCCCGAGCCGGTCACCGTGTTGCCGGTGATCGTGGCGGTCAGGCCCGCGCCGACGGCGGTGACGCCGTTCTTCTGGAAGTCTTCGGCCGTGTTGCCGGAAATCGTCACGGCGCGCGGCGCGCCGTCGTCGTTGATGGCGACGATCGCGTTGCCGCGCTGGGCGCCCTTGGGCGTGTCGTCGATGTTCAGCGGATCGCGGACCCCGGTTACCGTGTTGCCGGTGATGGCGCCGGAGGCGTCGAAGAACAGCACGCCCTCGATGTCGGGGATGTCGCCGCCCGGCATCGCCTCGCCAAGGCCGCGGCCGTCGATGGTGAAACCTTCGATGGTCAGGCCGTCGCTGTCGCGCACCGTCACCACCGCCGCGCGGTCGCGATCGCCGCCGTCGCTCGCCGCAAGGTGGTTGAACACCGGCGAATCAGGCATCTCGATCACGGCGTCGGTCATCGTCTTGATGGTCAGACCGTCGATCCCGTCCACGAGCACCTGCTCGCGATAGGATCCCGCGCCGACGCGGATGGTGAAACCGTCGGATGCGGCGTTCACCGCAGCCTGGATCGTCGAAAAGGTGGCGGTCAGCGCGTCATCGGCGTTGAACAGGGCCACAACACCGGGGGCGATGGCTATAGGCATTTCACGCTCCATAAGAATTTACACATCGTCTGATCATCGAAAGTCACGGCGTCGACATGCGGAAGCCGACTCGATGACCAACGCACAGCTATGGAAGTTTGAGTTTTGTGAAGATTAGTTGACAGAACAACCATGGGTTGAATCACCATTATGCAATCGAAGCCGTGGTTGAAAGTGCAACCGATGGCGCGACGATAGCCGCTCATTTGTGTTAAATTCAAGCGATATGTGCCGTCTTGCAGGTTTTTCCTTGGTTTCAGAGGATTGGCGCCCTGCGAAAGGTGCGGCGCACAAAGTTTTTTTACTTGCCTGATCGGGCCGCATCGCCAAAAATTTATACGTTAATATAATTTTAATATTTGCGGAAATCGAGTCTTTTTATTGCCAGATTTAAGTATAAATAGGCTATTTATTTATAATAATTTAAATAACATTTCAAGGCACGCTCTTGGTTTTTGTTGATTTTCGAATAATTTTAGACTATTCCAAGGTTTGGCTTTTATCGAATCTGGTGGTGCGTCATGTTGAACTTGGGCTTTGTAACTCCCTCCGGGTTGACGTTGATCGGCGCGGATGGCGCGATGCTGGCCACCGGCGCCGGGGTCAGCCTGCGGATCGCCGCCGGGTCTCTCCCCGACGCGGCGACGGTGCAGGTCACCGTGTTCGACGCCGCCAACCAGCAGATCGGCGGCTTCACGGCGCCCTACGCCGACAGCTTCACGGCGTCGGCCGAACAGCTCGATCTCGCTGCGCTGGCGCCGGGCGCCGCGCGGATCGAGGCGGTCGCGCGCGATGCGCAGGGCGCGCCGGTTTCGCCTGTGGCGTCGGCGACGTTTTCGCTGTTTGAGGCGTCGCCGCTGGTGGCGCAGGCCGAGGACGCGACGATCACCGACGTGGGGGTCGCCTCGGGCCAGCGCATCACCCGCGTCGTCTCGCCCGACGCCCCCGACGCCGGCGGCAACGTGCGCGCGGGCGCGGTGGGCGACGCTTATGTGGATTTCGGCGTCGAGGCCGGCGACGCGCTGACCTTCACCGTCGAGACGCCGGGCGCCGGCGTGTACGCCGTCACGTTCCGCTACGCCAACGGCGCATCGGCCACCCGGCCGCTCGACCTCTCCATCAATGGCGCGGCGCCGGTGCAGATCGGCTTTGCGCCCACCGTCAATCCCGGCGGCGACAACTGGGCGGCCTGGACCGACCTGACGGTGGAGCTGACCCTGGCCGCCGGCGCCAACACCGTGCATCTCGAGATCCCGGCGGGGTTCACCCAGGGCCCCAACATCGACCAGGCGACGTTCACGCCGCTGGCGCTCACGCCGGACAACGCCGCGCCCGGCGCGCCGACGCTGGACAATCTCGCCGTGCTGGAGAACGCGCCCGGCGCGACCATCGGCACGCTGGCCGCCGTCGACCCCGATATTGGCGATACGGTGAGCTTCACGGTGGACGACGACCGCTTCGAGGTGGCGGGGACCACGCTGAAGCTGAAGGACGGCGTGTTCCTCGACTATGAGGCCGAGCCGACCGTCGCCGTCACCGTCACCGCCACCGACAGCTTTGGCGCGACATCGGCGGCGGATTTCATTCTCAACGTCGGCGACGTCGATGAAGGCGTCGCGCCGCCGCCGCTGGTGGTGCAAGCCGAGGATGCGACGATCACCGACGTGGGGGTCGCCTCGGGCGGGCGCATCACCCGCGTCGTCTCGCCGGACGCCCCCGACGCGGGCGGCAACGTGCGCGCGGGCGCGGTGGGCGACGCCTATGTGGATTTCGGCGTCGAGGCCGGCGACGCGCTGACCTTCGATTTCGAGGCGGCTGTCGCCGGGGTCTATGCCGTGACGCTGCGCTACGCCAACGGCGCATCGTCCACCCGGTCGCTCGACATCTTTGTGAACGGCGCGGACCCGGTGCGGGTCGGCTTCGATCCGACCGTCAACCCCGGCGGCGACAACTGGGCGGCGTGGACCGACCTTACGGTGGAGCTGACCCTGGCCGCCGGCGCCAACGCCGTGCGCCTTGAGATCCCGGCGGGGTTCACCCAGGGCCCCAACATCGATCAGGCGACGTTCACGCCGCTGGCGCTCAACCCCGACAACGCCGCGCCCGCCGCGCCGACGCTCAGCAACCTCGCCGTGCTGGAGAACGCGCCCGGCGCGACCATCGGCGAACTGGCCGCCGTCGATCCCGATGCGGGCGACACGGTGACGTTCTCGGTGGACGACGCCCGCTTCGAGGTGGTGGGGACCACGCTCAAGCTGAAGGACGGCGCATCCCTCGACTACGAGACCGAGCCGACCGTCGCCGTCACCGTCACCGCCACCGATACCGGCGGGCTGACCGCGCAGGCCAGCTTCACCCTCAACGTCGGCGACGTCGATGAGGGCGCGCCGCGCGAGACGATCCGCATCAACTTTCAGGATGGCGCCACCCCGAAGGCCGACGGCTATCTGGTCGCGAATTTCGTCGGCTATGGCGACCGGGGCAACGGCTACAGCTACGGCTTCATCACCGAGGCGTCCGCCATCGACGCGGACGGGACGACCAACACGCCCATCGATCCCTCCGGCTTTCCCGGCAACGCCATCGCCGAGCGCACCAGCGGCGTGTTCGCCACCTACGACCCGCGCCTGACCGGCTATGCGCATCTCGACAAGAGCGACTATCCCACCCGCGTCGGCTTCGAGATTGCGCTCGCCAACGGCTGGTATGAGGTCACCGTGTCGGTCGGCGACACCGGCGGCGCCAACGACAGCATCTACGCCCTCCAGGTCGAGGGCGTTCCGACCTCCTCCTTCGTGCCGGTGGACACCTACAAGACCGAACTCAAGACGGTGCTGGCCAACGTCACCGACGGCTTTCTGACGCTTGCCGCGCCCGGTGGCGTGCTGACCGAAGTGCAGTATCTCGAAATCCGCGCGCTGCCCGACCTGACGCCGGACGACGACCGCGCGGCCCCCGAGGACTATGGCGCCTTCAGCAATCCGATCGCGGTCTCTGGCGTGGGCGCGGCGCAGGCCGAGATTGCGCTGAACCCGACCGACGGCTCCATCGCGCAGATCAGCCCGGCCTCGGACCTGGTGATCGGTCTGACGCTGGCGCCCGATCGCCAGGGCATCCTGCTGGACAGCCTCGGCGACGGGTCGATCCGGCTGTTCGAAACGCTTACCGGACAGGAAGTGGCGTTCTCCGCCAACACCACGGCGGGTTTCGACTCGCTGACGATCACGCCCGTCGGCGGGTTCGCCGAGAACACCAGCTATACGCTGGCGATCGACGGCGCGCGCGACCGCGGCGCCGTGGGCGAGATCGACGGGGCGACGCGCGACTTTCTGAAATTCACCACGACCTTTGTCACCGGCGCCGCGCCGGTCGTGACGCCGAGCGGCGTCGCCTTCGCCGACACCGTCGAGGCGACCTCGGCGCTGCTGACCTCGGTCGCGGTGTCGCCCGATGGCGGCTGGCTCTACGCGGCCTCGCTGACCGGCGAAATCAAGCGCTGGGCGATCGACCCGGCCGATGGCGGACTGTCGGGCGAACAGACCCTGACGCTGTCGTATTTCCAGCAGGACAACGGGCCGCGCGGCATCATCGGGCTGGCTTTCGACCCGACGAACCCCTCCGTCCTGTGGGTGACCGACAACGAGCCGGTGCCGCTGAGCGGCCGCGACAACGGCGTTCCCGACTTCTCGGGGCGGCTGTCGAAGATCACGCTGGACGCGGGCGCCGCGTTCACCGGCGCGGCGGAGACCTATCTCAAGGGACTGCCGCGCTCGAACGGCGACCATGTCACCAACAGCGTCGTGTTCCGCGCCAATCCCGAGGCGGGGGCGCCCGGCCAGCCCGATTTCCTGCTCTATCTGACTCAGGGGTCGAACAGCTCGATGGGCGAGGCCAACGCCGCCTGGGGCTTCCGCCCCGAGCGGCTGCTCAGCCCGGCGATTCTGGAGATCGACACCACCCGGACGGCGCCGGAAGGCGGCTTTGACCTGACCACCGAGCCGCTGCCCGACGACGGGCTGAACCGTCGCTTCGGCTATACCGACGTGGTGGACGGCGTGCTGGTTCCCACCGACGACGGCGATCTGAAGAACGGCGGCATCGCCATCGACAGCGGCCCGTTCGCCGGCAAGTTCCTGCACTTCGGCGCCAACGGCGTCGCCACCGTGCGCGAGGGCGCGGAGGCGTCGAGCGCCCTGACGCAGGCGTTCTACAACCCCTTCGCGCCCGACGCGGTGGCGAAGATCTTCGCCACCGGCGCGCGCAACGCCTATGATCTGGTCTGGCACTCCAACGGCTTTCTCTACGCGCCCACCAACGGGTCGGCGTCCGGCGGCGCGACGCCCGACAACCCCGCGACGGTCGAGAATGAAGGGCTTGTCGGCGTCGGACGCCAGGACGACTATCTGTTCAAGGTCGTCGAGGGGGCTTTCCTGGGCCACGCAAACCCGCTGCGCGACCAGTTCGTGGTGGCGGGCGGCAATCCGACCGCAGGCGTCGATCCCAACGAGATCGCGCTGTATCCGGTCGGCACTCAGCCCGAAACCGCCTATGACCCCTCGCTCGCCTATTCGCTGGGCGCAAGCCGGTCGCCCAACGGCGCGATCGAATACAAGAGCGCGGTGTTCGGCGATCTGCTGAACGGCGCGCTGATCTTCGCCGAGTATTCGGCCGGCAACGCCCTGCGCGCCGTGCTGTTCGACGGGAACGGCGACGTGGCGCAGGATTTCCAGCTGCGCGACGCGGCGGGCGATCTGATCACCTACGCCGATCCGCTGGACGTGATCGAGGGCGCGGACGGGCGCCTCTACCTGCTGACGCTGGACCGCGCCACCGGACAGAGCCTGATCGTGCTGCTGGAGCCGACGCCGCTGGTTGGCGACATTTCGGCCGATGAGGACGGCGACCTGCGTCTTGGCGTCGTCAGCGGCGCCAACCCGGCGCAGACCGTGCTCGACCTCGACGGCGTGGACGCCGACATCGTCGCGGCGTCGGTCAGCATCGACGGCGGCCCCGCCCAGGCGCTGACCCGTGACGCGCAGGACCGCTTCATCGCCGACCTGTCGGCGTTCAGCGGCCGGGTGACGGCGGCGGTCACGGTGACCGACGACGCGGGCAACACCGCGACGACGCAGATCTGGCTCACCGTCGGCGCCGGATCGGTGACGATCGACGCCCCCGACTTCACCATCGTCAGCGAACAGGGCGGATCGAGCACGACCATCGCCCGCGTGCTCGACGACCCCTCGACGCACGAGGCGGGCGGCAACAACGATTTCAACGGCGACGGTCTGAACGACAACTTCGACGGTCGCGGCTATGTGGATTTCAACGGCTCCGCAGAAGACAAGATCAGCTTCACCTTCGAGGCGCCTGCGGCGGGCGTCTATGACGTCGCGCTGCGCCTGGCGAACGGCTCAAGCGGCGCGCGACCGATCGCCGTGAAGCTTGGCGACCAGACCATCGCGGTGCCGGACACAAGAACCGGATCGTTCACGACGTGGCAGGACCGGGTGGTGACGCTGACGCTCGCCGCCGGCGTGAACACCATCGTCGTCACCCAGACCGGCGGCGCCGGGCCGAACATCGACAGCGCCACGGTGACGCCGGTGGCGATCGGGCCGGTGATCGCCCCTGACGGCGCCATGGTCATCGACGGCGACCCGTTCAATTTGTTCGAGGCGGAGGACGCCTTCCTGTTCGGCGCCGCGGCGGTGAACGCTGGCGGCGCCGGCGCCTCGGGCGACGCCTTCGTGACCTTCACCCCCGGCGCCGATCAGATGGTCACCTGGCTGGCCGAGGTTTCGGAGACCGGCGAATACGCGCTGCAGATCGTCTATGGCCTGCCCTCCACCGAGGCGGCGCGGCCGATGACGCTGCTGGTTGACGGCGTCGTCGTCGAGATATTGCCGTTCGCGCCGGGCGCGTCGCCCTCGGCGGCGGACTGGAGCGTTCAGGAGGCGGCGCTGACGCTGGAGCCGGGCGTCCACACCATCGCGCTTCTGGCGCCGAGCGGCGTGGGACCGGCCATCGACCAGCTTCGCCTCGGCGGCGCGCCGATCGTGTTCGAGCCGGTGTTCGCCGTCATCAACGGCGAGGGCCGCATCGAGCTTGAGGCCACCGACGACACGACGCTGATCCTCAGCCCGACCGAGGCCACCTTCTACTTCACCGTCAGCGACACCGGGCGCTATGCGTTCGATCTCGCCGCCAACCCCGGCGCGCCGAATGGGCAGGACATCACCCTGTTTCTGTCGGCCAATGGCGCGCCCGCAACCCAGATCGGCGCGGCGGCCTTCCCCGGCGTGGACGAGATCAGCCTGTTCGCGGGGCTTGAGGCGGGCGTCGATTATGCGCTGACGGTGATCAGCGCCGCGCCCGGCGCCGATGCGCTCGACTATCTCGACGTGCGCAGCGCGCCGGGCGCGGCGATCACGGTGCAAAGCCTGGACGCCGCGCTGTTCGCGAACCGCCTGCAATTCAACTATATCGAAGATCCGACCGAGACGCGCGGCACCGGAAACGACCGCGTGTACAAGGATAGCGGCGTCGTGCGGCTGACCAACACCGGGGCCGAGGCGCTGGAATTCTTCGATGTGGGGCTGACCGGGCCGTTCGTTCTGCAGAACCCCACGGCGCTGAACGGGTTGTCGCTGGCGGTCGGGGCCTCGATCGACGTGACCGTGCTGTTCGACCGCAGCCAGTATGCCGCGCCCACCGGATCGAACGGCGCCATCGACAACACCTCGACCGTCTTCACCGGATCGCTGGACATCACCACCAACGACATCGTCACCCCGGTGGCCAGCATCGACCTGGCGGGTTTCTGGCAATCCGTGCCGGAATCCGGCATGGAGCCCAACGTCAACGAGATTTTCCAGGTTTTCGGCCTCGGCAATTTCTACGAGGGCCTCTCGCTGAAACAGGGCGGCGCGAAGTCGGTGCTGGGCGACGACGGCGTCTATCGCGCCGTCAACGACCAGGAGGTGCTCTCGTCCTATTGGCGGATCGCCGACGGCTACGACAGCGCCACGGTGACGCAGATCGCGGCGTTCCACGGCCCGTCGCCGGCGCGCATCAAGCTTCACGCGCCCGGCGACATCGCCAACACCTCCGACCTGTATCGCCATGGCGACGACTACAACCAGTCGCTCCTGCCGATGAAGCCGAACGGCGGATTCTCGACGTCAACCTTCAACAACATCAAGGTGCCAGACCTATGGGACGGTGACGACGTGTTCGGTTTCGTGATCGCTAATGCGCATTCCACTGATCCGCGACTGAACGCGATCGGTGATTTTCTTGTGGATGTGAATGATGTTCGCTACAGAATTCTATCAAGCACCGATGCGAGCAATTTCGAAACCGGTGAGCGGGTCAAGATTGCAAACCTGGATCTTTTACAACAGGGTTACTACGTTCGCGTTCTTCAGGCTTTCGACACTGAAATGAATGCTATCGAACATACATATATTATCATGCAGGACTATACTGGGATAAACTTTGACTACAACGATAACGTCTATATCGTGCAGGGCATCACGCCAGCGGGGTTTGACGACATACTTGTCTGAGGCTGGGCTTCGCTGACCAGAGCCGCAGGCGCGGCGATGCGCGCGCCTGCGGCCGGCGGCAGGGATCCCCGGCGCAGCGGCGGACGTCAGTCCCCGGCGGTCTGACCGGGCCCGGCGTCGCTGCCGGCGTCGCTCCCGACATCGCTCCGGGCGGCCAGCGTCGGCGCGCCCGTCTGGATCACCGGCTCCCGCCCGCCCCGCAGCACCGAGTTTCCCGCAAAGAGCGTGCTCTGGTCGATCGGCGACGGGTTGAGCCAGTCGTCCTCCGGCATCTGCCCCGACTGGCCATAGGCGGCCAGCGCGTTGCCGTAGCAGGCCTTGCGCACAACGTCTTCGGCGACGCCGGTCTCCAGCGCCAGCCGCGCGGTTCTGGCGACCCCGAGACAGTCGGATATGCCCCAGTCGCAGGCGCTGTCCACGATGATGCGCTCGCCGCCATAGGTCTTGAGGATCTCCACCATCCGCGCCGCGCCCATCTTGGTGGATGGATAGATCGAGAACCCCGCCCAGTAGCCGCGCTGAAGGGTTTCAGCCACGGTCTCCTCGTTGTTATGGTCGATGACCACCATCGAGGGATCGACGCCCATCTCGGCGCACACGTCCATCGAGCGCGACGTGCCGCGCTTCTTGTCGCGATGCGGGGTGTGCACCATCACCGGCAGGCCAAGCTCCTTCGCCAGCGCAAGCTGTTGGCGGAAATAGCGATCCTCCAGCGGCGTCTGTTCGTCGTAGCCGATCTCGCCGATGGCCACCACGCCCTCCTTGAGCGCGAAGCGGGGCAGCCACTCCATGACGCCCTCGGCCAGCTCCTCGTTGTTGGCCTCCTTCGAGTTCAGCCCCACGGTGCAATAGTGCCGTATGCCGAACTGTCCGGCGCGAAACCGCTCCCACCCCACGATGGACGACAGATAATCGACATAGGTGCCGACATAGGTGCGCGGCTGGCCGACCCAGAACGCCGGTTCGATCACCGCCACCACGCCGGCGGCGGCCATCGCCTGATAGTCGTCGGTGGTGCGCGAGATCATGTGCGCGTGGGGGTCGATCAGCATCATGTCAGCGCCTCCTGCGTCAGCTCGCCGGTCGCGACCGCGCGCGCCAGCACGGCGGCAACCGCCGGATCGTCGCGAAACGGCAGCACCGGAATCCAGAGGTCCGCCGCCACGGCGCGCCCCGCCGCCCAGCGCTCACGCGCGTAATCGGCCAGCATCCGCGCCAGCTCGGGATTGGCGCGCGCGCGCAGCCCCTGGATCGGCGCCAGCGCGCTGCCGACGAACACCGCCTTCAGGATCATGTGGTTCCAGCGATGCTCGGCGAAGTGGTCGCGAGGATAGGGGTTGTGATGCGCGATCGCCTCGAACACCGGGGTGAGGTTCGAGCGCAGCGCCTCGCCCGCCTCCGGCTCCAGCGTCTCCGGCTCGGGGTAGAGCGGAAAGCCGCGATAAAGCGCGATCAGCTCCGCCGCGTCCGCCGTGCGGCGCAGGTCGCGGAAGGTGTCGGCGAAGGCGCCGGGGCCGCGATCCGCCGCGCGAAACGTCAGCAGCGCCAGCACGCGCGCGGCGCCGTCAAGGCTCCAGCGCGCGGGCGCCCACCCCGGCCGCGCAGCGTCCGACGCCGCGATCTCCGCCGCGCTCAGGGCGAGCGCGCCGCGCCCCAGCCGCCGCGGCGCCATGCCGAGAAAGATGTGCAGGTCGCGCTCGGCGCGGCTGGCCGCCAGCGCGTCCAGCGCAGGGATCGCCCAGGCCGCCGCCTCCGGCGCCGCCTTTTCCTGCAGCCACCGCCGCAGCATCGCCTTCGGGGTCTCAGCCATGACGCCTCCGTAACCGCGCGCGCAGCTTAAGGCGGCCCCGGCGGGAAATGAACGGTCAATCGCGCGCCCTTCAGACGGCGCGCCTGAAAGCCGCGCGCGGCTTGACCCCGCGCGCGCCATCGCGATGCTGGCCCGGTCGCTGCGGAGCCGGTTCAGCCATGCATGAAACGCTTGTCATCCTTGTCGTGGGGCTGACGCCCGCCATGCTGGGCGAGGATGCGCCGCATCTGACGCGGCTGGCGGCGCGCGGCGGGATGCGGCCGCTCGTGACCGTCACGCCGGCGGTGACTTGCACGGTGCAATCGACGCTGGTGACCGGCCTTGCGCCGCGCGACCACGGCGTGGTGGCCAACGGCTGGTATTTCCGCGACCTGTGCGAGGTGATGCTGTGGCGTCAGCCCAACGGGCTGGTGGCGGGAGAGAAGATCTGGGAGGCGGCCCGCCGCCGCGACCCCGCCTTCACCTGCGCCAAGATGTTCTGGTGGTTCAACATGTATTCCTCCGCCGACTGGTCGGCGACGCCGCGCCCGATGTATCCCGCCGACGGGCGCAAGATCCCCGATCACTACGCCAGGCCGCCCGCGCTGCACGACGAACTCGACGCGCGGTTCGGACAGTTCCCGCTGTTCCGGTTCTGGGGGCCGATGACCGACATCGCCGCCTCGGCCTGGATCGCCGACGCCACGCTGCACGTGATGGCGACGCGCAGGCCGACGCTGACGCTAACGTATCTGCCGCATCTGGACTATGTGCTCCAGCGCCTCGGCCCCGATCTCGCCCATCCGCAGGTGCGCGCCGACCTGCGCGCGGTGGACGATCTGTGCGGCGCGCTGATCGAGGCGGCGCAGGCCGGGGGGCGGCGGGTGATCGTGGTGTCGGAATACGGGATCACCCCCGCCGCAGGGGCGGTGCACGTCAACCGCGCGCTGCGCGAGGCCGGGCTGCTGGCGGTGCGGCGCGAGGAGCGCGGGCGCGAGACGCTCGACGCCGGCGCCAGCGCCGCCTTCGCGGTGGCCGACCACCAGATCGCCCACGTCCATGTCGCCGACCCCGCCCGCATCCCCGAGGTCAAGGCGCTGCTGGAGGCGCTGGACGGGGTCGAGACGGTCTGGGACGCGGAGGGCAAGCGCGCGGCCGGCCTCGACCATCCGCGCTCGGGCGAGCTGGTGGCGATGACGCGGGCCGACCGCTGGTTCAGCTACTACTACTGGCTCGACCCCGCGCGCGCGCCGGATTTCGCCCGCACCGTCGATATCCACCGCAAGCCCGGTTATGACCCGGTGGAGCTGTTCATCGATCCCGCGCTGCGCTTTCCCAGGCTGTCGATCGGCTGGCGGCTGGCGCTGCGCAAGCTCGGCCAGCGCCAGTTGCTCGACGTCATCTCGCCGTCGGCTGACCATCTGGTGCGCGGAAGCCATGGCCGCCCGACCGACGACCCCGCCGCCGGGCCGCTGGTGATCTCCTCCGAGCCGGACCTGACGCCCGAAGGGCCGCTGCCGGCCGCGGGCTTCAAGCAGTTGGTGCTGGACCACGTGTTCGCGCGTTCAGGTGCCTGAAGCCACGCGCTGCGCCAGCAGCGTCGCGCCGAAGCCGAGCGCCGCCGCCGCCGCCAGCGCGGGCTGTCCGGCGGCGGCGATCAGCGCGGCGTCGAGCAGCGAGATCGCGGCGATCAGCGTCACCACCGCCCTGGGCACGTCGCCCCGGGCGCGCCGGAACAGCCGCCGCAGCGCGACGGCGATCGCCGCCGCCAGCGCCGCCAGCAGCGCCAGCGCGACCGGCTGCGCGCCGCCAAGGCCCAGCACGATCAGCGGCGCGACGCTCAGCGCCGCCAGCGGCCACACGGCGCCCAGCCGGTCATAGGCCTCCTGCCGCGCCGCGTAGCTCAGGCCCACCACATGCGCGAACAGCCCCGCCGCGCCGAGCAGGACCGGCGCGCTGATCGCGCCGACCGCCGCCGCGCCGAGGCCGTAGCTCATCAGCCGCGCCCCGCCCATCAGCAGCGTCGCCAGCGGCGAGCGCTTGTGCAGCCAGTCGTAGAGCAGCACCAGCGCCGACAACGCCGCCGACGCCGCCAGCGCCGCCGGGCCGAGCAGCGCCGCTGACGCCAGCCCCCCCGCCATGAACGCCGCGCCGCCCGCCCAGACCGTGGCGCGCGCGATCTCGCCCTTCGGGATCGGCCGCTCCGCCCGCGCGCGCCGGTCGATGTCGGCGTCAAAGGCGTCGTTCAGCCACATCCCGGCTTCGTAGGTCAGCGTCAGCGACAGCGCCGCCAGCAGGAACACGCCCGGCCCGGGCGCGGCCCCGGTCGCCAGCACGCCGCCCGCCAGCGCGTTGGTCCAGACCGTGGGCAGGTTCGACACCCGCCCCAGCCGCAGCAGCACGCCCGCCCTCACGGCGCCAGCCGCGCGGCGACCCAGCACAGTTCGCGCGTCACCGCCTCCACCAGCGACCCCTGCGCCAGCGCCTCCGGCAACACGCTCCAGGTGTAGGTCTCGACCTCCAGATGGCGCGAGATCGGCGCCGCCCGGTGCGCGGCGAGTATCTCGCGCAGAAAGCCTTGCGTGGTGTCGAAATCGGGCAGGCGCTCCAGAAACACGGGCACATGGAAATGCACGCGCCATTCGTCGCCGTCGGCGGCGCCGCCGGGGGCCAGCGCCGCGCCCAGATCGGCGAACCGGCGCAGCGCGCCGTCGGGGGCGCGCGAGACCAGCTGGTGCAGATAGGTAGGCTCGTCAAAGCGGGCCAGCGCCCGGCGCGCCGCGTCCGACCCTTCGGCGACGCGCAGCGCCGAGGAGAGTTGCAGCTTGTGGACCGGTATCCCCGCCGCCGCCAGCAGGCGCAGGCTTGCGGCGGCGTCCTCGAACTCGACCGCCGCGTGGCAGACGTCGTAGCACAGGCCCAGATGCCGGGGCAGCGCCTCGGCGGCCTGCGCGCGCGTCAGGCCGGTCGCCGCCGCCAGCGTCGCCGCCGCCGCGTCGCCGTAAAGGTGGCGCTGGAAGAAAGCGACCGTCTCGGCGATGGTCTCCAGCAGGCAGCAGGGCTCGGGCTCGATGGCCAGCGCCACGGTGCGGCCGGTGCGGCGCTCCAGCGCGACCATATCGGCCGCCGCGCGCAGATAGTTCGCCGCAATCTCCGCCTCGGCGCCCAGACCGTCGCGGCGAAACGCGCCGGGCGAGGTCGAGAGGCTGACGAAGGCGCCCTCGGGGTTGATCTCGGCCATCAGCGCCGCCAGTCCGGCGGTGTAGGCGCGCCGCTCGGGCGCGCGCCAGTCGGGCAGATAGACCTGCTCCTTGACCCGCGCGCCATGGAACGGGCCATAGGGAAAGCCGTTCATCGTCACCGGGGCCAGATCGTTGTCGGCGAGCAGGGCCTTCAGCCGCGCCCGCCGCGCCGGGTCGTCGAGCGCGGCCAGCGCCTCGGCCGACAGCCGCAGCCCCACCGGAAACGGCGCATCGGGCGAGACGGCGGCCTTGACCGCCAGAACCGGACCGCTGAGCGCCGCCTCGACCTCCGCCCAGGTCTGGGTCGGGTGGATGTTGAGGCAATAGGTGAGATGCGGGCCGCCGACCGGCTCAACCGCTGATCGGGCCGCTGATCGGGTCACCGCTCAGCGCTCCCGCATCGCGGCGAGCCAGCCGATGGCCGCGCCCATCAGCGCGGGGTCGATGGCGTTGACCTCCACGCCGGTTCCCAGCGCGGCGAGCAGGGTGATGGTCATCTCCCCGCCCAGATGCTCGCGAAACTCCTCCAGCCCGTCGAGGATCACGAACCGGCCATCGGCGCGGACGCGCGTCAGCGCCTCGTGAAGCAGCGGCAGACCCAGACGCCGCAGCAGCGCCGCCACCCGCTCGCCATCGGCCGGGGAGAGCAGCCCGGCCAGCACCGAATAGCGCGCGTCCAGCGCCAGGCCGATGGCCACCGCCTCGCCGTGGCGCACCGCGTGGCCGGTCATCGACTCCAGCTTGTGGGCCGACCAGTGGCCATAATCGAGCGGGCGCGCCGAACCGGTCTCGAACGGATCGCCCCCGGCGCCGATCTGGCGCATGTGCAGCTCGGCGCAGCGCCGGATCATCCGGCGCTCGGCTTCCTCGTCAAACACCGCGAGACGGTCGGCGGCGCCCTCCAGCCAGCCGAAGAACGCCGCGTCGCGGATCAGCGCCACCTTCACCGCCTCGGCGACCCCGGCGATGCGGTCGCGCGGCGGCAGCCTGCGGATGAAGGCGTGATCGTTGAGCACGGCCCAGGGCGGGGCGAAGGCGCCCAGATAGTTCTTCACGCCGTTGAAGTTGACGGCGTTCTTGACGCCGACGCCGCTGTCGTTCTGCCCCAGCACGGTGGTCGGAACCCGGATCAGGCGCACGCCGCGATGGGCCAGCGCCGCCGCCAGCCCCACCGCGTCGAGCATCGCGCCGCCGCCGACCGCCAGCACGAAATCATGGCGGTCGATCCGGTGCGTCTGGATCGCCGTCTGGATCGCCGCCAGATGCGCCGGCGCGTTCTTGACGCGCTCGCCGCCCGCCACCGCCACCGGCGGCGCAACCAGCGCGATGCGCCCGGCGTGCGCGGCGCAATAGCCCTCGATTGCGCCAACCGTCTCCGGCGCGGCGGCGATCAGGCCGTCATCGACGAAAACCAGACAGCGATGCCGCTTGTCGGCTTCGCGCGCGGACAGAACGTCGAGAAGAACCGGGTTGGCTGGGTCGAACACGGCCTCGGTGAAGGCGACCGGAAAGGCGAACGGCACCGAAAACCGCTGCCAGACAAGCGGCGGACCATCCGTCGCGCCCGCGTTGACGCCCGCGTTGACGCCTGTGTTGACGGCCCCTGTCGCGCCCCCTGTCTCGCTGGCCGGGCCGCAGGATGGCGCATCGCCCGCAAGACGCATGGCGCGCGTCATGCGCCACCCGGTCGGCGGCGCCCGCCCCGCGTGACGCCCGTGCTGCGCGACCTGTTCATGCCTCGTCCCCGTTGCGGCCGATCCGACATCGCCGGGGCGCCCTGCGCAGGGGGGCGCGACCGGCCGGATCGGCGCGAAACTCGTCGCAGACGGGCGCGCCGTCAAGCCTCTGAGCGCATTGGACCTCCGATCATCCCGGGGCGCAAGGCCCCCGCGCGGCCCCGCGCGACCCCTGCGGCGTCGGCGCCGACGAAGGGCGCCCTCAGCGCGGCGGCGTGGCGCCGAACAGCGCGGCGCCTGCCCAGGCCCAGGGCCCGGCGTCGTTGACGTTGGCGAGCGGCGGCGCGCGCCGCCACGGGCCTGCGCCCGCAGGCGCGCCGCTGGCGGCCTCCAGCGCGGCCGCGTCGTCGAGACTCAGCGCCCCGTCTTCGCGCCAGATCATGCCCGGGCCTTCGGCGGCGTCCCCGTCGGCGGCGGGTGTGGCGAACAGGTTGGCGGCGCCGGTCA
>Ga0100398_1001917_pt1 | contig 17647 bp, 19 predicted proteins | sample CryGeymeta201522_FD_81568 | JGI IMG/M metagenome (GOLD analysis project Ga0100398, IMG submission 81568) | Groundwater microbial communities from Crystal Geyser aquifers in Utah, USA - Crystal Geyser metaG 2015-22 | ecosystem: Environmental > Aquatic > Deep subsurface > Groundwater | place: USA...
ATTATCCACCAGTAGGACAGGCGTCTCGCCTGTCAAAAGGTATTTTCAGGTGAAACCCTCATGAGCCTGCGGCTCACAAAGGGGCATGAAAATATAAACAATGGTCTATTTTCGGAGCAAAAATCTCGCAAAAACGGGTTTGATTTGGGAATGAGATATTGCGCTTCCTGCCGGGTGAACCCCCTTCTTTCCCCCCTTTGAAGGGAGGATGAAAGGGGGGTGTCGTCCATCACACGGGCGGTGAACAGGCCGTAAGCCAGCGTTTGAGCAAACATATCGGCAAAGTCGGGCGTTTTTTCAGGCAGGTTCAGGTCGGCAATCAATACTCTGGCAAAGGCATCGCGCCAGCCTTGCAACAACATTGAAGCCTGGCCGGTTTCAAAGGCGGTCATAATGATGTCGCGGATAATGTGGGTGAGGCGCGCCATTCGCTCGGCCAGGTCTTTGGGGGTGTTGACGGCCTGGGGCTGATGAACCAAAAAGTTTTGCAGCAGTTCCTCAACTTCTTTGAGACCGTGTTTTCCGATTTTGAGTTTGCCGTCAGCTTGGGGCTGGGCTAACCGGGCTTCCTGCCGTAACTTTCCGTCAACGTACCAGCGAAACTCAAGATAGTCGGTAAGGATGAGATTATCAAGAGCGCGGCGGTAGCGTTTAAGCTGGTCGGTGCGTTCTGTTTCAGTGAGGGATTTGCCCACGTCTTTGGCTTCAATGTAGCCGATGGTCAAACCATCGCGGGTGATAATGTAGTCGGGCGCGCCGCAAACGATGCGTTTGGGTTCATTGGTGGCGATGACGTGGAGATCACTGGATTCAAGCAGTGCTTTCAGGGCAGGCCGGTGGGTATGTTCGGTGGCATTGCCTGCCTTGAGGGCATTTTCGATAGTGTTGAGGTAGTGTTTGAGACTTGCTGACATTGCTTTTTCCCGCGTGGTAATTTACTCCGATTGTATCATTTATTCCGGTGACATAATACGGATTATCGTACAACCACTTCAAAGCTCTTGCCCATTGATGCCCTCGCGTATCGGACATGGCTGCCCGCGATACTTATGTGGAGGCCCCTGAATGAATCAATAGAGAAAGCCGAACAGCCACAAAGGAATTTTGTTTCCGAAGCCGGTTTCAATGTCATCGGCGGCAATGAAGCTGTTGCTTATATCCTTGATTTGGTCATACGTCTTGGCTTTACCGCCAATTTCAAAGGTATAAACCGATTTTACATAAAAGTCTCCCCGGTCGGTAAGCTCGACCGTCGCGTCGATCAGGGCGGGATGGTTTGAAAACGCATTGCGCAGTTGGTTTACGAAAAAGAGTTCCCTTAACGTTCCGGCGTTCATATCCTCCGTAATGGCATACATCAGGTTCCCGTTTTCCAGATAAATTTTGTCCGGTTTGGTGAGGATCGCATAACCTCTTCCCCGCCGACGCAATAGATTGAGAAGCTTGGCGTCCTGGAGATGTTCGAGATATTCGTAAAGTTTCGGCCTCGAAATTTCCGTTGCCTCGGAGAGTTTCACGATATTGGGCGCAAACTGCAGGGTGATGGCAAGCATATAGAGGAGTTTCTTTATCTTGGCGATCTGCCGGATTTCAATGCCGCTGATATAAGGCAGGTCCACCTCCAGAATATGGTTGATGACCTCTCTCAGTCTCAGCCGGTAATAGTTTTCCCCTTCCAGGAAAAAGGGATAATAACCGGATTGCAGATACTGTTTAAAGAAACGAAGAATTTTCAAGTCCCGGCAAATATCCGTTGCCAGCACCTGGTGATCTTTCAGGATATCTTCGAGTGAAAAAGGCGGAAACGCCGTATGTCTGGTAAAATTGATATATTCCCGAAACGACATGCCGTGCAGATGATAAATGACGGCCCGGCGGCTCAAGTCACCTTTCTGCTTGGCGATCTTGAGAAGGCTCGATCCCGTGAATACAACCCTCAGGCCGGGAAGGCCGTCATAGATCGACTTGATATGGACGGACCAATCGGGGTATTTATGAACTTCGTCAATAAAAAGAACTTCACCGCCGTGCTGATGAAAGGTCCGGGCGAATTCAAACAGGTCATGGGCCTGAAAGTAGGGGCTGTCTATGGAAACATAGAGGGCGCGATCATTGCCGCCGGCGGAGTGTTCTTTGACCATCTGCAACATCAGCGTCGTCTTACCCGTTCCCCGGGCGCCGAGAATTCCGATACAGCGCAGATCCCGATCAATGGTATCGTAGAGATAACGCTTCTTGTTGCCGACGGTTCTGATGAGCCGCGTCTGTTCCGCAAAAAAGCCTTCCATGGACAACCTCAAATATGTTAATTCTACTTTACATAATTCAAGTAAGATTGCAAATTGTAATTGACAACCTTGGTATATTCCGGTTTCGCCGCCACCTGCCTGCGGCTCTTTATGTTCTCATCAACAACTCCCTGCAAGTCATCGATATTGTAAAGGAAGACATTGTCTATCTCAGTCACCTCCAGCTCGACATCCCGCGGAACGGCGATATCGATCATGGGAATATAGGGGATGGTTCTATTTTATCTCCTCTCTCATCCTTGTGAGAGAAAATAAAACCGTCCCCATTTCTAAAAGCTCCTGAACCGTTCGAATATCGTAACCGCCTTCCAAATCGAGGGGTTTTGGTTTATTGTGAGCCCGTTGGGAAGAAGGAAAGGCACGGACTGCCGGTGTAGAACGATAGATTTGTCCGATCTCTACAAGCGGTTGGCAAAGGTGCGCTCGACTCGGTCATTCCAATACCCCTCAAAGTGTTGTGAAGGTTGGGAACGAAAAGCGAAGTAAATAAACCACATTACACTTCCATTGTCAAAGATTTTGACAACAAGATTTTGTAGATTAAAGTGTGGTATAATAATTCACGGCTGACCTCCAGGTGAGTTTTTAATGGCGAGCATTATTAATGAAGTTCATCACGATCTTATCTGTTATGGTGCTTTCAAGCTGCAATCTACAATATAGTCTCCTGTATTATCCCAGATCATCTTTGCCGTCTAAAGATGTTTATCATGCCCTTTTGCGCAGAGATCGTACAGAGAAATTGAAGCCATCCTTTGTAGCGTTTGACGATAGGTCCTTTAGACCCTGCCATAGTCGTCTTCCACCCTTTCGATGTCGTCTTCGCCGAAGTAATCCCCGGTCTGGATTTCAATAAAAACCAGGTTCTCATCGGCGGGGTTCCTGATCCTGTGCCACGATTCCACCGGCAGATCTATAGCCTTTCCCGATGTCAATTCGATCTCCTGACCGTTTTTAGTTGCCACGGCACATCCCTTTACCACGTACCAGTGCTCTGAACGCAGGAAATGGCGCTGATAGCTCAGACGCCGGCCAGGATAAACGTTTATCCGCTTTACCTTATGGTCGGGCATATCGGACAGAATTTGGTAAAATCCCCAGGGCCGGTGGTGTCTTGGCGGCGTGCGCCAGGCGATCGGAGAGAGCATGGCAAGCTTCATCGTGTTACTCCCCTTGAAGATAGTTAAGTTACGAATTATCTTAAATGATTCTCCTTGTCAATATCTAATAAAAGGGGCGCTTTTATCCTTGAATAAATCATGCTTGTATTATAGGTTACAAGAATCACGATAATTACCAATGGAGGAAACTGTAGATGACCGGACTATTATGGAAGCCTTCGGAAGAGCGCATCAAGAACAGCAACATGTATCGTTTCCTGTTATTCATCAATGAGAGATACAGGCTGAATCTCAACGACTATGATGGTCTCTATCGCTGGTCAATTGATCATATCCCTGATTTCTGGGCTTCCGTATGGGATTTTGGAGGGATCAAGGCCGGGAGGAGCTACGATCAGGTTATTGACAATCCGGCCCGGATGCCCGGGGCAAAGTGGTTTTCCGGGGGCCGTCTCAATTTTGCCGAGAATCTCCTCCGCATAAGGGATGATTCTCCCGCCCTTGTCTTCAAGGGGGAGGATCATGAGCCGGTAAGGATGACATACGGAAAACTTTACGATGAAGTGGCAAAGATAGCCGGAGGCTTGAGAGAGATCGGGGTTAAGGCGGGGGACCGCGTAGCCGGTTTCATGCCCAACATGCCGGAGACGGTTGTGGCCATGCTTGCCGCAACGAGCCTTGGGGCCGTCTGGTCTTCCTGTTCCCCTGATTTTGGGATCAAGGGTGTCCTCGATCGTTTCGGCCAGATTAAGCCGAAAGTCCTCTTTGTTGCCAACGGCTATTTCTTCAAAGGCAAGGTTCTCGATTCCCTCGGACGCATCGCCAGTATCATCAAGGAACTCCCCTCTCTGGAGAAGGTCATCGTCGTCCCATATACAGAAAAAAACCCCGATATCAGCAGCCTGCCCAATGCCGTTCACTATCAGGATTTCAAATCATCGGAGGATCATCTTGTCTTTCCCCAGTTGCCCTTTGACCATCCCCTCTATATCATGTTCACCTCCGGTACCACGGGCCTTCCCAAGTGCATGGTGCAGGGCGCCGGCGGTATCCTGATCAACCATCTAAAGGAATTGCTGCTCCATACGAACCTTAAACGTGAGGACACCATCTTTTATTTTACCACCTGTGGCTGGATGATGTGGAACTGGGTGGTGAGTTCCCTCGCTGTGGGCGCCAGGGTGGTCCTCTTTGACGGCAGTCCCTTCTATCCCAATCCCGGCGCCCTCTGGAAGATGGCCCAGGATGAAAAGATAACGATCTTTGGCACCAGCGCAGGTTATATCGCCGCCCTGATGAACGAAGGCGTAAAACCCGGCAAGGAGTACGACCTGTCGCCTCTGGCGACCATTCTTTCCACGGGGTCTCCCCTTTCCGAGGAGGGCTTTGCCTATATCTACAGGGAAGTGAAACAGGATGTCCAGTTGTCATCCATCTCAGGCGGGTCGGATATCAACGGCTGTTTTGCCCTCGGCAACCCCATTGGGCCGGTCTACGCCGGAGAGCTACAGTGCAGGGGGCTGGCCATGAAGGTAGAGGCCTGGGATGAGGAGGGGAAACCGGTGATCAATCAACAGGGAGAACTCGTCTGTACGGCGCCCTCTCCCTCCATGCCCCTCTATTTTTGGGATGACCCGGACAAGAAAAAATACCTGGCCGCCTATTTTGAGATATACCCAGGCATCTGGAGGCATGGGGACTATGTGCTCATCAATGAAAGGGGCGGCGTGGTGATTTACGGCCGCTCGGATGCCACCCTGAATCCCGGAGGGGTTCGTATCGGCACCGCGGAGATCTATCGGCAGGTGGAAAACATGGAGGAAGTGCAGGACAGTATTGTGGTGGGACATAACTGGAAAAACGATGTCCGCATCGTCCTCTTTGTCCAGATGGCGGAAGGCTTTGCGTTGACGGAGAAAATCAGAGATAAGATCAGACAGAGGATCGGGGCGGGCGCCTCCCCCAGGCACGTACCGGCAAAGATCATCGCCGTGCCGGAGATACCCTATACCCTTAACATGAAAAAGGTTGAAATCTCGGTAAAAAAGATCATCGAGGGGAAGACCGTGCAGAACAGGGATGCCCTCAAGAACCCTGAAGCGCTTGATTACTATGCGAAATTGAAAGAACTGCGGGAAGACTGAACCTTCTTGCCTTTTACTTTATGATTGCCCTCAGATTGTCCTGCTGGGAGACCAGCTTGTCTCCCACCGACGTCCCGCAGAAGGTACATATGTAGTCATATTTATCGCCATTGGACAGGATTAGAAGAAGTCTCTTTCTTACCGGGACGGCCCTTTTACACTTCGGGCAGAAGAGTTCTGTGGCATCAAAATCTCTATAAGTTTCCCCTCTCATGGTGATACATCATCCCTTTCCGGTATCTTCTCTGCGTTTTCCAGCCAGATCGTGGCCTCGCTATCACTCGGGGCCCTGTAATCACCTCGCGGTGAGAGGGAACCACCCGAGCCGACCTTCGGACCGTTGGGAACGCAAGAACGCTTGTACTGGCTGAGTTTAAAGAAACGAAGGAGATAGACCTTAAGCCAGCGTTTGATCTCTCCGATGGTGTATTCATTTCTCTTCTCTTCCGGCACATCCGGCCAGAGACCACGGGTCTTATCTCTCCACGTACAGTAGGCCATAAAGGCGATCTTGGTGGGAAGATAGCCGAAGCGTGTGGTATAGAAATTGTTGAAGTCCTGCAATTCATAGGGGCCAATGACCGCCTCGGTCTTCTGGGCGGGCTGGTCGCCATCTATGCCTGGGATCAACTCCGGGCTGATCTGTGTGTCAAGGATGTCTATGAGGATCCCGGACGTCTCCAGCGAAAATTGCCCCGATTTAGCGATCCACCGGATCAGATGCTGGATCAGGGTCTTGGGTACGCTAACATTGACGTTGTAATGGGACATATGGTCACCAACGCCGTAGGTGCACCAACCGAGGGCCAGTTCGCTTAAGTCTCCGGTGCCGACGACAAGGGCGTTTCTCATATTGGCAATCCGGAACAGATGAGATGTCCGTTCCCCCGCCTGGACATTTTCAAAGGTAACATCATAGAGTTTCTCACCTGTCGCATAGGGGTGACCGATATCTTTGAACATCTGCATGCAAGCCGGCCTGATGTCGAGTTCATTGGCCTCCACTCCGAGGGCCTCCATCAATCTGCCGGCATTGGTGTAGGTTTTGTCTGTCGTCGCGAAACCGGGCATGGTGTAGGCTTTCACGTTGGTTCTGGGTAGATTCAGGAGGTCCATCGCACGCGTGGCAACGATAAGGGCCTGTGTGGAGTCCAGTCCTCCTGAGATGCCGAGCACCACGTTTGGTATGCCGGAGGACTTCAACCTCTGGGTCAGTCCCTGGACCTGGATATTGTAAGCTTCATAGCAACGCTGGTCCCTCCTGGCGGGATCTGCGGGAAGATAGGGAAAGCGGGGGTACTCCCGCGTGAGCAGGAGTCGTTCGGGAGGAAGATCAACGGAGAATAAAATTCTCCGAAAGCCCAGAAGCCTCTCCCTGTGGGTACGGGCATTCTGACCAAAGCTGGTCAGGCGCATCCTGTCCTGGGCAAGACGATCAAGGTCTACGTCTGCATAGATCACCTGAGGTTTCTGGAGGAAGCGCTCCGATTCTGCAAGGAGATTGCCGTTCTCATAGATCATGGCATGACCATCCCAGGCCAGATCGGTAGTGGATTCACCCGGCCCGGCGGCGGCGTAGAGGTATGCCGCCAGGCAGCGGGCAGACTGGTTGGCGGCGAGGCCGTGACGATACTCTGATTTTCCCACGGTAATATTGGATGCAGAAAGGTTCCCTATGATCGTTGCCCCCGCCAGGGCGGCAAAACTCGAAGGGGGGATGGGCGCCCAGGCATCTTCGCAGATCTCGATAAAGAACCGGAAATTTTTTATGTTCCCCACGGCAAAGATGATATCGGCGCCGAAGGGAATATCTTCCTGTCCGCAAAGAGCAACCGTTTTGGGCAGGGCCTCTTCGGCAGGGCTGAACTGACGTCCCTCATAGAATTCACGGTAGTTGGGGAGGTAGGATTTGACGGCAACACCAAGGATACGGCCCCGGTAGAGAACGACAGCGCAGTTGAAGAGGCGGCAGTCAACCTGTAACGGTGCGCCGATGACCAGGATCAGATTTAATCCCCTGGTCGCCCTGACTATATGTTCAAGGGCATCGAGGACGCCTGTAAGGAGGGCATCCTGGTGAAACAGATCTTCGTTGGAATAGGCCGAGATCCCCATCTCCGGAAAGAGGGCAAGGATGGCATTGTCGGCGGCAGCCTCCCCAGCCAGTCTCAACGTAGCTGCGGTATTAAAAGATGTATCTCCGATCTTCACCTCGGGAATGCAGACGGCCACCTTGATGAACCCATGATGGTAGAGATTAAAGAATTGTTTTACTACCTCTGCCCCCATTTTACTCATTCTTTCTCCACGTAGGCATAGGCGCTGTGGTTGTGGATACTCTCAAAATTTTCCGCCTCCACAGAGTACCAGGTAAAATTACCATCCCCGTTCAACTTTTCCGCCACATTTCTTACCACATCTTCCACAAACCTGGGGTTTTCGTATCCCATTTCCGTGACATATTTCTCATCCACCCTTTTTAAGAGGGAATAGACCTCTCCACTTGCCGAATCTTCCACCAGCCTGATGAGGTCTTCTATCCAGAAAAACTTTTTGAATCTCACCTTTACCGTTACCATGCTTCGCTGGTTATGTGCCCCACAGTTGCTGATCTCCCGGGAACAGGGACAGACGGTAGTGACCGGCACCACCACCCCGATCATGAGATCCGTCTTGCTCCCGTGATTCTTTCCCCAGAAGCAACACCGGTACTCCATAAGACTTTTGGCCTTCGACACGGGGGCGGTTTTCTCAATGAAGTAGGGAAATTCAATCTCCATGTGGGCCGATTCCGCTCGTAGTTTCTCTCTCACCCTCTCCAGGATGATATGGAAGGTCTTGATATTGATCTGTCCCCGTGTCTCGTTTAAGATTTCCACAAACCGACTCATATGCGTCCCCTTGAAGTGATGGGGAAGATTAACATACATATTGATCGTGGCGTTTACCGGCTGCGTGCCCTGTACACGGTCAAGAACAACAATAGGATATTTGATCCCCTTAACACCAACCTTTGTGATGTCTATGTTTCTCTCATCCTTCTCGTTTTGAATATCAATCATCTTTCTGTTGTCTTAGCAAAAAAGTGTCATTTCGACCCCTTCGCTTCTGTCATTCCGAGTGAAGCGAGGAATCTTACTCTTACGCTCAGGACAGGCTCCGGGAGAAATCCTTGTTTCGAGTGGAGCGAGAAATCTTACTTCCCTTCGTAAGAAGCCCTTGCATCTTCCGATTCCCACACGGTTACCCGTGACACCCTGATTTTCTGAAGATGTGCCTTTTGTGCAATCCTTTCATAGACGAACCGGGCAATATTCTCCGCTGAGGGATTCAGGGCATTAAAATACGGGATATCATTGAGATATTTGTGATCGAGCGTTTCCAATATCTCCTCAGTCCATCTCTTCAATACCCGGAAGTCTATTGCCAGACCTTCCCGGTTCAGATCCGGTACGGTCACAGAAACCTCAACAACGAAGTTGTGCCCGTGGAGTTCCTCGCATTTGCCACCGATCTCTTTCAGAGTATGGGCCGCAGAAAATGATCTTCTTATCGTTACTTCATACATGGAAACTTAAGGGGAATCCCCCTCCCGAATAACACAGGTGCCCTTCAGTTTTTGCCTTGTGCATAACGGTACCAGGTATATCAGCCCATTCGTTAAATGTAGATTCGCTCGTAACCAGAATGTCTACAGGGATACGCAATGAACGTAGGGCGTCATGGAGACGAACCATCTCCTTTCGTTGGTTTTTCATGACCTGCTCAACGACCAGAAAATCTAAATCAGATTGCTTCCGAGCGTCACCACGGGCATAGGAGCCGAAGAGATATATCTTTTGTGGTTTTGCTACTTTTACCAGCCGTTCAACTGCTTCCTTAATTATCTCTTCAGAAATCATAGATAAGCCCTTTTTTAAAAAAATACCTTATTACCAATGCCTGACCCCAGGGCTTGACCTTTAACGCTCTTATGAATCAGGAAACATCTTCTTGTAAAGTTTATCGTTTATTCTGAACCCTAAATTTATTAACTGGTCAACAACTTTCTTTTTATCAATAGCAAATCCCCTCTCAATTGCTAAATCTATAATCCCCAAGACTCCTATTGTATTTATCCCCATTAACACTGCCATGTCTCTTGCTGTCCTTTCATCTATCACGGCATATTCAAGCTTTAATTCTTTGCAAAGAATAATAACTTCGGCTTCCCCTTTACCTAAGATTGTTGTCAAAGCCCTAATACCTACATCATCATTCACAGCCTTCTTTAATATCCACCCCTCTTTTACCGCGGATTCCGTCTCATCAGAACCAGCCTCACCTTTCCCCTTAACTACAACCTCATCATTTACAGCGTGTGGAATGTATATCTCTGAAAACAACTCTTTTAATAATTCGAACTGTTTCACCTGTGCCAGTCCAATAAGACAACTACTATCTATTGCAACCCGAATCGCTTTCATTTTTCAACTGTTTTACGGTAACTGGTCATAACTTGCTGGTCTCTTTCAAAATCTTTCTCGCCATATCCATAAGCAGGTATACCATATTCCTTTAAAACCTCCATAAACCGAACCCTGCTTAATTCTGAAAGTTCTGTCGCCTTTCCGAGTGATATAGACTTTTCCTGAAATAATAGGATAGCCAATGCTATTTTTAGCTTCTTTTTAACCTCCTCTGGTTTCTCTAATACCCTCATCGCAAATATTATATCTTCAGGAAGGTCTATCTCTATTCGTTCAGTTTTGGTTGTTGCCATATTCTAACCCCCTTTCAGTTGATTTACGAAAAAGAGGGACAGCGACCGTTTATTGTTTGCCGTTTTTAGTTTTGCTTCCATAAATAGTCGCTGACCCTCTTTTAACTCTCTTGACCGCTGACCTTCTTTTGACCTCTTCCCCCCCCAGGTGCTTCTTATAAAAGCCACTATTTTGGCGGCGATGTGGTAACGTGATTTTGTGAAGCAGTCACGAAGGATCAAGTGCTTTTCAGGCGGCGTTGCTGCGCCTCCATGTAACGGCGGAGGGTGGCATTAATGCTGCTCTGATAGCCCCGGCCCTTTGTTTTGAAGAAGTCCACCACGTCAGAATCAAGCCGGATCGTGATCTGTTTCTTTTTGCCTGGCCATAGTGTGGCTTCCGCAAAGAAATTATCATCAAGTTCGGGCACATCGGAAAAGTCGATATCCCTGTCCTTCATGGCCTTAATCTTTGTCCAGCCTGTCTTTGATTGCTTTCTCATAACCTGTGCGCTCATTTTTCGTTGCCTTTCTCATGGAAATAATGCGTATCGTTTCCCTCTCCTTTTCTGTGAAAACAAGAACGACAACAATCCCGTTTGACATCATGCCGACACCGATCCACCGATCTTCGCCATAATTTTCGCGATCGTCGAGTTTCGATAGCAAGGGGTTCTCGAACACCTGCCATACGTCAGAAAAATCCAGTCCGTGTTTTCGGATGTTCTCATTATTCTTTTTCTCGTCCCACTCGAATCGCATTGTAGTTACAATTATAACTACATTTAGGGTAAAGTCAATGAATTTTCATTCCCAATCATGGCGACCGCTTTTTGTCCGGAACTTTTTTGAAAAAGGGGAAAAAGAGGGACAGCGACCGTTTATTGTTTGCCGTTTTTAGTTTTGCTTCCATAAATAGCCACTGACCCTCTTTTTGTTTTTAAAAATACCTTATTATCAATGCCTGACCCCAGGGTTTGCCCTGCCCTTTCGCCTATTCATGCAAGCTTCATAGAGTCTATCCAGTCTTCCAGAGTAACATTTAGAGTTACATTTTTCTTTTTAAGAATATCGAAAAATTCCCATGGGGTTATGTTGAGCATCTTACAAACCTCAATAGCCGAAAGCTCTTCGGACTGATATTGAGATAGTAATCTCTCCCGCCTGTCTTCCTCGAATCCCTTTTTTAGAATCTCTCTCAAATAAGCCGACTTATCCAGCTTCATCTTCTTTACAAAATTTGATATTTCCCTAAAAAACTCTTCAGGAATCCTAACCGTTGCTGGTTTTAACATGTTTTATCACCTCCAACTCAAGTATTGCCTCTGCTATAATTTCAGGAGAGTATCTTCCTATAATCCTCATTTTTTCTATAGAGGATCTCGATTTAGTAAAATCAATCATGCCAAGGCGATATAATTCGATAGCTATCTTAGGAGAAATAACAAATGGCAGATTAAGGTACCTGCATACCTTTATGGCTTTTCCGTCATCTGTCGCTAATGTGGAGTTAGCAGTCTGTTTAGCCAACAATAATGCCTCCATTTCACCTCTATCTATAGATATTGGCAATTTTTGATCTGCCATTTTCACATTAACAACTCTTACTTTCTTTTCAGAGACAAGAGACGATATGATTTTTGCATCTGCGAACTTTTTTATCGTATCTTTATTAATAACTTCATTGAAGACAGCGTGAGGTATCAAAACAGAAAAATGCCCTGAAAAAATCCCGAGCAGACCACATTTGGCTAAAAGGATCAGTGAACAACTATCAGCAACAATAAATTCCATCAAACAACCTAAGTGTATACGCTTTTTTATTTATGTATACCATGCTCTATTTGGTTGTGTCAACCGAGAAAATAAGGAGAGGGGAAAAAAGAGGACAAAAAAGAGGGACAGCGGCCGTTTATTGTTTGCCGTTTTTAGTTTTGCTTCCATAAATAGTCGCTGACCCTCTTTTTGTTTTTAAAAATACCTTATTATCAATGCCTGACCCCAGGACTGAGGTGAAATTTACGGATGGCTGGTGAAAAAAACTGTTTTTGGTTGATTGACTAAGAGGGATCAAAGGAAATCATTCGCATCGGGGATCACATCTAATCGTTTATAATAACAGATGATGAAGCTTAGTGTCATACAATTATATATGGCATATGTTCTCTGGCATATTGTTTGCTTACTCATAAAACAAGATTCATTCATGCAGAATATGAAATAATGGACAAAGAGGGGAGGTGGTTGAAGAAATAACATCTTCGTGGTAAGCAAATAGTATTGGTTCGTTTTTTAAGTTTTAAAATTAAAAATTGAAAAGGAGGAAAGTAATATGATGTGCGCATTTCACAAAAAAAGGGGACAGAAGGGTTTTACGTTGATTGAGTTGATGATCGTCATCGCGATTATCGGCATCCTGGCGGCGATCGCTATTCCGCAGTTCAACGCATACAGGCAGAGAGGTTACAACGCCGCGGCCAAATCTGATATAAAGAACGCCTACACCGCAGCCCAGGTGTATTTCTCTGACTATCCCGCGGGTACAATTGGTAACTCATCTGACCTGACAGCCTTTGGGTTTAACGCGACTACAAATGTTACCACTGCCCCTAGCAGTTTGACTGTATCATCTGGTGGCCTTACGGCAAGTCATGCAAGCAGTAGTCCCGTGGTGACGTATTCATGCACTGCCGCCGGTGTGATTACTCCGTAACGAACCATCTCGTCTCGTTTAAAGGGGTGAGGGAAATTCCTTGCCCCTTTTTTATATCTTGTTCCAGATTACTTAATACGATAAAGGTAATAGGGCTCTTCGGTTTTAATCAGGGTGAGAAATTCCTTCTGAAAGGCTGAGAAGAGGGTCTTTTCCTGCGGAGAGAAGGCGCTCGTTGCGCCATTAACATAATTCTTATCATAGAGAATATGGGTAAATCTCCTTTCTTTCAACTCCCTGAAAACGGCCTCTGGTGTTGGAGAGACGGCGAGTATTTTCCGGATCGTATAGGATTCAAACATCGAGTCGGAATAACAGCCGTGGTTACAGAGAAAAATCCAGTTTTTCATGTAGATGAGAAAGATTCTTGAATCCCGTGGTAAGTTCTCGTTTGCAAATTGGAACATTCCGTATGAGGGGAGCATACGGCTGAGAAATGCTTCTCTACTCTCAAGTCCGACAACAACGCCGGCAGGTTTGATCTTAAGGAAATCACGGGTAATATGGTAAATGTTGAATACAAGGCTGCCGGCAATCAGGAAGATCAGGATTCCGAAAAGGATCGGTTTTCTTTTGTAATACGTCAGGATATACCCGGTCATGATTGCCAGAAAAGGAAAAACGGGAATGAGGTAACGAATCTGCTGGGCGGTTGATGCCCAGAACATGAACGTGGCGATACAATAAACGGCAATGAATTTCATCTGGATACTCAATTTACGTATTCCGACAAGAAAGGGGAGTGTGAGGATGAAAATCGGCCCCAGAAGTCCATCAAACTGCAGACTGTTCATCTTTGCCCGGAAGCTAATATTCCAGGGAAGGAGGATGTAATCTATGAATTCTCTCCCTATTCCCAGATTCTGGACAAATAAACTATACGACCTTGCCTGTTCCGGTTCCCATCCCCTTCCTCCAAATATCTCGTAAAAAAAAGGATAGATGGGGTTGCCCGTCATGAACCAGTTCTTTAAATAAAAGGGGATCCCTACGCAAATAACGACTGATGTATACAGAAACAACGTATGGACTACTTTCCGGAACTCAGTGCGGTGATAATGTGATGCCCATAGAATTCCGAGACATCCCAGCAACGGCAGGAGAAGAGATGTATATTTGGCAGCAGCGGCCAGTCCGGAAAAGGTACCACATAGAATGAGCCATCCCCGCTCGCTCCGGTCAAACCAGTTGATAAAGGCAAATACCGCTGCCAGGGAATAGAAAGTCACAAATAGATCAATGTAGGCCATGTGGGACGTTACAAAAACAGTGGGAATGGTGTAAAAAACAACCATGCTGATAACAGGAAAGGCATTTTCGTTCATTGTATGTCGGATAAACTGATACATGCCAAGGAGGACGCAGAGAAGGACGGCAAAATGTATGCCTTTCGCCAGGGTATCACCCTGCAGAAACAATCCAATGACATATAACATCTCACTGTGCAGGGGATAATTGGAAAAAATGTTCCCATGTATGAAATAGAATCCGTGATGCCTTAGATAAAGTTTCGGAACGGCGAGGTGATAAATCAATGCGTCCTTGCCTATCTCTGGTGTCAGAACCAGCAGGAGACCGGCGCCAAGGCATACGATCAATAGGAGAAAGGCGACCTTTTCCCACCCCGGTTGCAGTGACGGAATACCAGGCGTCATGAGGCGAGTTCGTAATTGGAGCCAGCCTGCAATGGAGAGAATAGTCAGAATGATGAGGAGGATATAGAGCGATGCTGAATGGAGGAAATGGAATATACCGAGGAGAAAAATTGAATAGCCGATGACGGCGAATCCTATACCTGTGGAAAAAAAGACCTGTTCACCGAAGGAAACAAAGGTAATATGGGATTTACGAAAAAAGAACCGTCCGAGGCCAATGGCAATAAAACTGAGGCCCGCTAAGAGGAGAATTGTTAAACCTTGCTGAAGAATAGCATGCAGAATAGCATTAAACATGGTGGTCAGAAATAAGGGTAAAGCAGGATGTAATAATCACTGCCGATGCTTATCATGGAGGTAGGTTTTTTGTAAAGTTAAAATGAAACATTCGTGAGCCATTGGCTCACAAAGGAGGATAAAAATAAGTCAGGCGAGACGCCTGACCTACCATGGGTGGTGATCTTATAACCAGTAGGACAGGCGTCTCGCCTGTCAAAAAAGGGTATTTTCAGGTGAAAGGCCGACACAATAACAATTGACGATCAAAGATGGATAACCATGTAAACCGGCATAAGAAGATTTTAGTCTGCCTTTGCCTGACCTTGTTGACGTTCATTGTCTTCTGGCATGTACAATATCATTATTTCATTCACTATGATGACATGCTGTATGTGACGGAGAACAGGCATGTGCAAGGGGGGCTTTCATGGGGTAATGTCGTCTGGGCATTTACGACATACCATGCGAGTAACTGGCATCCTTTGACCTGGTTGTCTCTCATGCTTGACTATGAGCTGTTCAGGTTAAATCCTGCGGGGTATCACTGGACGAATGTGTTGTTTCATATTGCCAATACGCTGCTGCTTTTTCTGGTTCTCAACCGGATGACGGGGGCGATCTGGCGGAGTGGATTTGTCGCTGCCCTGTTTGCCCTTCATCCCCTTCATGTGGAGTCTGTTGCCTGGGTGGCGGAACGTAAGGATGTTTTGAGTACCCTTTTCTGGATGCTGACGATTTATGCCTATGTTTTCTATGTTGAGCGTCCGGGAATAAAGCGGTATCTGACGGTTTTTGTCTGTTTTTCTCTTGGACTGATGGCCAAACCGATGCTGGTAACCCTGCCTTTTGTCCTCCTCCTGCTGGATTACTGGCCCCTTGGGCGCACTCCGTTCACCACAGTGGAAGGTCATATTTATTCTCAGAAAGGTGAAGCCTGTCACCATCGGGTCTCCTCAGGAAAAAGCACAGTTGCTCATCTGGTAGTGGAGAAAATACCGTTGATCGTGCTTTCAATTTTTTCCAGCATCTTGACCCTATTTGCCCAAAAAAATTGGCAGGCTGTCGTTTCTCTGGATGCGGTCAGATTAGATTACCGCGTGGCTAATGCCTTTATTTCCAGTGCAAAATATATTGAAAAAACTTTCTGGCCAAAAGATTTAGCCCTTTTCTATCCCTATATTATGGGCATATTTTCACCGTGGCGGATTATGTGTTCGTTTTTGTTGTTTGTGGGGATAAGTGTTGTTGTGATTCGGGAGATTCGCCGCTATCCTCATCTTATGGTCGGATGGCTGTGGTATTTAGGAACGCTAATTCCCGTTATCGGTTTGGTTCAAGTGGGGTCCCAGGCCATGGCTGACAGGTATACTTATGTTCCTCTTATCGGTCTTTTTATTATGGTTTCCTGGGGTGTCCAGGATCTCCTGAGTAATTGGCGGTATCGTATGCAGTTTTTTCTTTTATCGTCGGGATTAATTTTCTCGATCCTGATGGTATTGAGTTGGATGCAGGTACAGCACTGGCAGAGTAGCATTACCCTTTTCGAACATGCCCTCCGTGTTACGAAAGGAAATTATCTTGTACATAACAACCTTGGTGTGGCCTTGTTTCAGGATGGGAAGTCAGACGAGGCTATGGTTCATTTTGCAAAGGCGTGTCAAATAAAGCCCGACTATTATGACGCCTATAACAACATGGGTCTTGTTCTGGGTTCCCAGGGGAAGGTGGACGAAGCTATCGCCCATTATTATAAGGCCTTAAAAATCAAACCGGACCATCCTGAAACCCATAATAATTTGGGAGTTGCCCTGGTTTCACTCGGCAGATACAATGATGCTATCGTACAGTACACTGAGGCATTGCGAATCAATCCAGGTTGTGCGATGGCCCATAACAATCTGGGTATTGCATTTGCCAACCTTGGCAGGTTGCATGAGGCTATCGAATGTTTTAAAAAGGCTTTAGAAATTAACCCGGACTATGATGATGCCTTGAACAACATGGGTTCTGCTTTAGCCCGGCGGGGAGATGTAAGAAATGCGGTTTATTACTTTGAAAAGGCCCTGCAGCTTGATGCAAACAATGCCATGGTTCACAACAATCTGGGGATGGCCTTGGCCAGAACGGGCAGGTATGATGATGCCGTTTTGCATTTTCGAGAGGCACTCAAAATCAGGCCGGATTATTTAGAAGCATATAACAATTTGCAAACGACGCTAAGACATATCAAGGACGCCGAAAGATCAACTCGGTAGGCGCCGACGGTTCAAGATGAATTATAATATACACCGGCATAAAAATATTTTAATCTGTCTTTGTTTGGCCGCACTTGTGTCTTTAGTCTACTGGAATGTTCAAAACCATGACTTTATATATTTTGATGATATTTCCTATGTGGTGAAAAACGATCATGTTCAGAAAGGGTTTAGTTACAAGGGTTTTCTCTGGGCATTTACGACATACCATGCGAGTAACTGGCATCCTTTGACCTGGTTGTCCCTCATGTTTGACTATGAGCTGTTCAGGTTAAACCCTGCGGGGTATCACTGGACGAATGTGCTTTTTCATATTGCCAATACGTTGCTGCTTTTTCTGGTTCTCAACCGGATGACGGGGGCGATCTGGCGGAGTGGATTTGTCGCTGCCCTGTTTGCCCTCCATCCCCTTCATGTGGAGTCTGTTGCC
>Ga0100398_1001919_pt1 | contig 17644 bp, 14 predicted proteins | sample CryGeymeta201522_FD_81568 | JGI IMG/M metagenome (GOLD analysis project Ga0100398, IMG submission 81568) | Groundwater microbial communities from Crystal Geyser aquifers in Utah, USA - Crystal Geyser metaG 2015-22 | ecosystem: Environmental > Aquatic > Deep subsurface > Groundwater | place: USA...
CGTCGGCTTTCCCGGCGGCTTCGACGCAGCGCATCGGCGTCTGCTCGACCGGAAGATCGTGGCTGGGCTCCCGCTTGGCGCCTATTATCCCGAGCTGGCGGATCACGGCCTTCTCTGCGTCACGGAGACGTGCAGCCGGGAAGCGATGGACCGACTGGTCGAGGAGGTGACCGCATGAGCGAAGCACTTGGAACGACCGGACTCATCCTGAACGAGCCGCTCCTCTGGGAGCGGGGGAAGAAGGGGCGCTGCGGTTTCTCCATGCCCGCGGGCGACGTGCCGTCCAGCCCCCTGCCCGCGGAGCTGACGGGCGATGGACCCGATTTCCCGGATCTGAGCGAAATCGAGGTGGTCCGTCATTACACCCGGCTTTCCACCTGGAATTTCGGGGTGGATACTGGCCTCTCTCCGCTGGGCTCCTGCACGATGAAGTACAACCCGAAGATCAACGAGAAGCTGGCGGGTCTCCGGGGATTTGCCGCGGCCCATCCGCTGCTGCCGGCGGAACTTTCTCAGGGGGCGCTGCACTTGATGTTCGATCTGGAGCGGTTTTTGGTGGAGATCACCGGTCTGGGCGCGGTAACGCTTGAACCGGCGGCCGGCGCTCAGGGGGAGCTGACGGGGATGCTGATCGTCCATGCGTACCATCGCAGCCGGGGGAAGCAGCGGACGAAGATCCTGATCCCCGACACGGCGCACGGCACGAATCCGGCCAGCGCCGCCCTCTGCGGCTATGCCCCCGTCCCGGCGCCGTCCGGGCCGGACGGCATCCTTCTCCCGAAGGTTGTAGCGGGGCTGATGGACTCCGAGACGGCGGGGATCATGATCACCAACCCCAACACCTTGGGTCTCTTCGAGGAAAATATCCGCGAAATCGCGCGCATCGTTCACGACCGGGGCGGGCTCGTTTACGGCGACGGGGCCAACATGAACGCCGTCCTGGGTGTCGTGAGGCCGGGCGCGATCGGTGTGGACATCCTGCACCTGAACCTCCACAAGACCTTTTCAACACCCCACGGAGGCGGCGGGCCCGGCGCCGGGCCGGTGGCCGTCCGGAAGGATCTCGCCCGGTTTCTTCCCGTCCCCCGCATTGTCGAAAGGAACGGGATGTATGAGCTTTCCGAAGATTTCCCGGAATCCGTCGGCCGCGTCATGGCCTTTCACGGCCACTTCGGCATTCTTTTGAGGGCGTACGCCTACATCCTCAGCATGGGGCCGGACGGGCTTAAGGCAGCGAGCCGGCTTGCGGTCCTGAACGCCAACTATGTCCGGGAGAGGTTGAAAGACGTCCTGCACCCCGCCTTCGACCGCCCTTGCATGCACGAGTGCGTCTTTTCCGACCGGAATCAGCAAGGGACCGGGATCACGACCCTGGAGATGGCCAAGCGCCTCATAGATTACGGGTATCATCCGCCGACGATCTATTTCCCGCTCGTGGTTCGCGGCGCAATCATGATCGAACCCACGGAAACGGAAACAAAAGAGGATCTCGACGGTTTCATCGATGCCTTCCGGTCCGTCGTCCGGGAGGCATCGGAGAATCCCGGAGTCATCCGGGAGGCGCCGGCGCGCTGCAAAGCGAGAAGACTCGACGAGACGGCGGCGGCGCGGAATCCCTGTCTTACGGGATGATTCCCGCTCCCGGCCCGCTTCCGCGGGGGGAAGGCAAGTTTTTCAGGAGGTCATCATGAAAGCGCTGCGGACCGGGATGTTCGTCCGGAAACCCTCGTGGCTCCGTCGGGGAGTTCCCGCCGCTCCGGCCCATGACCGGTTGCGGTCGTTTCTGGACGACGGGCGCCTCCATACCGTCTGCCGGGAAGCCCGCTGTCCCAACTGTGAAGAGTGTTTTGCGCGAGGGACGGCAACCTTCATGATTCTTGGCAACACCTGCACCCGCCGCTGCCGCTTCTGCGCCGTGCATCAGGGAGAGCCGTCTCCGCCGGATCCCGATGAACCCCGCCGAGTCGCCGAGGCCGCCGTGCAGATGTCCCTGGATTATGTCGTGGTGACCTCCGTGACCCGCGACGATCTGGCCGATGGCGGCGCCGGGGCCTTCGCGGAGACGATCCGCGCCCTGCGCGCCCGACGGCCCGGGATCCGCATCGAGGTCCTCATCCCCGATTTCCGCGGAGATGAGACCGCCCTGCGGACCGTTATCGATGCCCGCCCCGACGTCCTCAACCACAATCTGGAAACGGTGCTGCGCCTCTATCCGGAGGTCAGACCCGAGGCTGTCTACGCCCGCTCCCTCGAACTTCTCAGCCGGGTCGGGCGCCGTGCGCCGGATGTGGCCGTCAAATCCGGGCTGATGCTCGGCCTGGGAGAGCGCCCGGACGAGTTGGAAGCGGCCTTGAAGGACCTCCTCGCCGCCGGCTGCGGGATTCTCACACTCGGGCAGTACCTCCAGCCCCGGAAAGATTGTCTGCCGGTGGCCCGCTTTGTCCCCCCTGCGGAGTTCGACGCCTGGCGCAAGGCCGCCCTTGGTATGGGTTTCCGCCGTGTGGCCGCCGGCCCCCTTGTGCGAAGTTCCTACCATGCCGAAGAGCTTGACGCGCAGCGATCTGAATCATGGACAGTCACATGAAAACTTGGTTGCTCATTGCCGACCAAGTCCCGCGCCGGGGATCGCTGAACATGGCGGTGGACGAATATCTATTCGCGCGGGCACGGAAAGGGGACGAAACATTTCTCCGCTTCTACCGATGGGAGAAGCCCACGGTCTCCCTGAGTTACGGGCAGGAGGCCGCCCGGGCGGCGGACCTCGACTTCTGCCGCGCCAACGGCATCGATATCGTTCGGCGCATGACCGGCGGAAAGGTCGTCCTGCACATCAGAGAACTGACCTATTCCCTCGCCTCGTCCGACACGGAAACGTTCAATCCCACCCTCCAGGATTCCTACCGGCTCATCTCGCTGGCCCTGATCAAGGGTCTCGCTCTCATGGGTCTCTCCGCGCGTCTCGCCCCGGCGTCTCCGCCCTCCTATGCCCGGGGGACAATGCCGTGTTTCGCCTTTCCGGCCAAGGGCGAAGTCGAGATCGGCGGCCGGAAGATCATCGGCAGTGCCCAGAAGAGGACCGGCGCCTCTTTCATCCAGCACGGCTCCGTCCCCCTCGATAAGAACGAGACGCTCCTCAAGGCCGTAGCCAGGTTCGATGCGGAGGACACCGGGGTCAACATGACCTCCCTTTCCGAGGCCCTCGGTCGGCCCGTAGCCTTCGACTGGGCGGCCTTGCGGTTCTCCCAGGGCTTCTCCAAGTTCTTCGGAGTCAAGCTGGAACCTCTATCCCTTGACGAGAAGGCTTGGCAAGAAATCTTTGGAATCGAAGCCGAACGCTACGGCAACCACGCCTGGACCCTTAAGCGCTAGGTTAACTTACCCGGATTTCATTCCGTATTCCGGTGCTCAGAAAATTTTGGAACGGCCGGCTCACCTGTGATCGCACATCCCGAACACTTATAAGGCCTCCTCGTGTCAAGGAGGGGAATAATCCCCTTAACGGAGAATGAGAGTGATGTGGTTCCGGCGCTTCTTCGCCGCCGGGGAACATTTTTGTTAGCGACTACCCGACCAGCGGCAGGCTGACCCGCACGAGATCATCGGAGAAGCGGCTGCGGGTCATTCCTAACTTTTCGCAAAGCGCGGTCATGCGGCCGTTCGTCGGTTCAAGAATTCCGTAGAATTCCTTCAGCCCGCGCTCCGCGGCGATCCCGATGAGCACATCCAGGAGCTTGGAGGCCAGCCCCCGTCCCTGAAAGTCGTCGTGAACGATGACCGCAAACTCCCCGGCGGCGCCGTTGGCGTCGATGGTGAGGCTTCCGATGCCGACGATGCGTTTTTTCTGATCCGTCCGCGTCTCGGCCACGATGGCCATATCCCGATCGTAATCGATATGGCAGGAGTGCACGAGCATGGCATGGCTGATCTGCTTGAGGTTCTGGTAGAACCGGGAGCGGATGGTCGCCTCCGACACGGTGGTCAACAGCTCATGTTCCAGCGGCTCATCTTCGGGACGGATGGGGCGGAGGATCACCTCGGTTCCGTCGGTCAGCCGCCAGGGCGTCACGTACCGCGTGGGATAGGGGGTGATGACTAAGTGTGCGTAGGCCGGTGCCTTTTCGGCGGAGACTTCCTGATCCAGCAGGATCCGGGCGTCCAGGGCGATCGCCTTCCCCTGGCAGACGGCGAGGGGATTGATGTCCATCTCCCGGATCTCGGGGAAATCGATGATCATTCGGGAGAAACCCACCAGGATCTTCTCTAATTGGCGGAGATCGGCGGGAAGTTTCCCTCGGAAGCCCTGGAGCATGCGGTAAACGCCCGTCTCCTCCATGAGCCGCCGGGCCAGGGTTTGGTTCAGGGGCGGCAGGCCGATCGAGAAGTCCCTGAGCAGCTCCACACTGAGTCCTCCACTGCCAAACAGGATGACGGCGCCGAAGTGGCGATCCTTCTTCGCCCCCAAAATGAGTTCGTAATCGATGTGCTCGACCATCTTCTGGACGGTTACGCCCCGCACCTTCGCCTGCGGGGCGAACTGGCTGACCCCGTCGAGGATGCGGTGGTAGGCGGTCTTCAGCGCCTCCTCGCAATCGATGGCTGTGATGACGCCGCCCACGTCCTGGCGGAAAATGATGTCGGGAGAGGCCACCTTGAGGACCACGGGGTACCCCATATCCCGGGCGGCATCAACGGCCTCCTCCAAGGTGATTGCCATCCGGGAAGGGATGACGGGGATGCCGTAGTTGCGGAGGAACTTCCGCGAGTCCTCCTCCGTGAGGATGGAACAGGCCTCCCGGTTGGCGCGCCGGATGAGGGCCTTGAGATGGTTCTTCGGCGGGGCCTCGTCTAACGGAAGCTCTGCCGGCGTCTCCTGCAGGAGTTCGAGGTTTCGCTCATATTGGGTCATATAAATGTAGGCGCGGACGGCGGCCTCCGCCGTTTCATAGGCGGGAATGCCCTTCTCCACCATCCGCTCGCGTCCCCGTTGCACCTCCCGCCCCCCCATCCAGGCTGTCAACAGGGGTTTGTCCGTCTTTGACGCCGTTGCGATCAGGGCCGCCGCCAGTTCCTCGGGGGGGGCGAAGTCCTGGGGGGTGTAGATGGCCAGGAGCCCGTCCACGCCGGGATCCTTCAGGCAGATCTCCGCGGCCTCCGCATACCGGGAGGTATCGGCGTCGCGGAGGAGATGGACGGGATTTCCCCGGTTCCAGCAGGGGGGAATGAGGGCGTCCAGATCCTGGATGGTCTGTTCGGACAGCTCCGCCAGCTTGCCGCCGGCGCAAAGCAGTTGCTTGTTGGCGATGATCCCGATCCCTCTGGCGTTTGTCATGATGGCCAGCCGCGGTCCCCGGGGGCGGTTGCGGGAGGACAGGATGCCGGCGGCGTTGAAGAGGTCCTGGGCCTCGCGGACCCGGACGACGCCAAGGCGGCGGAAGAGGGCGTCGTAGACCTTTTCCGGGCCGGCCATTGCGCCCGAGTGGGTCAGGCCGGCGCAATCGCCATCCTCCAGTATCGGGGGTTTCAGTAGGATGATGGGCTTGCTGCGGGCGAAGCAGCGGACGGCGCTGACGAATCGTTTCACGTCGCCGACGACATCCTCCATGTAGAGGATGATGCTCTTCGTGTGGGGATCTTCGAAGAGAAAATCGATGACGTCCCCGAAATCCACGTCGATGGCGGAGCCCAGGGAAACGACCATGCTGAAGCCGATGTGGGAGCTGATGCCCCAGTCGAGCAGGGTCCGGCCAAAGCTTCCCACGTCGGAGACGAAGGCAATGTTTCCCGCTTCCGGGTTCTCCCGGAGGAAGGTGGCGTTGAGGTTCACGGGGGGCCGCATGATTCCGAGGCAGTTGGGGCCGACGATCCTCATGCCGTAGGCCTTGTTGATTCGGATGATCTCCTCCTCCAGGCGCCTTCCCGTTTCGCCCGTTTCCCGGAAACCGGCGGAAATGATGGTGAGCCCCTCCACGCCGGCCTGGCCGCAGGCGTCGACGATTCCCGGGACCGTGGCGGCGGGGGTTGCAATGACGGCCAGATCGATCGGTTCGGGGAGGGCGCCAATCTCGGAGAAGCAGGGGTGTCCCAGGACCGTTTCCCGGTTTGGATTGACAGGATAGACCGTCCGATTGCCGGAAGCGAGCGCGTTTTCCAGAACGGCCCGCCCGAATGGGAACACCCCCTCCTTGTCCGTGGCGCCGATTACGGCGATCGTCCGTGGATTGAAGATCTTCTGCAGATCACCCATGTCCTTCTCTCCTTCGAGCGCGAGCGCAATGTGCCCGGACGTGAGATAGATACATGCGCCCACGCTCCCCCATTCTCTCCTTCGAGCGCGCAACGAGTCTCTTTCGCCCTGACTGCAAGCTTTTTGCGGGTATAAAGTTCCTTCGCGCGTGTGAGCGCAATGCGCCCGGCTGCAGCAAGCGAGAGTTTTGAAAAATACCCCCACTTTGTCATTCCCGCGAAGCTCGTCCCCGCGTAGGCGGGGAGCGGGAATCCAGAAGGTCTTGCAAGGACTGGATTCCTGCTGGAGTTTACCCTCGCGAAAGCGGGGGGCAGGAATGACGATTTACCGAATTTCAGAGGTGGTGCACATACTAACGATTGTAATCCGAAAATGCAAACATTTTTCCAGTTTGCCGGCAAGTTGGGGGAGGGGAGAAGTCCGAACCGATTGCGGACAACCGGTCAGCCGGGGAATGCTGTCCGGATCGGGAGCGGACAACCGGTCAGCCAGTGCCGTCACGCAAGGGTCATATCCGGAGCGATCTGTTGGATATGTTGAATAGAACGTTTTACCCAATCCTCGGGATCGCCGATCCGGTTCCCGGGGACGCCTAATTCGAAGCTGATGACCAGCTCGTCATAGCCGAACCGTTTGACACGCTGGTCGATGCCCATGCGGCGCAGTTCATCGAGGTAATCTTTGGTGCGCGTAAAGCCGGTCCCGATCACCTGGTTAGTATGCATAAACGGCTTGTGGTCGCTGAAGTGGGCGTGGACGATCGCGTCGCCGACCCTGGCCAGCTCCTCCGGGCCTTCGCGCGCCAGCGCCATATGGCCGAGATCCACCAGCGCCGTGAAGTTCCGGCGATCGACATCCGCCATCATCCGCACCGTGGAGGCGATGTCGTTCACCAGAAACCAGACGTAAGGCTCCGGTTCCTGGGCGATGAAAACCCCCCGCGGCGCGGCATAATCGCACACCCGCCGCAAGAAACGCACCGACTTCTCCCATGCCGCCTGGCGCGTCATCCCATAGGCCCATTGGCCCGCATTGAGCATCAACTGGTTAACCCCCCAGGTCAGGGCCATGTCGATCCCCTCCCGCAGGCAGGCGAAGTTTTCTTCGACCTCGACCTCATTGGCTGAGGGCGGGTTGTGCGGGGCATGCAGCACGTAGTTGCGCGGGGCCAGCCCCAGCGCTTTCATCTCCGACTTTACCGTCAGCCGCTCCCCGGGCTTCAGATGCGCCGGACCGCCATGAAATACCCCGTGGATGTCCACATAACGGAAGCCCAAAGCCGCCGCCCTGCGCAGGCTTTTGATCAGCGTCGCCCCGTCGGCGACAAACCACAGACCTGTTAGCATCCCGATTTTCATTGGCTATTTTGCTCGCAAGACCGGGTAGTTTTTGGCCGCCGTTATCATGGATTTTCCCTCGTGATCCAGACCTGGGGAAGATCCATTCGGGCCAGTTCCTCAAAATGGTGCTGCACTTCCGTGTAGAGTTTTTTGTACATGGGATACAACCGGTTGTAGGCGGCGTGGGCCTCGGGGTTCGGTTTGAACGCTTTTCCCGGAACCACGATCTTTTCGATGGCGGACGCGAGATCCGGATAGAGGCCCTGGCTGACGCCGGCCAGGATCGCTGCGCCCAGCACCTCCGTATGGCTTTGGGTCAGGCTGACCACCTTTTTCCCCAGAATGTCGGCGATGATCTGGTTCCAGACCCCGCTTACGGCGGCGGCGCCGCCGATCCGCAACTCCTGAATGCCAAGGCCATTATCGGTTTCAAGAAGTTCGATCACATGCCGGATCGCAAAGGCGGCACCCTCCAGCACCGACCGGAAAAAATCATGGCGGTTGTGGCCCAGCGTGACGCCGAAAAAGACCCCGCGGGCATACGGGTTCCAGATCGGGGTCCGCTCGCCTGAAATGTAAGGCAGAAACAGCAACCCCTTGCTTCCGGGAGGGGCCTGCGCGGCCTGCGCGGTGATCAGGTCATAGACATCTTGACCGGTGAGGTCGGCGACCCCCTGCTCCATTTGGCAAAACGTGTCGCGAATCCACCTGAGCGATGAGCCCACCCCATTGACCGCCCCGATGTAGAGCCAGCGATCGGGGAGCACATGGGTGCAGTTCATGAAACGGCTGTCGAAACAGGGTTTTTCCAGCGGGCCGGAAACCCGGGCCGCGGTGCCCATGATCACAAAACACTCGCCCTGCCTGATGACGCCGGACCCGATGGAGGCGCCGATGGTATCCATGCAGCCGGCAATCACCGGAGTTCCCGGCATCAAACCGGTCAAACGGGCGGCCTCCGCGGTGACCCTTCCGACCACCGCATCGGAAGGCGCCGGTCGGGGGAGCTTTTCCGCAGGGATGTCGAGCGCCTCCAGGAAAGGCCGGTGCCACTCCTTCTTGCGGATATCGAACAGCAGGGTCGTCGAGGCCCGCGAATGGTCGATCGTGAACTCTCCGGTGAAACGGGCCACCAGATACCCGCCGGGAACCATGAGTTTGTATGCCGCCTGAAAGGTCTCCGGTTCATGGTGCTTCAACCAGAGAATCGTCGGCAACGAATAGGCGCCAGGCGCAACGGGATTGCCGGTGATGTTGAAAACCGTATCCGCATCCAGTATCTTTCTGATTCGGTCGACTTCAGGCAGGGCGCGCTGATCCCAGAGCATGATCGCCGGCCTTAAGGGTTTTCCCTGGCGGTCGACCGCAACGAGTCCATTGGTGCAGCCGATGCCGATCGCCAAAATCTCACAGGCAGGCACGTCGCGGATGGCATCCCGAACCGCTTTTACCGTCGATAGCCACCACGCCTCGGCATCATGTTCGGCTTGACCCGGAACGGCGCTGATCATTTTATACTCGCCATAACCGGTCCCGATCCGTTCGCCGCCGGCGGTGAAAACGCCCGCCTTGGCGCCGGTTCCCCCGATATCAATGCCCAGTAAATATGGACCCTGTTTCATGAATCATCCTATTAGCTTGTTGATCTCCGGCGCGATAAAATCGAGACTGGAGAAGACCCGGCCCTGGATGGCGCCGGGCAGAGAATCCTTAACCCGGGCGATGGAAATCTGCGCAAGCATCACGACATCGACCTCTGCCAGCAGATCTTCAACGGTTTTGATCACTTCAAGATCATGCCCCGGGATATCGCCCTGGTTCAGTTTGGCAAAGGCATGCGGACAGAGGCGCGGGACAAGGGTTACGTCCCGGCCCAACTTTTGGGAAACCTCCTGAAACAGTATTTTCGACGGGGCCTTGGTTGTCGGGTTTGTCATGACCAGCCCGATCCGTTTTGCATGGATCACGGCGTGTTCCATCATCGGCGCATCGATTCGTAATACCGGAATATCCACCCGTTCTTGAACCGCGGGGACACAGGGGGAGAGAGAGGAACAGCTTACCACGGCCATATCCGCGCCCGCCCGCTTGGCCGAAAGGACCATTTCGGCGAGCCACTGGATGATCTCCGGGGTAATTTGTCCGGAGGCGGTCAGCTTTCGGAGGATGCCCTCGTCCAGCAGATGGAAGAAATCGATGTCAGGGCATTGCCGGGCCATCACCCGCTGTACGGGTTCAATCACCAGTCGTGTCGAGTGGATCAGTCCAACCCGTCGCATCGTTTTCAAACCCCTTTCACTCGAAAATGCACCTCAAATCCCCCTCAATCCCCCTTTGTTAGAGGGGGACTTTATTATTCCCCTCTTTGGCAAAGAGGGGTTAGGGGAGATTTTCATTGTCCCTTGTGACGGTGTGCCGTCATGAGCGTTTCGCCGCTTTGGCTTTTGGACGGAGCGTTGCTATGCCTTCAACCTTGCCGCCAGGCGACCGGCAATCAGAAAAGCGCGGGTGATCCCCTCCGGATTGGCTTTTCCCTGTCCCGCAATATCGAACGCCGAACCCTGAGCGGGTGTGGCGATCGCCACCGGCAGGCCCCCATGCACGGTGACCCCGCGGTCAAACCCCAGCAGCTTGGTCGCGATTTGACCCTGGTCATGGTACATGGAGACGACGGCATGGTAGTTTCCCTTTTTGATGCGCAGAAAGATGGTGTCTGCCGGGAAGGGGCCTTCGGCGCTGACGCCTTCCCTCCTGGCCATCTCAATGGCCGGTGCGATGGCCTCTTTTTCTTCCGGGCCGAACATTCCGCCTTCGCCGGCATGGGGGTTGAGGGCGGAGACGGCCAGTCGCGGGTTTTTTATACCAAAGGTCCGCAGCACGCCGTCCATGAAACAGATCGTGTTGCAGACATTTTCCCGGGTGATCAGGGCGCTGACCTGACTGATCCCGACGTGGGAGGTGACCCGAGTCGTCCAAAGGTCGTCCAGCACGCTGACTTCGCCGGGAATATTCGGCCGGTTGAATTTTTCCTTGAAAAAGTCCAGTTCACTGTGATAGGGCGATCCCCCCAATCTCATCGCCTCTTTGTTGAAAGGCGCAAATACAAACCCATCGATCTTTTTGGCCAGCGCCAGGTCCACCATGAAGGCGAAGGTGTCCATCACTGCCTTCCCCGATTTGGGATTAACCTTTCCCAAGGTTACCTCCCCGTCGGAAATGGGGGGATAGTCGTAAAAAACAGGCCGGCCGATTTCGAACGGAACAGCGTCCAGATGATCCGTTATCGTAACAGGCTGGGAGAGGCCGGCAATCTTCTGCCCCATACGGAAAACGCGATAATCGCCAACGATAACCACATTGGCCTGTTCGTAAATCTCCGGACGGCTGATCAGCTTGGCAATGATTTCCGGGCCGATGCCGGAAGAATCTCCCAACAGGACGCCTATCGTCGGTTTTTTATGGTTCACGATTTTTCACCTTTTCATAGTCATCCAATTGATTCAGGATATGATGCTTCATCAACGCGACGGCCGACTCTTTATCCCGTCTTTTCATTGCGTTAATGATTTCGTCATGGTGTTGGATATACAATTTCAATTTTTCCAGAGGAAGCCGCAGAACAAGCCTCAGCAGTTGGACCTTTGCGTCTAACTTTTCACAAATTTCATACAGATGACGGTTGCCGGCGCGCCGCGCAATTTCAAGATGCAAAAGACTGTCTTTCTCAAAAGCCGCGGCAATATCGCCTTCGGCAATCAACGCATTGCACTCCTGCGCCAGGAGCCCCAGTTCTTTGAAATCCTGCTCCGTGCCGCAATCCGTCAACAGGCTCACCGCAAGGGTTTCTAATTGCGATCGGATCATCGCGAGCGGGCCGGCCTCCTGGGGTTCCAATGCGACGACCACCGCATAGGAGCGGGGCTTGATCTGGATGAGACCGTATTCTTCCAGGCGGTGCAAGGCCCCCCGGATTGGCGTCCGACTTACCCCGAACTGCTGGGCAACCTTTTCTTCAGGGATTTTTTCGCCGCCCCGAATCTCCCCGGAGAGGATGAGGCGCTTGATATAATGGTACACCTGTTCCGACAGGCTCTGACGATGAATTTCATACGTGACGTTGTCGGCCATTTTTCATTCATCCACGACCGGCAGTTCGAGATCCTGTTTCCCCTTTGAGAACCGGGATACCAGAAACGGCCAGACGAGAGAAAAGACAATCAATGCGATCAAAATGAGCGTGATCGGTCGCTGGAAGAAGATCGCGATACTCCCCTGAGACATCTTCAGGGAGAGCTTCAGGTTCTTCTCCATGATGGGTCCCAGCACAAGGGCCAGCAGCAGCGGCGCCGCCGGATAGTCAAACTTGCGCATGAGGTAGCCCAGGATGCCGAATGCGAACATGATCCAGAGGTCCACATAGCTCCCGCCCACCGTATAGGCCCCAAGCGATATGAACAAAAGGATGATCGGAATGAGCACCGGATAGGGGACCTTGAGTATTTTGATCCACAGACCGATCAGCGGAAGGTTGAGGACCAGCAGCATGACGTTGCCGATGTACATGCTGGTGACGACGCCCCAGAAGAAATCGGGTCTCTCCGTCAAAAGGAGCGGGCCGGGTCGCAAACCGTACATCATCAGAGCGCCCATCAGGATGGCCACCGTTGCGGATGAGGGGATGCCCAGCGTTAAGAGCGGAACCAGTGCGCCGCCGGTCGCGGCGTTGTTTGCGGTCTCAGCGGCGCAGACGCCCTCGATCGCCCCCTGTCCGAATCTCTCCGGCGTTTTGGACGCCTTCTTTTCGGCGGCGTACGCCATGAAGGCCGAAACCGTCGCCCCGGCGCCCGGCAAGGACCCGATGAGGAAACCGATGATCGTCGAGCGGACGATCGTCCATTTGCAGGCCAGCCAGTCCGACTTGGTGGGCATCAGCGATCCGATCTGCGTGGAAAAGACCCTTTCCGCAGGCGAACCCTCGATATTGATCAATATTTCGCCGAGCGCAAAAAGGCCCATGGCTACGGAGACAAACCCGATGCCGTCCAGCAGGTCCGCCCGGCCAAAGGTGAACCGCTGGACCCCGGCCACCGGGTCAAGACCGACCGTTCCGATCAGCATTCCCAGAAATCCCATCCCTAACCCCTTGAAAAGGTTCTTGCCCGCCAGCCGGGTCAGCGTGGCCAGTCCAAGCAGCATGAGGACGAAATACTCCGGAGGGCCGAAAGAGAGGGCAAGTTTGGCGACGGGGGGGGCAATCAACATCAGTCCGATGACGGAGGCCGAACCGCCGATAAACGAGCCGAAGGCCGACATGCCGAGGGCCGCGCCGGCCCGGCCCTGCTTGGCCATCTGGTAACCATCGACCGCGGTCATGACCGAGGCGGATTCGCCCGGCACGTTGATCAGAATCGATGTCGTCGAACCGCCGTACATGGCGCCGTAGTAAATGCCGGCCAGCATGATCGTGGCGGTGATGGGATCCATCCCGAAGGTGATCGGGATCAGGATCGCAACCCCGGTCACGGGTCCGATGCCCGGCAGCACGCCGATCAATGTACCGGCCAGGCAGCCGATAAAGCAGTAGAGCAGATTGATCGGCTGCAGCGCAACACCGAAGCCGAGGAGAACGTTCTGAATGATTTCCATTTCGCGGGCATTCCCTCCTTAATCCGTTGCGAACCCGTTTCGCCAATGTCGTTGACTTAAGAATTATTCTCTTTCAAGTCCCCCTTTTCTAAAGGGGATACAAGATTGATTTTATTGGCATTCTGTAAAATCTCCCCCAACCCCCCTTTAAAAAAGAGGGGAGTCATATGCTTAAGTCAATGACATTGCCTCTTTCGCGGCAGGACTTCGGGTTAGAAGTAGAACTCCAGGAGCCCCATCGGAAGCACAACCTTGAGCCAGATGACAAACAGCGCATAAGTGCCGACAGTCGCGACGAGACTGATGGTGAGGTTTAAGAGCCACGACACCTTCAGGTACCAGAGCAGAAAAACGAGGAAAACAAAGGTAACGATCAAATATCCCAGTGGCTCAAGCAGCAGGTTGTACGCGGCGATGGCCAGGGCCACCACGGCGATCCGGATCGCGCCCGCCCTATCGGTCTCTGACCAGCCGGGCATACGCCGCGTCCCGGGTAAAGCGCGGGCCTGAAAAACAATGCCGGCCCCGCAGATGCCCAGCGCCATCGAGACCAAAGTCGGCATGAAGGAGGGGCCTGCGAACTCATTTGCAATGGTGGTCGGCAGGAACTGCGCGGCGACCCCGGCGACGAGCGCAACGGCAATCAAAAACAGGCCGCTTATGGTATCGGCTATTCTCTCTGTCATCTTTCCTTCTCCCCGTCCGGCGTGGGCGCAGAGGATTCAAGCCGGCGCCCACGCCTGCCAAACTTGTTATTATTTTTTCTTGAGAAGGCCGGCCCCTTCCATAATCGTCTTGTAAACCGCGTATTCTTCCTCAGCTTCCTTTTGCATGTCGGCCCCCGTCACGAAGACGCCGACCTGGAGAAACTTGTTGAGATACTGCTCATGCCACTCTTTGCTCTCGGTGATCTTTTTCAAGGCGTCGATCAGCCAGTCCACCTGCTCCTTGGCCATTCCTTTCGGTCCTGCAACGCCACGCCACTGAGAGAGCGAGAGGTTGACTCCGGCTTCTTTCCATGTCGGAACGTCTTTGAATACGGCGGAGTCGAAACCGAGGCGTTTTTCGGAGGAGACGCCGAGCGACCGGACCTTCCCGGCGCGCATCTGCTCGTAAGCCTCGCCGGGATTGGCGATGGCGGCGTCGACGTGGCCGCCCAAGAGGTTGGTGATGACCTGACCGCCGCTGTCGAAGCCGATATAGTTGAACTTGACCCCGCTGGCTTTTTCGAACATGGCCACGTGAAGAACATCGATCTGCGAAACGCCGGTGCCGGCGATCTTGACGGTCTTGGGCTGGGCTTTGGCTGCCGCTACGAGATCCTTCAGCGTCTTGTAGGGAGAGTCCGCGCGGACCACGATCATCTGGTAATCCCGGTTCAGCTTGGCGATGTATGTAAAGTCGTTGTAGGGCCAGGGTGCGTTGCCGAACAGATCGACCACGGTGCTGCTGTCATCCGCGCAAGTGATCGTGTAACCGTCGGCAGGCTTGGACTTGGCGTACGATTTGCCCACCACGCCGCTGCCTCCGCTCTTGTTCTCGATCACCAGCGGCCGGGGAAAAACCTTGAGTTGGGCGCCGACCCTGTCGATCACGCGCACCATGATGTCCGTTCCGCCGCCCGGCGCGTAAGGCACTACGAAAAGGATCGGCTTCGCAGGGTAATTTGTCCCAGCGGCATAACCCGACCCCACCACGGCGTGCGACAGCATTCCGATGGCCCCGATGAGTAGCGCCATTCGCACAACACTTCGTAAAACTAATCTTTTCTTCATCCCAGTACTCCTTTCTAAAGGTAAATTTGGAGAATCTGATTGGTCGCCAAGACTCCCGCATGCGCCATCCATACGGGTCATGCATCTATTGGTTTGGGATATTGTACACCAAACACAATATGTCAAGTTATTTTTTTAAAACGTCATCCCTTGGAGCCTGGTCGCCAACGTTGCAAAATGGGTCAACGGGATGGGTCTTTTTTTCGGAAAAATCCCCCGTGAAGCGGCCGCCGAACCATGATATAAGGGGCCCGGTGAGGTTTCCCAATAATTTATCATGTCGGTTGAAAGGAGAAATGGGAATGGGTGGACCAAGACGATTGAGATATTGTGTGAACAATGAGTGGCGTGAGTCGAAGACAACGAAATACATGCCGGTGACGAACTCCAGTACAGGGGAGGTGATGGCGGAGGCGCCCTGCTGTACGGTGGAAGAGGTTACCAGCGCCGTGGCGGCGGCGGCGGCGGCCTTTCCGGAATGGTCCTTTAAGCCCATTCAGCAGCGGACGGAGGTCATGTTTCGCTTCCGAGCGTTGCTCGAGGCCCATCTGGATGAGCTGACGTTGTCGGTTTCCAAGGAACTCGGGAAGAACATCGAGGAGGCGCGCGGGGACATCATCAAGGCGATGGAGGTGGTGGAGATGGCCTGCGGGGCGCCGATCCTGATGCAGGGGGATGCGCTCATGAATGTATCCACCGGCCATGACACGGTGATGTACCGGGAGCCCGTCGGCGTCTTTGCCGGGATCGTCCCCTTCAACTTTCCCGCGATGATCCCGTTCGGTTGGATGATCCCGCTGTGCATCACACTGGGAAACACCTTCGTCCTCAAGTCGGCGAGTCTGACGCCGATGACTTCAATGAAGGTCCTGGAGCTGCTGATTGAGGCGGGGCTGCCCAAGGGGGTCGTCAACCTCGTGACCTGCAGCCGCAACGAGGCGGAGCTGCTGTTGAAGCATCCCGACGTCCGGGGTATCTCCTATGTAGGTTCCACCGCAGTGGGCCGCCACATCTACTCCACCGCCGCGGCAAACGGAAAGCGTGTCCAGGCGCTCTGCGAGGCGAAGAACCATGGTCTGGTGCTGCGGGATGCGGCCCTGGAGAGAGCGGCCCTGGGGATCATCAACTCGACGTTCGGCTGCGCGGGGATGCGCTGCATGGCCCTGCCGGCGCTCTGCGTCGAGGATGCCTGCGCAGATGAATTCATCGGCTACCTGCTCAAATATGCCCAGCAGAGGAAGATCGGCTGCGCCTACCATCCGGAAACGGAGCTGGGCCCCGTCGTCTCGGCCGAGCACAAGGAATCCGTCATCCACTGGATCAACAAGGGTGTCGAGGAGGGGGCCGAGCTGATTCTGGACGGTCGGAACATCGTCGTGCCCGGCTTTGAAAACGGCCACTTCGTCGGTCCGACGATTTTCGATCATGTGAAACCCGGAATGTCCGTCGGGGACTTTGAGATCTTCGGTCCCGTGACCTGCATCAAGCGGGTGAGGGATTTTGAGGAAGGGCTGGCCATCATGAACGGCAGCCGGTTTGCCAACGGCTCCTGTATCTTCACGCAGAACGGCTATTATGCCCGGGAGTTCGTGAGGCGGACCCATGGCGGGATGGTGGGGGTGAACGTGGGCATTCCGGTACCCATTTCCTACTTCCCCTTCGCCGGCCACAAGAACTCCTTCCTCGGCGATCTTCATGTAATGGGACGGGATGGGGTGGCCTTCTACACGGAAGCGAAGTGCGTGACTTCCCGCTGGTTCGGTGAAGCGGAGAAGAAAGAGAAGAAGATCAGCACCTGGGAAGGAACCATCACGCGGAAGTAGCCAATTTCACCAAACTTCCCTCCCCTTCAAGAGGAGGGTAAGGGTGGGGATGGGGTCGCTGGCAATTTTAGGGGACGGATTTATTTTCTTGTACATCCAGAAAATAAATCTGTCCCCTTTTTCACGTTAAATCCCTGCGTGCAAAAATTCTCCGGTGGACTATTTTGAAAAATTTCCTTGACAATGTTCCGTCTTGACATTATATAGCCACAAAGTAATATAAGGAGATCAGCCATGAAGGAATTCATCAAAGTCATGAAGGCGCTTTCCGATCCCAACCGCGTGAAGCTCGTCAAGATGCTTCAGAAAAGGACAATGTGCGTCTGCGAAGTCCAGGCCGCGCTTGGGATTGCCCAACCCACCGTCTCCAAGCATCTGAAGATCCTGGAAAGCGCGGGTCTGGTGGATCGGAAGAAGGAGGGACTCTGGGTGAACTATTCCTTGGCCGACGGCGGCCGCAGCCCTTACGCCGCGAGCCTTCTGGGAAACCTGATGCACTGGCTCGCCGACGATCCGGGTATCCGCGACCTGATCGAAAAGAGCGAGGGCCTCCGCCGGGAGGATCTCTGCCGCCCCCGTGCGTGATTCTTCATATTTCCGCATTGCCATATGGTAAGACGACCATCGTAGCCGTCTGCACAGATTCGCGCGACGTCAAAAAAAGAGGAAGTCCCCCCGAAGAAAGAAGAAGCGGATATCATGAAAGAAAAAACAAAATTGCTGATCATCGCGGCCGGATTCTTGGCCGCGTACTACATTCCCTGGGACCACGAGGTGATCCGCCGGTCGGGACTGGAGGCCTTTATGATGCTCCAG
>Ga0100398_1001936_pt1 | contig 17566 bp, 15 predicted proteins | sample CryGeymeta201522_FD_81568 | JGI IMG/M metagenome (GOLD analysis project Ga0100398, IMG submission 81568) | Groundwater microbial communities from Crystal Geyser aquifers in Utah, USA - Crystal Geyser metaG 2015-22 | ecosystem: Environmental > Aquatic > Deep subsurface > Groundwater | place: USA...
TCCGGAAATGGCTATTTTCACCGATTTCGGCGTTGGGCTCAAATTTTAATCCTCGAAATACGTCAATGTATTCCTGTGGTTAAAATTATCGCCCGCCTTGAACTCGACGAAACTATCTCATTTACGGATGGACACCAGGTAAGTTGACCCCTCCTGAGAAGTGATTACAATATAGCCTGTGATAGAAATTATCTATATTTTTTAAGGAGATTAGAAGATATGCGTGACAATAACGGAGATCGGATGTTCACCGGAGCCTCCAAATATATCCTGGATGATGAACTTGCAAGCATAGTAAATATATCCATGCGCCTTGAGCTTCCGCTTCTTCTCAAAGGAGAGCCGGGCACAGGTAAGACCATGCTGGCTCATGCGATAGCAGAGGCGCTCTCCATGCGTCTCATTGTGCTCAATGTCAAATCCAGCATGAAACTCATTGACGCACTGTACCAGTACGACACCCTCACCAGGTTAAATGACAGCCGTTTCGGGGATTCCAAAAGAGATGTCAGCAACATAGAAGATTACATAAAGATGGGCAAGATCGGCCAGTCATTCGTGACGCCTGAAAAGGTCGTTCTTCTTATTGATGAAATAGATAAGGCTGATACGGATTTCCAGGACGACATGCTGGACGTGCTTGATCAGATGGAGTTTGATATCATAGAGATTGACAAGACCATAAGGGCAATGAACAGGCCAGTCATCATAATAACCTCCAATGCCAAGAAGGACCTCTCCGACCCGTTTTTGGGCCGCTGCAATTTCCATCACATAGCCTTCCCCGAGCCGGACATGATGCGAAAGATCGTACAGGTCCACTTTCCCGACATCAGCAGGGAACTTATGGATAACGCTGTTCAGGCCTTTTACAGAATGAGGGAGATACGGGGCATTGAGAAAAAGCCTGCAACCAGGGAGCTGGTCAACTGGATAAGGGCGCTAAAGAGCGATCCTGATTTCAATGTTAAAGACCTTGTCAAGGGAGGGATTCCTTATCTAGGAGTCCTCTTCAAGAAAAGCCCCGATCACGCCCTTGCCAGAAACGCCGTTTCAAGAGCGAGGATTTAGATGTTTACAAAGTTTTTCTACCTCCTCAGGGAGGTGGGGATACCCGTAACCCCTACATCTTTTCTGCGGCTCCAGAAGGCCCTGTCAATGGGCCTTGTTACCTCCGTGGACGATTTTTACACGGCTGCAAGGTCAATCCTTGTAAAGAGCGAGAGATACTTCGACCTTTACGACCAGGTGTTCGCCCACCATTTCGAAGGCGCCGAACTCAAGTCACCGGAGGAGTTCGAACTAAACGACATAGCAAAGTCCATGTTGGAACAGTGGCTGAAGGACCCTGAAGGACTGGCGGAGGCACTGGGGGTAGATAAGGATTCTCTGAAAAATCTTACACCCGAAGAGCTCCTCAAGTATTTCCTCGACAGGCTCAAGGAGCAGACCGAAGAACATCACGGAGGCAGCAAGTGGATCGGGACAAGAGGAACCTCTCCGGTCGGGCACTCCGGTTATCACCCCGGGGGGATGCGGGTTGGAGGTGTTTCAAGGAATAAATCCGCGGTAAAGGTCGCGATGGAGAGAAGATACCGCGACTACAGTCAGGAAGGCCCCCTTACGCAGGCGCAGATGGGTGAGGCCCTCAAGAGGCTTCGTCACATGGTTCCTTCAGGCCCGAAAGATGTTGTCAATATTGACAAGACCATATATCAGACCATGAAAAACGCAGGCGAAATAGAGATCATCTTCGACAGGAGCCTCAAGGACCGCCTCAAGGTGATCCTTGCAATTGATAACGGGGGCTGGTCAATGGATCCGTATGTCGAGGTGGTTCAGACACTCTTCAATTACAGCAGGGCCATGTTCAAGGAACTGAGGACTTTCTTTTTTCACAACACCATCTACGACTACCTCTGGGAAGACCCTTCCAGATTCAGAAAACCCCTCAAGGTGGATGATCTAATAAGGCTTGAGCCTGACACGCGCTTCATAATAGTGGGAGATGCCAGCATGGCCCCATACGAACTTATGGCAACCGGCGGCTCCATACACATCGAGGAAAGATCAACAAAACCAAGCTACGCGAGGCTTCAGTTTATCGCCGCAACGTTTAGTCGCTCGGTCTGGCTTAATCCCAGGATGTCTGAGGAATGGCCTTACACCCGCACGATCGGCACTATCAGGGAGATATTCCCCATGTATGAACTCACTCTTGACGGCCTTGAGGCCGCTGTGAATTATCTCATGCAGAAGAACTGATCGAGCACCATCAAAGGCCTCCACCGGTCTCAGCAAGGCTTGCGAGGCCATCAAGGTCTTTGATCCTTATTCTCGGCCCCTCGCTCTCTATAAGGCCCTTTTTGTCCATCTTGCCAAGGACTCGAGAGAGCGTTTCCGGAATGGTTCCAAGGAGGCTTGCAAGGAGGTTTTTTGGTATATCCAGTTCGATAACCATATCGCCTCCCCGAATCTCCTTCATGTATAGCAGATAGGCGGCAAGCCTGCCGGGGACTTCTTTGAGCGATAGGTCCTCAATCAGAGCCGTAAATCGTCTTAGTCTTTTTGAGAGCACCGCAAGAAGCTTAAGGGCAAGATCAGGATTTCCGCGGATAAGGGTGAGAAAGGATCGCCTGGGGAAAAACATTACCACGCCGTCCTCCATTGCCTGGGCATTTGCTGGAAATCGGTCCCCGGTGAAGACGGGCACCTCCCCGAAAGGCTCCCCCGGGCCGAAAAGATGGAGGACCTGTTCCTTCCCGTCCCATGAAACCTTATAGACCTTGACCATCCCGGTCTTAATGACGAAAAAGCCGGCGCCATCGTCACCGTCTGAGAATATGATCTCGCCTTTTGAGACCTGTCTCTCCTCGCTTATTTCGCCCAGGGCTCTTAGCTGGCCGAGAGCAAGTCCCTCAAACAGAGGAACCGCGCCCAGCCATGATTCCGGGGGCTCTACCCGCATCCTATGCTTCTCTTTAGTTGAGATTCCATTGCCGCATCTATTTCTTGAGAGGATGCCGGCCGAATTCCAAGCACTTCCATATTCAATTCCAGGGTTATTCCCGCCATAGGCTTATTGAAATCGGCTACAACAGTTTCAGGCTTGAGTTCAAGCACTTTGAAGCATATCAGAGTTCCACCCTTTATCTGCCGGTAGTATTGATCTTCCTTGAGGCGCTGCCTTATCAGGCCCTTCTTGGGTATCTCTCTAACTAGTGAGGGATCGTAATCCCCATAGACCTCATTCGAGCCGACTGTCACCTTAATGGTTTCACCAACCCTCGCGCCCTCAAGCGCCTCTTCAAGAGAAGGGACCTGCTTTTCAACGCCGTAGATGAACTCAATCTCTTCTGCCAGCCTTTCCTTTACGGTTCCATCCCTGAGGAAGATTTTCATAGCGTACCTGAGGCGCACGGTGGTATCCCCTCTAACTTTTTCCTCCATGGCGAGCTACCTTATCTCCAGGATCTCAAACTCCTGCATTCCTTTGGGGGTCTTGACCTTTACGGCATCTCCCTCGCGCCTGCCTATGAGGGCCTGGCCAAGCGGGGAACTTACCGAGATTTGCCCGTTATCCGGATTGGATTCGTATGGCCCTACCAGTTGATAGGTAACCTCCTCCTCTGCCTGAACATTGTAGAGCATAATGGTCCTGCCGAACACCACTCGATCGGATGGCCCTTCATCCACAACGATCACCTCCGACTTGCCTATCACAGCCTGAAGCTCGTTTATTCTGCCTTCGAGAAACGACTGACGCTCCTTTGCCGCGTGGTATTCGGCGTTTTCGCTCAGATCTCCATGGCTTATTGCCTCTGTGATGGCCTGGATATTTGCGGGACGCTCAACGCTCAGGAGATGACTCAGCTCCTTCTTTATCTTGGCCAATCCTTCCTTGGTGAACGGAATCTTATCCATGAAAAAAATAACCCCTCGATCTCTATTCAATGATAAACAAAAAATCTTTTAGTATGGTCTTGATTGATTCTTCAGGCCGGATGCAAGGCATGCCGACGAATGTTTATGCTATTAACACCTTTTTCTCCCGATTGCCACTCAAAAGCTTATGCCGGAAACGTGACCACAGAGGACTGTGGGACCGGGCCTTCCGGCCATCAAGTACGGAAAACGAGTACCGATTCTTCAAGTCCCTATTCCAATGACGTTCCCTATCAGACTCACGAGAAGCGCAACAAGATAAGCCGCCGTAAGGTTGAAGGCAAGAGAAAAGCCGGCCCATGCCCATGATGTCTCTTTCCTTATACTTATCACTGTGGCCATACAGGGGACATAGAGCATAATGAAAACTATAAGCGTAAAGGCCTTTAGAGGATTCCATAGCCTGTCTTTTCCAAGCCTTTCCTGAAGGGAACCTTCCAGTTCCTGTTGTGATTCGCTCAGTGAATAGGCCGTGCCCAGGGTTGAAAGTATTACCTCCTTGGCGGCAAATCCTCCTATAAGGGCTATGTTGACCCTGTAGTCAAATCCGAGCGGGGCGGTCAGATATTCAAGGGTACGGCCCAACCTTCCTGCGACAGTATTTGAAAGGGCGGCATGGCGCCAATCGTTATCAATTGTCCGGAGGTCTTGTAAGAGCGCTACATATTTGGATGCAGCCTCGGCCAAATCCTGCCTAACATAACCTGATTGAGCCTTCCCTCTAATCATTCCATCCGCTTCGGCCCCCAGGGCGAACAACCTGTCTTCCTTTATGGTCTTATCGAGGGAGCGCTCCGGATTTGCCGAAGCCCTTCTTAAAGCTTCAACTATCTCTCCGAGTCTCAAGAAAGATTTTTCATCGGTCAGCAATTGTCCGACAGCAGGATTCTCGAAAAAGTGCGCCATTTTTTCAGCCCGCAAGATCTCGAATTCAGTCTGCTTTTGCTGCGGGAGACCCGGGAAGGTCATTGCCGCCCATAAAACGATGGAAAATCCCAGTATGACTGTACCTGCCTTTTTCACGTACTGCGATGTCCGCTCCCAGGTATGTATGAGAAGCCCCTGAAAGGTCGGCAACCGGTACGGAGGAAGCTCCATGACGAAAGGAGTCTTCGGCCCCCTGAGTATTGTTGAGCGCAAGAGCTTTGCCGACAGGAGGGCAAAACCCCACGCAAGCAAGGTTAGCAGAAACATAATCCTTGTCCTGCTCATAGAAAAAAATGCCGCCGTAAGCATTGCAAAGACAGGCATCTTGGCGCCGCAATTCATGAAAGGCACAACCAGGAGGGTCGCTATTCTCTCCTTGGGATCCATGAGCGTTCTGGTGGAGAGCACTCCAGGCACTGCGCATCCTCCTGATATCCCGCCGCTTACTATAAGGGCCATCACTGAGTTACCATGGAGGCCGAACCACCTCATGACCCTGTCCAGCATATAAGCCATCCTGGCCATATAGCCGGAGTCCTCCAGTATGGCGATGGAAAAAAACATGCACATGATAAGGGGTACAAACCCCAATACGCCACCTACTCCGTCAATAATCCCCGACACGATCAGGGATTGAAGCACACCCGGAGGCATTGATGCTCTTACCAACTCCTTTGCGTATCCGAAGAAGGCATCAAACCAGCCGGTGGGCTCTTCGCTTGCCCAGAAGGTAAAGGCATATATCGCGTAGAATATGCCCATCATTATGATAGGTCCGAAGAAGCGGTCGGTGAGGACCTTATCAATTTTATCGGAGAGATCCAGACGCGATTCGATCCTGTGTTTTAATGTCTTTCGGGTTATTGCCGCGACGTAACCGTATCGGTGATCCGTTATTATCGCCTCAGGTTCTTCACCAAGGGTATCCATTATGTGTTTGGTTGTCGTGTTGCGGATTTCCTCAATCCTTGCGTCTGCAACTGGATCTCTCTTCAAAAGAGAGAGCATCTGCTTGTCACCCTCGATACACTTGAGGGCTCTCCAGCGCGAAGGGTATTTCCTGTCATACACTGCCGATCCATCTATGAGGGCTTCTATCTCATCCAGGCTTCTATCAATATCGCTTCCATAAGAGATCACAGCCGGCCTCCAGAGCCTTGCTCCCTCAGCCACCTCGACGGCCTTGTCCAGAAGATCCTGTATTCCTGTCTTGCTTCTTGCCACTATCGGAACAACCGGCGCTTCAAGGAGTTCGGATAAATCCTCCCAGGCAACAGCCATGCCCCTGGACTCGGCAACATCCATCATATTGAGGGCAACCACCACAGGCACTCCCAGTTCCCTGATCTGAGCCGTAAGATAGAGATTCCGGTCAAGGTTTGAGCCGTCCACTATGTTGATCACCACATCGGGTCTTTCATTGATGAGAAAGTCCCTGGCTACTATCTCCTCTATGGAATACGCAGTAAGAGAATAGGTTCCGGGCAGATCAACAACGTTTATGATCCTGCCTTTGTGCTCTATCTTGCCCGTCTTTTTTTCAACAGTTACCCCGGGGTAATTGGCTATGTGCTGCCTTGCCCCTGTCATGGCATTAAAGACAGTGGTCTTACCGGAGTTGGGATTTCCAGCCAGCGCTATGGTGATGCCCTTATCCACTACTCCTGATCGCCTTCCGCCGCATCCACTTCAACAGTTATATGGCTTGCCTCGTCGTTTCTAAGTGTCAATACAAAATCGCGCACCTTTACCGCTACAGGGTCTTTGAGCGGCGCCCTTCCGCGTATCTGTATCGGGGTTTCAGGTACCAGTCCCATCTCTCTAATTCTTTTTCCGATCTGCCCTGATGCAGAAATTTTTTTTATAATGCCCTGCTGGTTATCCAGCATCTTCCTCATGTTTATAATCTTTTTCATATTCTATCCGCCTATCGGCCAATCGGTCAAACCCTCAACCGAACCAAGCCCTCTAACCGTCATGACACGTATGGTTTGTCACCCTCAAGCATGAAAAGTTTGTTTCCAACCCTCCCCACTCCGCGATGGCGAAAGTTTCCCCCATGCCGGGGAGGATCGCTGGGGGGTATTTTCAGTGTAAACGCTCATGACAAAAATATTTTGTCGCCCCCGCTAATGAAAATCCTCCTCCGGCTCTTCACTCTACGAGGTCGACGATTTCCCTCCCCCCGCGCGGGGGAGGGTCGGGGTGGGGGGTGTATTTTCACGGTAAAAATCTTACCATAGCTCAATACCACCTGCCTGATTATATGTAAAGCAGGCCATAGAGCCTTCAGATAAGTTCCAGACAGGCCCTCACCTGAGAAAGGGTGGAGGCAGGCGCCGCTACAAGGTGGTCTGCTATCCTCTTTCCGTCCAGGTAATTGCTCAGATAAAACTCCGCACCCTCTATGGTGAAGATATTGCCTCCAGCCGATTCAAGGATCACGGAGGCTGCCGCGAGTTCAGAAAAGGAATGGTTGGCAAGTATCGCAGCCTCAGCCCGTCCCATGGCCACATAGCATATATGGGCCCCGGCGCATCCCATGGTTCTTATCTTTCCGGGAAAGCTTGTGCGGTAATGATGATTGAATCTGGAAAAGGTAAACAACAGGCTCTCGTCGGTTATACCCTCCTGGCTGGATGTGCTGATGACCGTGCTACCGTGGTATGCTGGGCCTCCCGCTCTCGAATAGAAGATATCTCCCGTTACGGGCATGAAAAATACCCCAAGCACAGGCCAGAAGTTTTCAAGCATTGCAATTGAAATACCCCATATCGGGATGCCTGCCTGAAAATTGGCAACGCCGTCAATCGCATCTATCACCCACAGGTAACGATTCTCACTGTGAGAGTATTGCCTTGATATCTCGTTTGCCTCATCAAATATCCTATGAAGAGGATTCAGTTTTTTCAGTTCACCCTCAAAGAGACCACGGATACTTAGTTCCGCTTCTGTAACCAGGGAGTCATCGAATTTTACCGCGGTATCTCCCTTGCCGTAGTATGCAAGCGCCTTGGCTCCAGCCTTTTTGGCTGTACCGACGGCAAAATCCATGAATCCGTCAACCGAATCTTCTTTCATGACATAAAGCTCCTTTCTCGTGAGCATTCAAAACGCCCTGGCAGCGCCCTGCATCCGGACATTTTTCCTCAGCCTGTGGACAGCGGTTTTTCAACACTCTGTTACCCCTCGGGGGGAAGGGCCTTGGTTCTTGAGGCCCGGAGCATCTTTCTTGAAATCATTAGACCTCGCCCCATCTGAAGACACACCCTGCGGAGGCCACAGCAAATCTTTGTCCGAATCTTGCTGCAAGCTTAAGTGCGGCCTGCATTCCCGTGCAGTGGGAAACCCCTATGATATCCACCTTGAATTCATCAAACTTGTCCATAAGCCGTGACAGGGATTGCGCCCCGTAAAACATCAGATGAGTCCCGCCCAGGACTGCTTTAAGCCTTGTGATGCCAAGGGTTTCCTTTATATAGTCAATGATATTCAATACACCTGCATGGGCGCATCCCAGAAGAAGCACATATCCTTCTTCCGTATCAATGAGAAGACTTGCGTCATCCTCCATCAGGTCAACATCTAACCCATCTCCCAGAATAAGCCGTTTATCCAGTGCCACCTTTTCCGGGTCAAGCGCGTAGCCGGTAAGAAAGGTTATTCCTTCCTCTACAGCGCCGGTTTTTTCCAAAAACTTAAACCTTGCCCCCGCATCCTCCAGTTCCCTCCTGGTAAATGGGCACCCGATAAATCTTGCAGGAACTGAAATATCAGTGGATTCTCTTACCATGTGACGGGAAAAAACCGCAGGATGGGCAATAATCTCCGGTTTGCAGGCCTTCTCAACAATCCACCTAAGTCCCCCTGTGTGATCGTAATGGCCGTGGCTCAGGATGATCTTATCAACCGACCCGGGGTCCTTTCCAAGTGCCTCAAAGTTTATGGGTAAAGACATTCCCGGGCCTGTGTCGAAGAGCAGGGTTTTTCCCTCTCTTTCAATCAGGACACTGAAGCCGTGTTCACCCACCAGCCCCGGCCTGCTTATCCCGTTATCACAAATTATGGTGAGGGTCGTAGCCATTTTTATTCCTCCTTTGAACTTCCATGCCCGGGGCAGGCTTCTTGCCAACCCTCCGATTTTATTGCCCCATGCCTTTCCTTTCGTCAAGGAAAATCCATCAGAATCCCCACTTCTTGAGCTGTTCCTCCATCCTCTTTCTGTGGGAGCCGGGCCAGAAAAATCTTCCGCATGCGGGGCACCTTCTTATTTTCCCCCTCATATTGTAGAATACGTATTCGGGAATCCCTTCACCCCATCCCTCAGGATCGGCCTTTTCAAGAAGATAATTACATTCGATACAGCGGCTGAACCACTCGGTCGCGCATTTTCGCAGGCCCGTCACGGAGTCAACCTCGATCAACTGTTCTCTGACCTTATCGGAGCGGATGAAGATAAGACGGATATCTTCACCCATGAGGCTCTTTTTCCTTGAAAGGACTATCCTGCCCTCAGATGAAAACCTTCGAAGATCGCCAATATCATAGCCGCTCTGAAACAGAACATCATGTCCCATCACGCGAAGCCATCTGGCAAGCCTCCCAAGCATACTGTCAGCCGCAAATACCATGGAATCCCATCCAGTCCCAATATTCTTTTATTTTAACACAAAAACGGCTTCACATGGTAATAGTACTCCTGAAGATATTTTCGGCTTCTTAGGTAGGCTCCACTTCTGCTATAATTCATATCAAAATGCATCGTCATAGTGGTGTAGCTTCTCTTTACAAAAAAATGCACCTGCCACAGGGGTGCCGTAAAAGGCCTGCGAAGGCCCTGGAGAAGATGAAAATGGATAAGATTCTCATAGAGGGGGGAAGGCCCCTTAAAGGAACGGTAAGGATAAGTGGCGCAAAGAACGCGGCCCTCCCGGCCATCGCCGCGTGTCTTCTTGCGCCCGGCCCGCACGTACTCAGAAACATCCCTTCCCTTAGAGACGTTGACACCATCAAAAAGATAATGTCGCAGCTCGGGGTTCAATTCAGAGGTGAGGATGGGACTATCGAAATTGATGCGGGGGAAGTCCGGGGTTACTCCGCTCCCTACGAGCTTGTCAAGACCATGAGGGCATCGATCCTTTTGCTAGGGCCGATGATAGCCAGATGCGGCAGGGCAAGGATTTCCCTTCCCGGGGGCTGCGCCATAGGTGAAAGGCCGGTCAATCTTCATCTTAAGGCACTGGCGGCCATGGGCGCTGATCTGTATCTGGAGCACGGCTATGTGAACGCCAGGGCTGCCAGGCTTAAGGGAACAACCATTTTTTTCGATATTCCCACGGTTACCGGCACTGAAAACATACTTATGGCGGCAACAACTGCAACAGGCACAACCATTCTCAAGAACGCAGCAAAGGAGCCTGAGGTTGAAGACCTCGCCTTGCTTCTCAAATCCATGGGTGCCAGGATTGAGGGAGAGGGAACGGACACCATCACGATTGACGGGGTGGATCAACTCAAACCCGCCTCGCACACCGTGATACCCGACCGTATAGAGGCAGGCACCTTTGCCATAGCAGCCGCCATGACAGGGGGGGAAGTAAAGATAGAGGGATGCAGACCGGAGCATCTTACAGCGGTTATTGAAAAGGTTGAGGCCGCCGGAGCGAGGATAACCAATGAGCCTCAAAGTCTTTTTGTCAAGGGGCCTTCCGCGATCGAAAGTCTTGACATAAAGACCATGCCCTTTCCCGGATTTCCGACTGATCTTCAGGCCCAGTTCATGGCCTGCATGTCTATCGCAAGGGGCTGGAGTATGATCAGGGAGACCATATTCGAAAACAGATTCATCCATGTGAGCGAACTAAAGAGGATGGGGGCAGATATTGATATTAACGGCAATCAGGCTCTAGTAAAAGGCAGGGAAAGCCTCCAGGGGGCTCCGGTCATGGCAACGGACCTGAGGGCAAGCGCATGCCTTGTTCTTGCCGGTCTGGTGGCAAAGGGAATTACGGAAGTGCACCGCATCTACCATCTGGACAGGGGCTATGAGGCCCTTGAGAAGAAATTTGCGTCTCTGGGGGCCTCTATTTGGCGCGAAAAGGGATAACTTGTTGCACCGTCCCCTTTTTCATGTCCTATTCTCCCTTGCAGGCGGCATCCTTGCAGCAGATTGGCTGACAGAGGAGCCTGCCTTCTTTCTCATTGCCTCCGGCGCAGCACTCATGTGCCTTGCGGTCGCGGCGCTTTTTGGAGAAGGAAGCCGGCTTGTCTGGTGTTTGGCAGCCTTTTTCCTTCTCGGGATTGTTATCCATAGCTCATCGAAACCTGCATCGGTCATCGGCCCTTATGCCGGAGCAAGGGCCGTGGTTAAAGTGGAAGGTACCGTCACTGAGCCCGTGAGGGTCGCTGATGGAGTAGGGAGGCTGACGCTGAGGGCCTCTTCTTTCATCCAAGACCATAGAAGCACCCCTTGTTCCGAGGCTATCCTCGTCACAATCTACGGAAATGTGCCGGTTCTCATGCCGGGACAAAGGATAATGTTTCCGGCAAGGCTCAGGTCTTTTGCCAATTTCAACAATCCGGGCAGATATGACTATGAAAAGGCCATGGCTGTCAAAGGCCTTGCGTGCTCAGCCTCCGTCTCAGACGGAAGACGTGTAGTCCCTATGGGAGAAGGCAGGCTCCATCCTTCCGAACGTCTGATACATTTTCTCAAAAACCCTGCAAGGGAGATGTTTGCCGGAGGGCTTGAGGGAGATCAGCTTAACGTCCTTATGGCCCTGGTACTGGGAGAAGGGCAGGGGATAACGGATGAATTGAGGGATAGTTTCAGCAGGACCGGACTGAGCCATGTGCTTGCGGTTTCGGGGCTTCATGTCGGGATGGTAGCCTTTGCCGCCTTCTTTTTATTTAACTGGATCATGCTCAGGTCATACCGACTGGCCCTGGCCCTTGACGTAAGAAAGTGGGCCGCGGTCATGACATTCATTCCGGTGCTCCTCTACGCGTTTCTTTCGGGATTTCAGATATCTGCCCAAAGGGCGCTTATAATGGTGTCCGTCTTTCTCTTTTCCATTCTAATGGATCGAAGCCGTGAAATGTGGTCTTCGCTCGCACTTGCCGGGATAATTATCCTCGCGGTGGAACCTCTGGCCCTCTTCAGCATCTCTTTTCAGTTATCATTCGGAGCAGTGATAGGGATTCTCTGGCTTGGGCCTTTCATCATCGGCTTTTTCAACAGGAGAACTCTTCCCGGGATATTGCTATATCCCATAGGCATTATCTCAGCTACGGTATCGGCAACCATATTCCTGCTACCGGTGACGAGTTTTTATTTTAACCAGATATCAATGGTTTCCATACCGGCCAACCTCATCGTTGTGCCGATCCTGGGTCTATTGGTTCTCCCTATGGGGCTCCTGTCGGTCTTTCTTCTGCCGCTGAGCCATATCCTGTCAGACCTGGCCCTTTATGCCTCTGCACTGGGGACCGATGCCATGCTTTCCGTCATAGGATTCTTTTCCGGACTTCAATGGGCATCCATCTGGGTAGCAAAACCCAATATCGCAGAAATGGGAATCTTCATCGGCATCATCGCCGTGATTCCCATTATCAGGGAAAGGAGGTGGGCAAGGCCTGTAGCTTTCTTCCTGTTGGCTCTATGGGCCTGCGATACTGTTTACTGGATGTACCGTCTGAACCATGAAGAGGCTCTAAAGATAACCTATCTCGATGTAGCCCAGGGAAACGCAGCCCTTATAGAAATGCCCGGCGGGAAGAGGATGCTTGTTGACGGAGGCGGCTTCGCGAGAGATACATTCGACGTTGGACGCTTTGTGGTAGCCCCCTTTCTGTGGAGCAAAAAGATCAGGCAGGTTGACTATATTGTCTTAAGCCACCCGCAGGCAGACCACATGAACGGGCTCAGATTTATTGCAAAGGCGTTTTCTCCAAGGGAATTCTGGCACAGTGGGGCCCAAAGCGCATCCGCCTCCTTTGTAGAACTGATGGCGCTCCTGAAAGAAAAAGCAATAAAAGAGTCAAGACTGACGCAATTGAAGAAGCATGTGCAGATTGGAGAGGTTGGATTCGATGTTCTTCACCCGAATCCCGAAGTACCTCTGCCTTGTGGCTCTGACGATGAAGAAGATCTGAACAACTTTTCGCTGGTAGTAAAGGCCACCTTGGAGGACCACTCATTTCTCTTTCCCGGAGATATCGAGGAGCCTGCGGAAAGAACCCTTGCGACCGGGTTCTGCAAGTCGCTATATTCCGACGTGCTTCTTGTTCCCCATCACGGAAGCAAAACCTCAAGCACCGCGGCATTCCTCGATTGCGTAAGGCCCAGGCTCTGTATCATCTCATGCGGAAGGCAGGGCATGTTCGGGTTCCCTCACCAAGAGGCGCTTGACAGGCTCGAGGCGACCGGGGCAAAGATAATGAGGACAGACAGGGAAGGAGCAATAGAGATAAAGAGCGCCCATGGAGTGATCGAGATCAAGACCTTTTCAGGGAAAAGTTACACCTTAAAGCGATTTATATGAAAATGCCCCTTCTCTGTATCCCTCCCCCGCGCGGGGGGAGGGAAATCCTTGACCTCGCAAAGTGCAGAGCCGGAGGAGGATTTTCATTAGCGGGGGCGACAAAATATTGCTGTCATGAGCGTTTACCGTGAAAATGTCCCCATTTTTTCAGGGTGACCGATACAGGAGAAGATGAAACCATGAAACACGTGTGCCGGAGTTGCGGCTATCAGAGCCCTAAGTGGCTCGGACGCTGTCCTGAATGCGGGGAATGGAACACCATGACCGAGGAGCAGGAGCTTTCTCACAAGAAACGAAGTAGAGCCGGCTCTCTTCAGGACCCCAAGCCTATAGATCAGATAACCCTGGCCCCCGAGATGCGCCTGACTACCGGGATAAAGGAATTCGATCGAACCCTGGGAGGTGGCCTGGTTCCGGGCTCCCTGACCCTGATAGGAGGAGACCCGGGGATAGGAAAATCCACCCTGGTCATGCAGGTGCTCGATCGCCTCTCAATAAAGGGCGTCCGCTCCATTTATTTATCAGGAGAAGAGTCGGCTCAGCAGATAAGGCTCAGGGCTGACCGTCTTGGTGCTTCATCCCCTTTGCTCCATGTGATGACAGGGACCTGCGTTGAAGAGATTATGGATAAAGTCAGGCCCTTCAAACCGGGGTTGCTGGCCGTTGACTCGATACAGACCATGTTTACCGAGGATATCTCCTCAGCCCCCGGAAGCGTCGGTCAGGTGAGAGAGTCGGCAAGCCGTTTCATGGCCTACGCGAAACAGACAGGCGTGCCTGTTTTCCTGGTCGGCCATGTGACAAAAGACGGCGCCATAGCAGGCCCAAAGCTGCTGGAGCATCTCGTTGACACGGTTCTCTATTTTGAAGGAGATACTGCGCATATCTTCAGGATCCTCAGGGCCGTCAAGAACCGATACGGGTCCACAAACGAAATCGGGGTTTTTGAGATGAAGGACGCAGGCCTTGAGGAAGTAGGCAATCCCTCAAGGGTACTGCTTGGAGAAAGGCCCGAGGGCGCCTCAGGATCTGTCGTGACCCCATGCCTTGAAGGGACAAGGCCACTTCTTCTCGAGATACAGGCCTTGGTAGGATCAAGCGCTATAGGGATACCCAGGCGTACGGCCGTGGGAGTTGATCATAACCGCATATCTCTTCTTGTGGCGGTCCTGGGAAAAAGGCTTGAGATGCAGCTTGGGGATCAGGACATCTTTGTAAATGTGGCCGGAGGACTCAGGGTGGATGAACCTGCAGCGGATCTCGCGATTGTATCTGCGATGATCTCGAGCTTTTTAAACAGGCCGATTGAAAGGGATGCCGTCATATTCGGGGAAGTAGGACTCACCGGGGAGATAAGGGGCGTAAGCCAGCCTGATCTGCGGGTAAGGGAGGCGAAGAAGCTGGGGTTCAATCGCTGTATAATGCCAAAAAGCAATGCTGAAGGCCGAAGCGATTTTGTGAAAGGCATAAAAATAGAGGGCGCAGCCTCCCTTCAGGAACTCTTCAGGGCGCTCTTCTGACCGAAACCGCGTTCTTGCCCTTACCAGTCCATGGATTTGGACTAACCCCCATGCCCGGGCAGGGCACAACTAAATATGAAAATCACCCCCACCCCGCCCTCCCCCGTCGAGGGGGAGAGGTAAAGGAAAGGGGCATTTTCATATAAAAGATTAAAGGACCCAGGTCTCCAGTTCAAGGAATCTTGAACCCGCAATATCTACTTTTGTTCTTCCATTTTCAGAAAAAATTGTTATTCTTTCTTTCCCATGAAGAATAATCCAAATATTCAAAAACAGACTCAAGACCCTACCGTAAGTGCCCTTCGTCCTTTCGGCACCAGTATCTTCACAGAGATGACCGCCCTTGCCGTTGAATTTGGGGCAGTGAATCTTTCCCAGGGATTCCCCGATTTCGAAGGCCCGCTCGAGGTAAGACAGAAGGCGGCGGAGGCCATAATCCGTGGTCCCAACCAATATCCGCCCTCCATGGGGATACCTGCCCTTAGGCAGGCGATTGCCCGAAAGATGATGCGCTTCTATGGTATAGAGGTATATCCGGAAACGGAAGTAACAGTAACCGCAGGGGCAACAGAGGGCCTTACCGCAACCCTTCTGGGCATCCTTGAACCAGGCGATGAGGTTATCCTCATTGAGCCTGCCTATGACTCCTATGCGCCTATCGCATCCCTTGCGGGGGCGGGGATTCGATTCGTGAGGCTCGCGCCGCCGGATTTCAACCTTCCTCTTCATGATCTTGAAGCGGCTTTCGGTCCGCGGACAAAGGCCATCATGATCAACACTCCACAGAATCCCTGCGGCAAGGTATTTACAGAGGAAGAGTTGACCATCATAGGCGATCTCTGCGTCAAGCACGACTGCTATGCCATAAGCGATGAGGTTTATGAGCACCTGGTTTATGGAGGGAATACCCACGTCACCCTTCTATCCATTCCTTCCCTTCGGCAGAGAGGATTTCTCGTTTCATCAACCGCAAAGACCTTCTCCATGACCGGATGGAAGCAGGGCTACGTAATCGCCGCGCCACCGCTATCAAAGGCCGTGCGCATGAGCCATCAGTTCATAACCTTCAGCGGCCAGCCTGCCTTGCAGGAGGCCATGGCCATGGCGATAGATTCCCCTGATTCTTACTACGGAGAACTCCTTAAATCCTATACGCGGAAGAGGGCTTATCTATGCGAGGGCTTAAAGGAGCTGGGTTTCCATGTCCTTGAACCTGATGGGGCTTACTATGTCTTGGCGGATATACGACCTCTGGGTTTTGAAGATGATTACGGCTTCTGCAGGATGCTTCCTAAAGAGGCGGGCGTAGCCGCCATCCCGTCTTCCTGTTTCTGGAAGGAGAGGAGTTGCGCCAGGGAACTTGTGCGGTTCTGTTTCTGTAAGAAAGACGAAACCCTTGAGGAAGGGGTAAGACGCCTCAGGAAGTGGCTTGCAAAATAAGGGGTTCTTGATAGATGAAGGTTGCAGGATTTCAAATTAATATCGTCTGGCACGATCGCATGGCCAATCACGATAAGATCCGTAGGTTCGCTGCCAAGGCCGCAGAAGAAGGGGCTGATGTCTTTATCCTCCCGGAGATGTGCTCAACAGGATTTTCTATGGACACTTCCGTCACGGCCGAGCCTATAGTGGGCCCTACCCCCACCCTTTTCAGAGATATAGCCAGGGAAACAGGCATGACCATCGTGGGCGGCTTTGCCCTTGCCAGAGCTAAGGGAAGACCCCAAAATGTGTCACTTGCCGTTGACAGGGAAGGGCACGACCTTGCCCTCTATGCAAAGATTCATCAGATCGCGATCCTTGATGAACACAAACACTATGATCCGGGATCAAAGCCTGTGGTATTCTCGCTTGACGGCACGGCGGCAGCCTGCTTTGTATGTTATGATCTCAGGTTCCCTGAGATATTCAGGGCAGTTGTGGATAAATGCGCTATGATAATGGTCATAGCCTCTTGGCCTGCAAGCCGGCAGTCTCACTGGGACGTACTTCTCAAGGCGCGTGCCATAGAAAGCCAGTGCTATGTGGTGGGTGTAAACAGGACAGGTCCCGGGGGCGGTCTTCAATTTACAGGCGGATCAGCCGTCATTGATCCTCTCGGAAACATCCTTGCCCATGGAGGGAAGCATGAAGGCCTTGTGATCGCTGATATTGACCCCGTAAAGGTTGCCGAGACAAGGTCAACAATGCCCTTTTTGAAGGATCGCATACCTGATCTGGCTTTAAGATCCTAGGGCTTCGGGGCCGCCCAAACCTCCGCTGATCTATTGTATAGGTTTCATACATCAGGAGCCCCCCTCCAATAATTGCTCCCTTTATATGAGGTATCAAGGGCCTGTGAAGATACCTGAATACGATTATCCCTGCGTATCGCTCATGCCCAAGTGGGTTGACTCCTTCCTTCTCAAAATCAACCTGCCTGACTTCTACTAATACACCCATATCCTCCGCCGTCTTTCGGACCTTGAGCAGGGCTTCCTCCGACCGGTCTGCAAGAAAGACCTTTACACCCCTCGCGGCAAGAAACAGTCCGTTTTGCCCTTCCCCGCAGGCCAGATCCAGGACGGGTTTGTCTGAAGGCAACGCCGAGAAAATATCAGCATGACCCAGGAGGAGCTTGGCGGGCCTAAA
>Ga0100398_1001953_pt1 | contig 17503 bp, 16 predicted proteins | sample CryGeymeta201522_FD_81568 | JGI IMG/M metagenome (GOLD analysis project Ga0100398, IMG submission 81568) | Groundwater microbial communities from Crystal Geyser aquifers in Utah, USA - Crystal Geyser metaG 2015-22 | ecosystem: Environmental > Aquatic > Deep subsurface > Groundwater | place: USA...
CGCGGTTCGATATTCGCTCTTTCTTCACTTCCGCGGTTCGATATTCGGTGTTCGATATTCGATATTCGCTCTTTCTTCACTTCCGCGGTTCGATATTCCGTGTTCGATATTCGATATTCGCTTTTCACTTGTACTCTCTTTTCCCCTGGTTTTGACGCATGAACCTGATTCGCCTGGCCGGGCGCCTGGCTGATTTTATCTATCCACCGAAGTGCACCGGTTGTGATGCGATCACGGTCGGGACCGGCAATCGTTACTGGTGTCCCGGTTGCCTCGATGGACTGCCCTGGATTCGCTCGCCCCTGTGCCCACGGTGCGGTCGCCCCTTTCCGGCCCATTCGCCGACCCCGGACCACCTCTGCGGCGACTGCCTGGTAGGGGGCGCCCATTTCGATGCGGCGCGGTCGGCGGTATTCTATGGGGATGGCCCGGTCACTCGGGCCATTCTGGAACTCAAATTCGGTGGTAAGCTCCATTGCGCCCCGCCGCTGGCCGATCTGCTCCATCGCCTGGTCGGCACCTGGGAAGAGGCCCGGCGGGCCGACTGGATCGTGCCGGTGCCGCTGCACCCCCGCCGCCTCCGCAGCCGCGGCTACAACCAGGCGGCTCTGCTGAGTAAATTCCTGGGGTCGAGGGCGGGGATCCCCGTGGCCTACGAACTGCTCACCCGGGCCCGCGAAACTCGGCCGCAAACCCGGCTCAGCCGGGAAGAGCGGCTGGCCAATGTACGTGGGGCCTTCCTGGTGGCGGATGCCGAAGCGGTCAGTGGGCGTCGGATCCTGCTGGTGGATGACGTGTTCACCACCGGTACCACTCTCGATGAATGCGCACTGGCCCTGAAACGGGCCGGGGCCGCCCGGATCGCTGCCCTGACCGTGGCTCGTTCGGTGCCCGGTTTTCACTTGTGAACACTCGAGCCTTCAGCCCGGTTTTCCAAGATACCGGTTTAGGATGAGGGCTTTCATTGCCAAGAGCGGGCAAGATGCCCGCGCTCCCGGGAAAGAGCCCACGCGAGATGAAGGTTGTTGCGTTCAACACGTAAAGGTTGGTCGGTAATTCTGGGCGTTCCGCCGACTGCGCTCAGACCAGACCCAACCGGCGCAGCCAGGCGAGACTCGGGGCCACCAGGAAGGGGCCGTTGATGATGTCTTCCTTATTGTAGGTGAATGGGTTCCCAGTTGGGTCCACCACCACGCCGCCGGCGGCGCGGACGATGGCCTGGCCGGCGCCGGTGTCCCACTCCGAAGTGGGACCCAGGCGCGGATAGAAATCGGCTTCCCCGCCGGCGACGGCGCAGAATTTGAGGGAACTGCCGCGCGCCACCCGGTCGTGGACGGGCAGGCGGGCGAGCAGCTCTTCCAGTTGGGGGGAAGCGTGGGAGCGGCTGCAGACCACGCGCAGGGGCCGGCGACCGGGGTCGGCTTCAAGGTGCAGGGGTCGGCGCCGACCGTTTTCGAGTTCCCAGCAGCCGCGGCCGACTTCTCCCAGGTAACTCACGCCGGTGACCGGTACGTGGATCACTCCCAGGACCGGTCGGCGCTCCTCGATGAGCGCGATATTGACCGTGAATTCACCGTTGCGCTTGACGAATTCCTTGGTGCCGTCGAGCGGGTCCACCAGCCAGAACCGGGTCCAGCGGCAGCGTTCGGAATAGGCCACGGCGCGGCCTTCTTCCGAGAGGATGGGAATATCCGGGAAGCGCTCGCGCAGGGCCGCCGCGATGATGGCATGGGAACGCGTATCGGCCAGGGTCAAAGGCGATTGATCGCTCTTGTGCCGAACCGAGAAATCGGTGTTGTAGACGGAAAGGATAGCCTGGCCGGCTTGTTCGGCCAGGGTCAGAAGAAAATCAGACGCTTCGTTCATGCTTGGGTCCTTATGCCGGGGGCCGGTCCCCGCCGGGTCACGGCCGCCAGGGCGGCGGTCGTTTCGGCTTGCGATTGCCGGTCGCCGGTTTTTAGGGTTGCATCCACGGCCTGGCCTGTGCTAGAGAAACTCGGTTTGAAATCATATCACACACCCCATCAGCCTTTTGGTGCTCGCGGCCGCTGAGGGCGCGGGTGGCGGGGGTGGCGGAACAACCAGGAGGAAACGATCATGGCCGTACTGAGTATGAAGCAACTACTGGAAGCCGGTGTCCATTTCGGGCACCAGACCCGCCGTTGGAACCCAAAGATGAAACCCTACATCTTCGGCGCCCGTAACGGCATCTACATTATCGATCTGCAGCGCACGGTCAAGCTCTTTCGCCAGGCTTACCAGGCGGTGGCGGATGCCACCGCGGCCGGTGAAACCGCGCTGTTCGTCGGCACCAAGCGCCAGGCTCAGGAAACGATCCGGGAACAGTCGGCCCGGGCCGGCATGTATTTCGTCAACCACCGCTGGCTGGGCGGGATGCTGACCAACTTCAAGACCATCAAGAACCGGATCGATCGCCTGCAGGAACTGGACACCATGTTCGAAGACGGCAGCATCAACCGGTTCCCGAAAAAAGAAATCCTGCAGATGGAGCGCGAGCGGGAGAAGCTGGAACAAAACCTGGGCGGGATCAAACAAATGACCCGGCTGCCCGGGGTCATCTTTGTGGTGGATCCCAATCGTGAAAAGATCGCGGTGGCCGAAGCCAATCGCCTGCACATTCCGGTGGTGGCCATTATGGACACCAACTGCGATCCGGATGTGATCGATTATCCGATTCCGGGCAACGACGACGCCATCCGGGCGATCAATCTGCTCACCGGTAAGATGGCCGATGCCTGTCTCGAAGGCCGGGAGCGCTATAACGAAATGAAACAGGCCAGGATGGATAAGCAGGATGTGGAGATGGAAGAGGTCCCGGCCGGTCAGTTGCTGAAGGAAGAAGCAGGCGGTCCGGAAGTGGAGATCATCAATCCGGTGGCCGCGGCCCCGACCGAGGAACCGCGAACGTAAGCCGAAATTGAGCCATGGCTCGGGAGACCAGGTCGGCACCGGCGAGCGACTGCAAGTCGGGTCATGGGTGTGTGCCCGCTCAACCGAACCATTATGATCGCGGCGGATATCCAATCCGCCGTTTATGTACCGACCGAATCGCTTCGCTGCAACCGGTTCGATCCTTGATCGATTGTCATGGCGGCCGCTGTTCGACCGTTTGGCCGCTGGAGTCAGGAGGATTATCGTGGAAGTCACAGCTACAATGGTTCGGGAACTGCGAGACAAAACCAACGCCGGCATGATGGATTGCAAGAAGGCGCTGCAGGAAACCGCCGGGGATCTGGAGAAGGCGGTCGATCTGCTGCGCAAGAAGGGCCTGGCGACCGCCGCCAAGCGTGCCGGCAAGGAAGCTTCCGAGGGCCTGGTGCATGCTTACATTCATCAGGGCGGACGGATCGGCGTGCTGATCGAGGTCAACTGCGAAACCGATTTCGCCGCTCGCAGCGAAGCGTTCCAGGAATTCGTCAAGGACCTGGCCTTGCAGATCGCGGCCGCCAACCCGATTGGCATTCAACGCGAGGATGTGCCGGCGGAGGTATTGGAGCGCGAGCGGGCGATCTACCTGGATCAGGCCAAAGCCTCGGGCAAGCCGGCCGCTATCCTGGACAAGATCGTCGACGGCAAGCTGCGCAAATTCTATGAAGAAACCGTTCTGCTGGAACAGGCCTTCATCAAGGACCCCGATAAGACCATTCAGGATTACCTGAACGAACTCATCGCCAAGACCGGAGAACGGGTGGTGGTGCGCCGCTTCTGCCGCTATCAGTTGGGTGCTTGAGCGATGCCGGCCATCGATGGGATCAAATATCGACGCATTCTGCTCAAGCTGAGCGGTGAAGCGCTGATGGGCGAGCGCGGCTATGGCATCGAACCGCGGGTGATCGAGGAGATCGCAACGGAAGTGGCGGAGGTCCATCGCCTGGGGGTGGAAATTGCGCTGGTGATCGGCGGCGGCAATATTTTCCGCGGCGTTTCCGCTTCCGCTCAGGGCATGAACCGGGCCACGGCTGATTACATGGGCATGTTGGCGACCGTGATGAATGCGCTGGCGCTGCAGCAGGCGCTGGAAAAATGCGGAGTGGCGACCCGGGTGCAAACGGCCATCGACATGAAGGAAGTGGCTGAACCCTACATCCGCCGCCGGGCCATTCGCCACCTGGAAAAGGGACGGATCGTGATTTTCGCCGCCGGCACCGGGCTGCCGTTTTTCACCACCGATACGGCAGCCGCGCTGCGCGGCGTCGAGATCGATGCCGATGTGCTGATGAAAGCCACCAAGGTCGACGGGATTTACGCCACGGATCCGGCCATCGATCCCAACGCGGTGAAATACGAGCGGATCACCTTCACCGAGGTGCTGCGGGACAACCTCAAAGTGATGGACGCCACCGCCGTTTCCCTGGCCCGGGAACACAATATCCCGATTGTGGTCTTCAATCTCCGTAAATCCGGCAACATCCGCAAGAATATTCTGGGGGAAACCACCGGCACGGTGGTGGAGGGAGGCGACCATGCTGAATGAGGTTTACAAAGACACCCGTGGGCGCATGGACAAGGCCTTGGAAAGCCTGGGACGGGATTATTCCAGGATCCGTACCGGCCGGGCCAGCACCGCGCTACTGGACGGAATTCGAGTCGACTACTACGGGACCTCGACCCCGCTCCAGCAACTGGCGACCCTCACCATCCCGGACCCGCGCACGATCATGATTCAGCCCTGGGACCAGACGGTGCTGGGGGAGGTGGAAAAGGCCATCCTGAAATCGGATTTGGGCCTGACCCCGATGAATGACGGCAAGATCATTCGCATCAATATCCCGCCACTGACCCAGGAACGTCGTCGGGAACTGGTCAAGATCGCGAAAAAGATGGCCGAAGAGGCCAAGGTGGCGATCCGCAATATCCGTCGTGATGCCAATGAACTGATCAAGGACCTCAAGAAGGACAAGGAGATTTCCGAGGATCAGCAGTTCAAGGGGCAGGAAGAAGTGCAGAAGATCACCGATGCGACCATTACCCGGATCGATGAGACCTGCGCGGCCAAGGAACAGGAAGTGATGGAGGTGTGAACTCGGGCGCGATGGATCGGCTGGACCCCCACAAGCTGCCCCGCCATCTGGCGATCATCATGGACGGCAACGGGCGCTGGGCGCGCAAACGGTTGCTCAACCGGGTTTCCGGGCATGAAGCCGGGGCCGAATCGGTGCGTGAGGTGGTGCGCTGCTGCCGGGAACTGGGGATCGCGCACCTGACCCTGTACGCTTTTTCCAAGGAAAATTGGCAGCGTCCGGCAACCGAAGTGAACGCTCTCTGGCGTTTGCTCAAACGCTTCATCCATTCGGAACTGCCGGACCTGATCGATAAGCAAATCCGGATGCGCCACCTGGGTGACCCGGAAGGGATCCCGGCCGACGTCTGGACTGAATTGCAGAGCGCCATCGAGCGGACCGCTTCGTTCGACCAACTGAGCGTGAACCTGGCCCTGAACTACGGCGGCCGGCACGAGATCGTGCGGGCGGCCGCGAACTTTGCCCGCGATCTCGCGGCCGGGCGCGCCAGCGTCGATCGGCTCACTCCGGAAACCTTCAGCGCTTACCTCTACGCCGGGGATATCCCCGATCCCGATCTGCTGATCCGCACCAGCGGCGAATGTCGCATCAGCAACTTCCTGCTCTGGCAACTGGCGTACACGGAAATCTATTTTACCGATACGCTGTGGCCGGATTTCCGCCGCCGGCAATTGCTCGATGCCCTGGTCGACTATCAGGGTCGCGAGCGCCGCTTCGGCAAAACCAGCGAACAGGTTCAGGATTGAACCGGAGCGCTGGGACCGCCGCGCCCCAGCGCGGCCTTTGGGCATCTTGAATCACCCACCGGCACCGCACCCGGCAGCGACGGGAGTGAGTCCATGATTTTTTGGCGGAACTGGAGTTCCCATCAGCAGCGTTGGGTCACGGCGCTGCTGGTTGCCGTTCCCCTGGTGGCGGTGCTCGGGTGGGCGCCGGTTGCGTCCTGGGTGGCCGTGGTCGTTCTGGCCGCCGGTCTGGGGTTGTGGGAAGTGCAGGGGCTGGTCCTGGCCGAGGGTCTCCCACCGGATGGCAGGCCCTTTACTTTTCCGCCGCCGTCGGCATGCCGCTCGCGGCTTACGGAGCCGGCGCCGGCGGCCTCCACGCCGCGCTGGTGCTGTGGCTGTTTGCCGGTTTCGCCGCGGTGATGCGGTGGGACCCGCTCGATCGGCTGCAGTTGGATCGTCTGAGCCGCGTTGTGTTGGCCTGGCTGTATGTGCCCTACCTGCTTTCCTACGTTTTGCTGCTGGCCCGAAGCGATACGCCTCGGCGCTGGATCTTCTTCACCCTCCTGGTACTGGTGGCCGGCGATGTGGGCGCCTACTACACCGGGAAAACCGTCGGCCGGCGCAAACTCAATCCCAGGGTGAGCCCCAATAAGACCGTGGAAGGTTCGATTGGCGGTCTGATCGCCGCCACTCTGCTGGGCACGGTTTTCGGGTTTGCCTTCGGTGGCGGTCGGTCGGTGATCGCCCTGGCTGCTACCGCCCTGGTCCTGGAACTAGTGGGGCAGATGGGGGACTTGATTGAATCCATGTTGAAACGCATGTTCGGAAAAAAAGATTCGAGCCACCTGCTGCCCGGTCACGGCGGCATCCTCGATCGCCTGGACAGTCTCCTGTTTGCGTTTCCCGTGACCTGGCTTATCCTTCAAATGTGAAGCTTAACCGAAGGCGTTTTATACTGGTTTAGGATCGGAAGTTGCATTACCAAAAGCGGGCAAGATGCCCGCGCTCCCGGGACAGAGCGCACACGAAATGAAACTTTTTACCCTTAACCGGTATATCGGTCCCGTGACCTGGCTTATGTTGCAATGATGACGCAAAAAACCATCAGCATTCTGGGCTCCACCGGTTCCATCGGGGTCAGTACCCTCGAGGTGGTGAGGCAATTCCCCCAGCGCTTTCGGGTGCTGGGGCTTGCGGCCGGCCGTAATGTGCAACTGGTGGCGCGGCAGGTGCGCGAATTTCGGCCGCGACTGGTGGCGGTGCTGACCGCCGATTACGCCGCCGAACTGGCGCGCATCCTGAACGGCAACAGCGAACCGCCGATCATCGCCAGTGGGGTGGAAGGCTATCGGCGGGTGGCCGCGCTGGCCGAAGTGGACCTGGTGGTGTCGGCGATTGTCGGAGCGGCGGGCCTCTTGCCCACGGTGGCCGCCATCGAGGCCGGTAAAAAAATCGCTCTGGCCAACAAGGAAACCCTGGTCATCGGCGGCGAACTGGTGACCGCCCTGGCGGCCGAGCGGCAGGTGGAAATCCTGCCGGTGGATAGCGAACACAGCGCTATTTTTCAGGCGCTCCAGGGTAACCATCGCCAATCTCTCCGGCGGATTCTGCTGACCGCTTCAGGCGGTCCGTTTTTTCGCCTGGAATCGAGGGAACTGGCTAAAGTCACGCCGGCGGCCGCGCTCAAGCACCCGAACTGGTCCATGGGCGCCAAGGTCACCATCGATTCAGCCACCCTCATGAACAAGGGTCTGGAAGTGATTGAAGCGCACTGGCTCTTTGGGGTGCCGGTGGAACAGGTCAGTGTGCACATCCATCCCGAAAGCATTGTCCATTCGATGGTGGAATACGTGGACGGATCGGTCATCGCGCAACTCGGTCTGCCCGATATGAAGACCCCCATCGCCTATGCCCTGAGCCACCCGGAACGCCTGCCGCTGGCGGCGCCGGCGTTGGACCTCCTGCAATTGGGCCGGCTCAGCTTCTATCCGCCGGACCCGGCCAAGTTCCCCTGCCTAAGGCTGGCCCTGGAAGCCTGCGCCGTCGGCGGCACCATGCCGGCGGTCTTGAACGCCGCCAACGAACAGGCGGTGGCGGCCTTTCTCGGTGAGCAACTTGAATTTCCGGGTATCCCTCGGGTGGTCGAACGGGTTATGGAAAAACATCAAGTGCGGAAGGCCGACCGGCTGGAACACATCCTCGAAGCCGACCGCTGGGCCCGGGAACAGGCCCGCCGCTTGATCGACAATGGTTTCGCTCCGGCTCCGGCGAGCGGCTCGAAGAGCAGCGGGAACGCCGAGGCAACGGATGGGTGAGCGAGAACCGGAACCAGCGACTATACTCGTTGAGGATGAAATCCTTCACTTCGTGAAGGCTCTTAACTGGGAGCGCGGGCATCTTGCCCGCATTTGGTCATTAACGGTCTCATCCTAAACCGGTATAATTCTCGGCCGCCGGTGCGGCCCGCGAGGTTAATCCTTTGTTGATCACCATCCTATCCACCGCCGTTGTTCTGGGTGTCCTCATTTTTGTCCACGAACTGGGTCATTTCCTCATGGCCCGAAAACTGGGGGTGACCGTTCTGCGCTTTTCCCTCGGTTTCGGGCCGGTGCTGTTCAAGGTCAAACGCGGGGACACCGAATACTGCCTGTCGCTGATCCCGCTCGGCGGCTACGTGAAGATGCTTGGCGAAGAACCGGAAGAAGCGGTGGATCCCCAGGACGTGCCCGGGAGTTTCTCCCATCAGCCGGTCTGGAAGCGGTTCTGGATCGTTGCCGCCGGGCCCCTGTCCAATTTCCTCTTGGCCATCGTGATCTTCAGCGGCCTCTATGCGCTCGCCGGCATGCCCGAGATGACCACGGAAATCGGCACGGTGGGAGCGGATTCACCGGCTGCCTCGGCCGGTCTCCAACCGGGTGACAAGGTGATCAGCATCAATGGCCGGGTGCTCGCCAATTGGGACGACCTGTCGGAAACCATTCAGCGCCTGGGGACCAAGCCGCTGGAACTGGAAGTCGAGCGCGACCGCGGTCGCTTTCCGCTCATGGTCGAACCGGAAGTCCGTCAGGTCAAAAATCTCTTCGGTGAAACCATCGACCGTCCGGTGATCGGCATCACGGCCGCCGGAAAATTCGAAATCCGCTCGGTCAACCCGGCCTCGGCCGTGTATTACAGCCTGGTCCAGACCTGGAACCTGAGCAAACTGTTTTTCCTCACCGTGGTCAAGCTGATCCAGCGGGTACTGCCCATGGAAACCCTGGGCGGACCGATCATGATCGCCCAGATGGCCGGCCAGCAGGCCCAGGAAGGGCTGCTCAATTTCCTCAATTTCATGGCCCTGATCAGCGTTAATCTCGGGATTTTGAACCTGCTGCCGGTGCCGGTGCTGGACGGCGGCCATCTGTTTTTCTTCCTGCTCGAAGCGATTCTCGGTCGGCCCATTGCCGTCAACAAGCTGGCCGCGGCCCAGAAGGTGGGCATGGTGTTGTTGATCATGCTCATGGTGTTCGTGTTCTACAACGATATCATGCGCTTGCTGCCGGGCGGGTCACCGCTGCCATGACGGTAGACAGTTCTTCGGGAGCGGTCCCGGCGCTGAAGGTCCTGGCCGCCGACACCTCGACCATGACCGGCTCGGTGGCCCTGGTGGAAGGTGCGCAGGTGGTGGCGGAATGGACCCTGCGCTCGCAGCGTACCCACAACCGCCGGCTGCTGGCCGCTATCGATCGGCTGCTCCGGGAAGCGGACTGGAGCCTGGAAGATCTGGATGGCCTGGCGGTGACGGCCGGACCGGGCAGCTTCACCGGGGTCCGAATCGGGCTCAGCACCATGAAAGGTTTGGCCTGGGCGGCGGGCAAACGATTCCTGGCGGTACCCACCCTGGACGTGCTGGCGGCCCCCCTGGGACTGGCTTCCCTTCCGATTTGCACGCTGCTCGACGCCAAGAAGCAGGAACTTTACGCCGCCCAGTATCAGCCGGACGGGTGCGGCGACTGCCGCCGCGAGGCTGACTTCCAGGTGCTTTCGCCCGCGCGACTGGCGGCGCAAATCACCCGGCCGACTTTGTTTTGCGGGGACGGCTGGCTGCTTTATCGCGAGGTCCTGCGGCGCCTGCTGGGCGACCGTGCGATCGAGGCGCCGGCGTACTTTCACACGCTCCGCTCCGGGGTGCTGGGAATCCTCGCCTGCCGCCGGTTCGCCGCGGGCGAAAAGGCGGACCCGAGCACCGCGGTGCCGGTTTATGTGCGATCTTCCGAAGCCGAACTGAAGCATCCTCACCTGGCCCAGGCGTGAACGCGAACGGCTTGACCGGCGGTGCGGCGATACTTTGCGCGGCCGCGCATCGCGCTTTTGTGGAAAAGTTCTTTTGGACAGGATTGACATGATTGACAGGATTGATGGGGGTCCGGCTGATCGTGTCGATCCCGTGAAAAGGCTTAGGGTGTTACCGCGCAAAGGATGCCGGCCGCTTCGGCTCGAGCGCGGGAACCGCTGCCGGGAACGAACTCTCAGGGTGAGGCCTACGACCAGCACAGTTCCGCGGCCTACCGGGCGTAAGGGGCGTTCGGACCGATGGCTCCGGCTGCTGCGCCACCCATTTTTTCCCCGTTCGTTTGTCCTCCGCAACCTTCAGACCCTGGCGGCGGAGGCGCGCTGGGCGGCGCTGCCGGTGCGACTGCAGCGCCTTTGGGTGCGACGACTGCTGATCGAGCGCGGTCGGTTTTTCCGCGCGGTGCTCACCTGGCGGCCGGCGGCTTCGGTGCTGCCGACCCCGGGCACCCGCTCCCGGCGGCGCCGTGGAACCGCCGCCGCGACCGGCTACTGCGATGATTGCGGTGGCTGCTGCGAAATCGCCTCGGGTTATCCCGAGTTTCCCGAGCCTGAAGCGGTGCCGACTTCCTGGCGGCGGGCGTTCGCCGAGGGGCTCGGACCCTATCACCGGTTCTGTCCGTTTTTGTGGGAAATGGCCGGCAGCGGGCGCAGTGTTTGCGCGATCCATGAGTGGCGACCCGTCGCCTGCCGGGCTTTTGAACAAGACGAATGCCGCTGGCTCCAAAACGATCGCGCCGGTGCCGCGGCAACGGCCGGCCGGAATCCTTCCAGCCGCTGGCTGCAATTCGGCCGCCGCCCGAGGCGCGGCCGCTGATGTTCGACTGAGGTTTTACCATGGCTATTGTGGCAATCGTGGGCCGACCCAATGTCGGCAAATCCACTCTATTCAATCGACTGTGCAGGAACCGCCAGGCCCTGGTGGACGACTTCCCCGGGGTCACCCGCGACCGCAATTACGGCCTGGTGCGGTGGGACGAACGCTCCTTCACCCTGGTGGATACCGGGGGCTACCTCGGCGGGGAGCTGGAAGTCCTGGAAACGGAAACCCGGCGCCAGCTCATGGTGGCTCTCGAAGAAGCCGATCTGGTGGTGTTTTTGGGCGACGGTAAAGCCGGTCTCCAACCCGAAGACCGGAGTCTGGTCGACCTGTTGCGCCGCTCCGGTAAGCCGGTGCTCATGGCCGTCAACAAAATCGACGGTCCGGAACGGGAAGCGCACGCCGCCGAATTCTTCCAACTGGGTCTCGAACCCTGCTATGGGGTCAGCGCGGCGCACGGCTATGGCGTGAGGCAACTGCTCGACGCTATTGGCGAACTCCTGCCGGAGGAAGCGCCGGCTGGAGTGACCGACGAGTCCCCCGCCGAGGTGCGAATCTCCATCGTCGGCCGACCCAATGTGGGAAAATCCACCCTGCTCAATCAACTGCTCGGCGAAGACCGGGCGGTGGTGAGCGAACTGCCCGGCACCACTCGCGATTCGATCGATACCCCAGTGACCGTGGCGGGGCAAAAATATGTTCTGATCGATACGGCCGGGATCCGGCGCAAGGGGCGGACCACCGAGAAGATCGAGAAGCTGTGCATCATCAAGGCGCTGCAAAGCATCGACCGGAGTCATGTGGTGATTTTGTTGATCGATGCCGGCGAGGGGCCGACCGATCAGGACCTGCATATCGGCGGTTACATCCAGGATCGCCGCCGGGCCTGCATCATCGGGGTCAACAAGTGGGACGCTTTCGACCGCGGCGCCAAGGCCTCGCGCCAGTTCCTCCAGGACCTGAAGGATCGGTTCCAGTTTCTGGCTTTCGCTCCGGTGCTGACCCTGAGCGCGCTCAGCGGCATGCGGGTGAACCGGCTGCTGCCGACCGTGGCCGAGGTTTTTCACCAATACGATCAGCGGATCGGCACCGGAGTGGTCAACCGGGTCCTGCAGCAGGCGGTGGAACGCCATGAACCGCCACTGGTGGCCGGGCACCGCCTCAAATTCTTTTATGGGACCCAGGCCTACACCCGGCCGCCGACCTTCGTGCTGTTCTGCAATCGCCCCGATAAGGTTCACTTTTCCTACCAGCGCTTTCTTGCCAATCATTTTCGGGAAGCGTTCGGGCTCGGTAAGACCCCGTTGCGCATCGTGTTCCGAGGCCGGCGACGAGACGATGACCGATAGCACCGGATCCGTTCCGCGGCGGCCGCCGGCAACTGCGCGTCCGGGTTAGCCCTCGGCCTCCGGCCGCTGTCACGTGGGTGAGGGCTGACTTTGCGGAGCAACCGATCCGACGGCTCGGCAACGTTTCCGATCCACGCTCCACGGCGGATTGTCAGGGAGTGCTCCGCACACCCTGACCTGGAACGGATCGAAATCACGCCCGCGGCGTGAAGGAATTCCGCGGCACTGATGCAAATCTCGCCTGGGTACATCTTCCCGTCCAGGTTGCGGTCGTGCCTTGATCATCTTATTTTCTTGAATAATGCATGTGAACCGCGGCTCGGTTCAGGTGCCGGAATCGGTTGATCTTCGCCTGGCAGCCTTATGCCCCGCGGGAAGCTTGGCAAGATGACCGAAGCGTCGGTTGGCCGGCAAATCAATCGGCCTTTGGTGCAATCCCGCTCCAGTCCGGTACGGTGCCGCCCCAGTCAGGGGCCGGCGGCGACCGGACCCACCTTGGTTGACCCGCGGCCCGGCGGGGGGCGCCGCGGCCACTTCACCTGGAAGGAGAACCGGCGATGCCGAAAAGCGAACTGGAACTTCCCTATCGGATTGAGGTGCTGTCGGTCCTGGATGAAACCGGACACCTCGACCAGGCACTGGAACCGGAGCTTACTCCGGAGATGCTGCCGCGGCTCCACCGCACCATGCTGCTCGGGCGGCGCTTTGATGAACGGATGTTGAGCCTGCAACGCCAGGGGCGAATCGGTACCTTCCCTCCGATCAAGGGGCAGGAAGCGAGCCAGCTCGGCGCGGTGGCGGCCCTCGAAGCGAACGACTGGATGGTGCCCTGTTTCCGGGAAATGGTGGCGCAGCTCTGGCGCGGCGCGCGGCTGGAAAATTTCCCACTCTATTACGCCGGGTTCGACGAAGCGGTGGCGATCGGTGCGGAACAACACGATCTGCCCGTGTCCATTCCAGTTGCATCGCAACTGCCGCACGCGGTGGGGCTGGCCTGGAGCATCAAATACCGGAATCAGCCGCAAGTGGCCATGACCTTTTTCGGCGACGGCGCTACCTCCGAAGGCGATTTCCATGAAGCCCTCAATTTCGCCTCGGTCTTTCAACTCCCGGTGGTGTTCGTCTGTCAAAACAATCAGTGGGCGATTTCCATCCCCCGGCATCGCCAGACCCACTCCCGAACCCTGGCCCAAAAGGCCCTGGCCTACGATATGCCCGGGATTCAAGTGGACGGGAACGACCTCCTGGCCGTTTTCCGCGCCGCCCGGGAAGCGGTAGAGCGGGCCCGCGGCGGCGGCGGGCCGACCTTGATCGAATGCGTGACCTACCGGATGTCGGTACACACCACCGCCGACGACCCCAGCCGCTACCGCACCGATGCGGAAGTGGAAGAATGGGTGAAACGCGACCCGCTGGAGCGGTTTCAGCGCTACTGCATCGATAAAGGAGTGCTGGATCAGACTCGGATCGAGCAATTGGAACAGGAAATCGCGGCGGAAATCCAGGAAGCGGTCGGGCGGGCCGAAGCCAAGATGAAGCAGGAACCGGACCCCATGGACCTGTTCGAACACATGTACGATCAGCTGCCGCGGACCCTGGTGGAGCAGCGTGAAGCCTTCACCCGGCAACTGGCCGCCGAGCGGGAGGAGGCGCGCCATGGCTAAAATGACAATGGTCCAGGCCTTGAACCTGGCGCTCCGGCAGCGGATGGAAGCGGACGACTCGGTGATCGTTCTGGGTGAGGATGTGGGGCGCGACGGCGGGGTGTTCCGGGTGACCGACGGCTTGATCGATCAATTCGGTGAAAACCGCTCGGTCGATACCCCGCTGGCCGAATCGGCCATCGTCGGCATGGGCATCGGGATGGCGGTGTTCGGCCTGCGTCCGGTGTGTGAAATGCAGTTTTCCGGGTTCAGCTATCAGGCCTTTCATCAGATCGAATCCCACGCCGCCCGGCTGCGGCGCCGTTCGCGCGGGCGCTTCACGGTGCCGATGGTGGTGCGAGCGCCCTACGGGGGCGGGGTGCGCGCGCTTGAACACCATTCGGAAAGCCGGGAAGCCTTCTACGCTCACATCCCCGGACTCAAGATGGTGATCCCGTCCGGGCCGCGCAACGCCCGGGCACTGCTGGTGAGCGCCATCGAAGATCCGGACCCGGTGATCTTTTTCGAACCCAAGGCGGTCTATCGGGCCTTCCGGGAAGAAGTGCCGGAGGCCGAAGAACGGCTTCCGCTCAGCCGTTCGCAGCTGGTTCGGGAAGGCCGGCACGTGACCCTGGTGGCCTACGGGGCCATGGTCCGCCCGACCCTGGAAGCAGCCGATCAGCTCCAGGCGCATTCCGGGATCGAAGCCGAAGTGATCGATCTCTTGACCATTTCCCCGATTGACGACGAGCTATTCACCGCTTCGGTGAAAAAGACCGGGCATGCGGTGGTGGTTCATGAAGCGCCGAAAAGCTTCGGGCCGGGAGCGGAAATCATCGCCCGGATGATGGAAAAATCGTTCTATTATCTTGAGGCCCCGATCATCCGCGTGACCGGCTACGACACCATGTTCCCGCTCTTCGCCCGGGAGCAGTGGTACCTTCCGAACGCGCGGCGGATCGCGCGGGCGGTGCAAGAAACCTTGAAACATTAGGGAGCAGGCGGCATGACCGAATGGTTCAATCTCCCGGATCTGGGGGAAGGCATCCATGAAGGCGAAATCGTTTCCGTCCCGGTGGCGGTGGGCGATACGGTGCTGGAAGGGCAGCCGATTCTGGTGGTGGAAACCGATAAGGCGACGGTGGAAATCCCGTCGCCCTTCACCGGCCTGGTGAGTGCGGTGCGGGTGGAAGCCGGCGAACAGGTGCGGGTGGGTGAACCGCTGCTGGGCTTTGACACCGGCTCGGAAGCAGCCGGACCCGCCGGCGCGCCGCCAACCGCTCACGCCCCCGTCCGGCCGGCGGCGGCCGTGGCCGCGGCAACGCCGGCACTGGACCGACCGGCACTGGGCCAGAGCCGGTCGGATGCCGATGAGGAGCGGGCGGTGAACGATCAGAGCCAACCGGCGCCTGATCTGGAACAACCGACCATGGCACCAAGCCGGACGGCTGCGGCCGCGGCGGCCATGACCATTGAGGTGCAACGGTCCGGCCCGGTTCCAGCTTCTCCCGCCACCCGGCGGCTGGCTCGCGAACTTGGCGTGGATCTAAGCGCGGTGGCGCCTACGGGTCCGGCCGGATTGGTCACCGCGGCCGATGTCCGCAATCACGCCGCGGCCATGGCCGGCGGACCAGCACCTGCCGGCGCCGAGGCAGCGGTTGCGGCGCCGGCACTCACCGCATTGAAATCGAGCGTGCCGGCACCAGGCGGGCCGTCCACTCCGCCACCAGCGGCGGCGGTTACGCCGACAGCGCCGCCGTCGGTGCGACCGTCGGCCATCACCGCTCCGGCGCTCCCCGATTTCGCCCAATGGGGACCGGTGGAACGCCTGCCGCTGCGCTCGGTGCGCCGCGCCACCGCCCGCCGGATGGCCCTGGCCTGGTCCCAGATCCCCCATGTGAGCCACCAGGAACAGGCCGACATCACCGATCTCGAACGATTCCGGCTGAAACACAAGGATGCCGTGGCCGCCGTCGGCGGCCGCCTCAGCCTCACCGTGTTCGCGCTCAAGGCGGCGGCGGCGGCGCTGAAGGCCTTCCCGCGGTTCAATGCCAGCCTTGATGCGGGCACCGAGGAAATCGTGCTGAAGCACTACACCCACATCGGGGTCGCGGTGGATACGGAGCGCGGTCTGGTGGTGCCGGTGATCCGCGACGTGGATCGCAAGAGCCTCCAGCAACTGGCCATCGAACTGGCCGAAGTCAGCGCCCGGGTGCGGGCCGGTAAAGTGGACCGGGAGACGCTGCGGGGCGGCACCTTCACGGTGACCAACATCGGCCCGCTGGGTGGAACCGGGTTTACGCCCATCATCAATTATCCGGAAACGGCCATTCTCGGCCTGGGCCGGGCCCGCTTGCAGCCGCAGATCGAGGGTTCGCTGGACGATTACCGGGTGCGCCCGCGGCTGATGCTCCCCCTGGTGCTGGCCTTCGATCACCGGGTGGTGGACGGCGCCGATGCCGCGCGCTTTGCCAACCGGGTCATCGCCTGCCTGGAAGACCCGGAACAGATGCTGCTGGAATGCTGAACCGACCTGGTGGCGGGGGCCGGCTCCGCCGCCCTGCCGTTGCCTCGGAAGCAAAGGGGAAGACCTCATGGTCATGGGGGAATACACGCAGGACACGGAATTGGTGGTGGTGGGAGCCGGTCCGGGCGGGTATGCGGCGGCCTTTCGGGCGGCCGATCTGGGGCTGGAAGTGACGATGGTGGACCAGGCCCCGAAGCCCGGTGGGGTGTGTCTCATGCGCGGCTGCATTCCATCGAAAACCCTGCTGGCCGCGGCCGAACTGATCGAGGATGCTGGCGCCGCGGCCGCCATGGGGCTCCGGTTTCAGCCCCCGACCATCGATCTGGATGCCTTGCGTGCTTACAAGGACCGGGCCATCACTCGACTGGCCGACGGTCTGGTGCATCTGTGCAAGAAGCGCGGCGTGCAGTTGCTGCAAGCCCGGGCCGCGTTCGAAAACGCACACACCCTGAGGCTTTCCGGCGGCGACCTGGCCCGCCTCAAATTCAAGCACGCGATCCTCGCCACCGGGAGCCGCCCTGCCCCGCTGCCCGATACGATCATTCAGGACCGCGGGCGGATCATGGATTCCACCGGGGCCCTGGCCATCGCCGATATTCCCGAACGCCTGCTGGTGATCGGCGGCGGCTACGTCGGCCTGGAACTGGGGACGGTGTACGCCGCCCTGGGCAGCCGGATCACCCTGACGGTGCGCGGCGATCGCTTGCTGGCGAACATCGATCCGGACCTGGTGGCGCCGTTGCAGCAGAAGCTCGAACGGACCTTCGCCGAAATCCATTTCCACACCGGGATCGAACGGATCATCGAACATCGCGACCACCTCGAAGCGACCTTTACCGGCCAGGGTCCGCGCGGGCCGCAACGCTTCGACAAGGCCCTGGTGGCCATCGGACGACTCCCCAATTCGTCCGGATTGGGTCTGGAACGGGCCGGGGTGCAACTGGACGCGCGCGGCTTCGTCACGGTCGATTCCCGGCAGCGCACCAGCGCCGGTCACATTTATGCGGTGGGAGACATCCGCGGCGGCGCTCTCCTGGCCCACAAAGCCATGCATGAAGGGAAAATCGC
>Ga0100398_1001964_pt1 | contig 17464 bp, 12 predicted proteins | sample CryGeymeta201522_FD_81568 | JGI IMG/M metagenome (GOLD analysis project Ga0100398, IMG submission 81568) | Groundwater microbial communities from Crystal Geyser aquifers in Utah, USA - Crystal Geyser metaG 2015-22 | ecosystem: Environmental > Aquatic > Deep subsurface > Groundwater | place: USA...
ATCGTCAAGGATCTCAAAGTTCCACCCAGGCACTACGTTTGACAAGAATCCTCTCTCCACTGGAAGACAAAACATGCGTGCAACAGATTCGGATTTACTCGAGTACATCTTATTAGCAGTACTCTGCTACCACTCCTGGTACCAGGTAGAGAGCACTACTTTCTACCGTAGTAGTCTACTAGTACTAGTCTAGTAGATTATTATTATGAACAAAAAATAGGGACTTATTACAAACACAACAAATAAATAATAAACACATGCTTTGGTAAATATTATTACTATTATTACTATCAGTATCATTATTTACCCATATAATAATAATAATAATAATAATAATAATATGACATTTCAAATCACGATGATAGCATTCTTATGGTTGATGTGTCTTGTTTTTCTTGTACAGTTACCAACAGTATACACCAGGATAATCGTGTCCTCAGAATGGAATCCTACCGTGAACGGAATTTACGTCCGTGGTGTCGAACGAGGTCACGAAAAAGCTTTTGTCATGGCAGCGTCTAAGAATAATGATGATGATGATGATGATGATGATGATATCAATAACTATGAAAACATAAACGATGACAACAACAACAACAAAAAACATACGGCAACAACAAAACTGTGGTTGTATTATCACGATCTTGGTGTTGATGGATACCGGTGGTATATTGGTGTGAATATTTTTCAGGATCATGCGTTGGCGTTTGTTGATTCTTGGTCAACAGATCCTTGTGCAGCATCCATTACAACAACAACAACAACAACAACAACAACAGCAGCAGCAATTGGTCAACATCGTACTACTACAGCAACAACAACTACTGCTACTGCGTTACAAGAGAACAACAACAACAACAATCACACAACAACAGCATCATCATCATCATCATCATCATCATTATATTCTCGGGAAGGAAATTTACCGTGGAAGATTTACAAAGATGATGAATGGAAAATTGATCCTACGTTTCAATTGAAATGTTACGGATATGATTTAGGAGGAATTGATGCCTGTTCTTCAACTCGGCTCAAACAAGGCAACAACAACAACAACACTGCGACCGTTCCGTGTATTGATTTGTTGGGATCTGGTAGATATTCGGAGAAGGAGGAACCTGTGAAAATGCCACAAATTATGTTAGGTACGGCTTACATTTCAGCATTACATGGAGCTGGTGCTGCCAATTCCGAAGTTATTGAATCACCACCAGCTATTGCACTGGCATTAGATCTTGGCTATCAAGGTCTCGATTTGGGTAGTCAAATACATCCAGCCTACGCCAACGAACGACTTGTTGGACAACTGCTCACAACCACAAACGGCAACAACGACGACAACAACATCATTAGACGTCAATCTGTATTTCTTACAACCAAATTATCACCCAATGAACATGGGTACGATAGTACCTTACGAGCAGCACAGCGATCACTACGTCTATTGCGAACAGATACGATTGATTTGTTTTTAATTCATCATCCCAATTGTCTCATGACGGATCATTGTGAAGGTGATTGGATAGAATCATGGAAAGCTCTAGAGCGATTACTAAGTTTGGGAGCTGTTCGAGCGATTGGTGTGAGCAATTTTAATTACGATTTATTGAAACGTCTTCTCGTGGGCAATCCTGAACGTGGTATCAGTGCTACGACGAGCAGTATTGCTCGGGCACCAATATCCTTGCTACAAAATCGCGCAGATCCACTCGTACAAGAAGATTCGAGAGTCCTGCAATTGTGCGAACTATACGGAATCAATTATCAAGCATTTAGTGTGCTGGGGCGACAACATGTTGTAGGTCCATGGACGGAGTATTGGAAAGCTCCTCATCCAATCCTTGCGAATCCGGATGTTATAGACATTGCTAATCGATTGTCATCCAAAAATGAAGAGGAAGAAGCGAAAATTATTACTCCAGCGCAAGTCGTCCTTCGCTGGGCACTTCAGAAAGGGTGGACGGTGGTTCCCAAGACCTCCAAAGCGGATCGACTCGAAAGTAATCGACAAGTCTTTCATTTCCAACTTTCCAAAAGTGATATGGCTGTACTCGATAATCTTCAAGCACCGCTTCCGCGAAGTAAAGTCGACGAAGAGCTATAAAGAAAGAAAGCTGATGTTATCGGATATCAGGAAACGCTAGCAGCAAAGGCGGGCGGTTGAGGACCACTGGTCATCGGTTTCTTTTCTCTGCCGAAGTCATCGTCGCCATTGACTTCCAGGCAAGATATATACCATTATCGATGCCCTTTTTATACTGTGGCCTCTATTGCAGCTACCACAGGTCGAAACATGCTTGCTGCCTTTTTACTCATCCGGGGAAGGTGCAAGTGCTGTAGCCTGAATATAGCTTTTACTACAAGTACTGCAGTAAGACTTTCAGCGACAAAATACTATCATGGTCAGACTCAGGAACGACAGCAAGAAGGAAAATGAAAGAAATGCATACACACGCGATCGATCGTTTCTCCACAACGCATATCACAAAACCAACGTTTGGGTGTTATGATTGACTGTGGCTTCCGTCGAACGACACTAAATGAAACAGGTCGATTTGGGGTTGTTGGGTTGCGGCACACGCCGCTATTGATGTGCAGATTACAATAACAACAATTTATACGTTTTACGCATCTAGATGTTGCATTTGCTACATTGGCTGGATCACTCCATGGTCTCAATTACGACGCTACGTAACGTTCATCCCGCAGAGCGAAAACTTCTTTGCCAAAAGCTGCTCTTTCCTTTCCTTTGTTCCGGCTTCCTGCCATTCCCAATAGCAAACATTGATCACACTCCAGCCAAGACGTTCTAAGAGTCGACGCTTCGCACGGGTGGGGCCATTTTCTTTCCGTCTTTGTGGTTGATCCTCGTTGATTTCTCTCAGGAAATGGCTGGGACCATCAAATTCAATAGCAATCATTCGATCCTTGCAAGCTACATCTATTGCTAAAAAGCCTGATAGGTCTGGAAATGGAGATACCTCGATTTCATGAACAAAACCAAGTTTTGTCAGGAGATCCGACATTTCTTGCTGGGTCCGCGATGAGACTGTTTCTGTTCCTTTCAAAAATCTGTCAGACTTTAAAAGCAATGTTTTTGGTTGCGCCATACTCATAGTCTGGGAGACCATAAAGAATGCTTGGAGAAGTTGCCAGCAGGCCTCATTATTTAGATCTTCGATTTTGATTTCAATAGCATGACTCCATAAACAGCGGAACTCAATTTCGTATTTTGAAGCACAACCCATTATGGCGAATGCGTAGCACAGGTTCGCGATGCACTGCACATCACCAGATGTGACTATTGAATCCATATTAGATGAAATAACGCGAAAGAATGCATTTGACTGCCAACCAAAATGTGAGATTGCCCAAGCTGTATTGGCAATGTCTTGAGGAGAACCATTTTCAACAAGAAAGGATGCTTTCTCGTTGATAGCCTTGAACAGTGATGGACATTCCACACCCAGTGTGGCACAAGCCCAAGCTGTATTGGCAATATCTTGAGAATTGCCATTTTCAGCAAGAAATGGTGCTTTCTCATTGATAGCCTTGAACAATGATGGACATTCCACAACCAGGGTGGCACAGGCCCAAGCTGTATTGGCAATAGCTTGAGGAGAACCATTTTCAACAAGAAAGGATGCTTTCTTATTGATAGCCTTGAACAATGATGGACATTCCACACCCAGGGTGGCACAGGCCCAAGCTGTATTGGAAATGTCTTGTGGTTTGCCATTTTCAGCAAGAAATGATGCATTCACATTGATAGCCTTGAACAATGATGGACATTTCACACCCAGTGTGGCACAAGCCAAAGCTGTATTGGCAATAGCTTGAGAATTGCCATTTTCAGCAAGAAATGGTGCTTTCTCATTGATAGCCTTGAACAATGATGGACAATCCACACCCAGTGTGGCGCAGGCCCAAGCTGTATTGGAAATGCTTTGTATATTACCGTGGTAAGTAATGACTTTCATACAGTCTTCATCGAGAATTGTGTTCACCAAAATGTTGGTGTTCTCAGATTTCAACTGAAATTTAGCGACGGCATGTAAAACGTTGCCATCTCTTGTGCTCCCCAAGAGGATCTCGTTGCAGAATTTTGTAGTTGCGCTGTAACGTCGAGTAATACTACAGTCTGAAGTCGTTTGTCATTCTTGCGAAGAATGCTCTGGCTTTTCCCTAACTGATTCATGGTGGTGGCATAGTTGACATGACTAAAATGGTTCCTTTCTGTCTCATGAATCTCAAGAATGCCTTCCCAGTCATGAGTCTTTCCGGGTTTGATCAATCGTTCATTTATCTTTTTGGCGATTGCAAAAGCTTTGTTCGAAGATGAAATTTTTAATTTTTGATTCATTTGTTGGTATTGCCTAGTAGACGAACAGAAGGTACTTCTAGGATTTTGCGTATTAGCAGCAAAGAGGCGCGATGCAAATCTATTTCGAAGGGATGTTTTCGGGACATGATGACGATGCAAGCCAGTAGGCCAGTAATAGTTCTTGTATTATAGTATGAAAAATGAAAGAAAGCATTCGTCGCGGACGTCCGCAGCATGGTACTTGAAATTATCTTTTCTTTGATCGATGCAACTAATAATGATGTTGACACTTTCCTTTGGTCCGACAAGGGTGTGTGGATTGTGGATGTTTATCCTCTGTTGTCTGTTGGTTATTCCAGGGTTTGAGGGGAAGAAGTTTGAGTATGTTGACTTATTATCGTATCTTGATTCCCGCATGAATGAAGTAGCCACTGTGCTTCCTTTCTGATTTTTTTATAACGTTTCATTTCCAAAGTGCAGCTAGCTAGAGTAGGCAGTAGAATACTGCTACCACAGTTTACTCTACTTTAGAATGCTTTGGCGTTTTCCAGCCTCCCTATTTACAGAGCAAACATCTCACATCACAACAAATGACGACCATTATTTGTTGCACCTCTACGAGAGGCGCAAGCCTGCTGATTGCATTCTTGGCGGCAGCATTGTTGCTGCTCACTCCTCTTCCCTCCGATGCTTTGGTATCTCTGTCTCCCGGTTCCTCCAAATGTTTAAAACCAACGACGACGGCCCTCTATTATACCAATGATCACTCGTCACGACATCCTCGTCAACAGAGAATCATGACAATGCCTGTTTTGGGACCCATTCCAGGAGCTCGTCCCTTGATGGTTGGCGAGGATTATATTCTGGACGAACCGACCCCGATGCAGTGGGATGTCCTGCAGGAATCATTGTACAACCATCATACCTATCTCCAGGAACAGAAACGGAATAGTCAGAACCAAATAAAAGCGGTGGGAATTGATGCAGCTCCTTTGGTGGCATTTATTGACGAAATTACTTCTCAGCGTCCATTGGACCGACGAAATTCTAAATATGCCACCATTGCGGCTGTCGTGGGAATTTCATCTGGTGACAGTACCAATCAACTTCAGATGGATACGTCCTCGAATACAGGATTCATGGAATCCATCATAAAAGTGTTTCAATCAAGTTCAAAAGAAACATTATTGAATCCTTTGGAAAGCAAAGTGCGATTGGTAGGTATTGGAAGAGCATCTCTGTCACATTTTCATTCACAACTACCCCATTCCAATATACATGATAGCAGAGATAGTGATCAGGACGAATTACCAGAAGCGCCCACCCCAATCATAGTAGCTCAATTTCAATTACTTTACGATTCAGATGCAAGATCTAGTGGCTTTGTCGATGCCTTTGGACGTTCCCGTCATGCCAGTCCCGTCCACACTTTGAATGAGATGCATTCTCTTTCCAATAGAATCACTTCGCTCCACGAAGATCGAAAACGACTTTTGCGTGGTTTGCAGGCTGCCAAAGCGAGATTGAAGGTTGCATCGACACACCTAGATCTCGTGTTGGAAGATCTCGATGGACTCGGAATGCTCCATTCTGGTTTCACTACTCCACCCCTCTTCAGTAGTATGAGTAGTACTACAAGTAGCAATCTACCAGAGATACCTGCAACCGAGAGTCAAATACAGGAAGAAATCGATACGTTACTTGAAAGCTTTCCAGAGGATCAACAACTGGAGCGAAAGTCCTTCTTGACGTCATCTACCGGTCAAAACAGTCTTGCCAAGTTGCTCGAAATGGAAAATTATGGCATGGGAATATCGTCGGCGTCGTTTTCTCGGCTACCTGGTATGACTCGGGCTCTGGCAGAAAAGCTGCAACCATATTATTCGTCAGGAAAGCACGAAAGCGAAGAACACTACTACGAAGTTTTTAGCTTTATGGGGGTCTTGTCATTGGGAAAATTTGTGCAGCCGGCTGATTTGGATTGGGCTCTGAAATGTACGAATACCATTGAACGTATGCAATGGGTGTATGATTGGATGTGGTCACACAAAAGTTTAATGATAGAAGCTAGCGAAGAAGTCAGCAATGAACTGCGGGAATGTGGAGAAGAATGCACGGATTTGTGGTAAAAAATAATATCATGCGATCGTAGAAAAAAGCAGTTGCGTATAACACGTGCATAATTTTTGAAATAACAATATATTTCAATTTTTAAGTACAGAGTAATCTACTTGTCTACTAGTCCGGAGGCTTGCTCTAGCCAAAGATCTATTGGCACTCCAAATCGATCATATTGGTGTACTACGGCCGACTTCTTTCCATCAAAATCCAGGATATAGCCTTCTTCGTCTGTCAGGTCGTACTCCTGTGTAATCCACGGTTTCGTGCCTGGCGTTGTCCCGTCGTATGGCTCTGATTCGCTCATATTCTTGGCTTCCATGCGGTCTCGATGCTTTTCACGAATCACAGAGGCAATATAGCCAACGGTGTGAACTATACCCATCCTATTGGGAATTGCCTTTGCAAAAGGGAGCTGCCCTGAGTAGTAAAGGTAGTTGTGAATTGCCTGGTCGTCTCCGCTCAGTTTAAAATGACACTTCTTATCATTCATCCACACATTCATTTCTTTCTCCATAATGTCAAGATAGTCAATCATGGCTTCACGAGTACCAATAGCTGTACCAGAGCAAAGCATGATCTCATCGTAAACAACCCCTTTGCACGTCTTTACCGGCCATTCTACCAGCCAATGTTTGGTGGTCTGCTTGACATGCTCTTCAAATACTTGAAGACCTTGCACTTGGGGATGTCCACTTGCAAATGGATCTCTCTGGAAAAATGTATCTCGTACATCTGTTATCAGTACGGGACCAGCGCAGGACTTGCAAGCCTGAAGTCGATCTCTTAAAAATGGAAAACGTCCCCATCGTGCTTTCAGATCGCTGTACGGCGCCACGCAGCTGCGAGCTTCCTTTTCGTGCGAATCCATGTCATCTTTATGATCCTCTCCCGGGTCATCGTCAAAGATGCTGTGCGTACAGGGAATAAATTCAACTTTTGAAACATCCACACGTCGTGAACTCAAATATGCCATGGATTCCTCGTTAATGTCAGGTGCCACAGCGAGAAGGATGTTTCCTTTGTAACCGGTATTTCTGAGAGACCCCACAAAACGCTTGTAATCTTGAATATCATATCCTGTTGCAAATCCCATAACAGTCGCATACGAACTGTCAGTCATTGGTGGGAGTTCTTTTTCATGACACGGTTGTGCGATGGAACGGGTATGCCTTCGGAGAGTGGTAGCTATGGTGTCACGGAATCTTATACTGCACATGACGATTCCCACTAGTGCTAGCACCAACAGGAGATTCCCTTGAGCGATGCGCTCCGATTTCGTCTTTCTTCTCCTTATCTTTGGTGTCGGCATTGTTTTTCTTAATCTGAAATAGAGCAGCCTCCAAGGTAATGTAGACAAAAGTAGGCCAATTGCATGTATGCGATACGATCCAATATTAATATGTTTTGATGAAGATTTGAGAACTGCGGATAATGGAAATATTCAGTCTTGTGATGATTCTCGCAAAGGGCCTTAAAGACGCACACAACTCCTTGGGAGGGAACGAATCAACCACCCGGAAATACGAAACGCTCCGCAACGACCCCCTTCATCAGAAGCACGGTGGCACTTGAAACATCATTTGCGACGAGGTGATTGGATGATAGAGCGCTAATTGCTCGGCATGAAGACACAGTTTTTGCCGATGAACTCCACCCATCTGACTTGCATCGGTTGTTTGCTGTTGCCAAAAGCTATGGATGTCTTTGTGATGCTGTTGCTGTTGTGTGGTTAAAGAATCTGCAACGCCCTTTCCACCACAGAATTGTCCTTCTCCCGAATATCCATAAATATCATCCCCAACAATGGCGTGTCCCATAGCTGCACAGTGAACTCGTAGTTGATGCGTCCGACCTGTATGTGGCGTCAGTGCAACTCGTGTTACTGGATACTGTGTATTGTTGCCAAGATATTCCCAACTCTTGACCAACAAAGTCGATAAAGACGGTTTGGCAGCCTTGGTAATCATTTTTTGAAATCCATCGTGCACTATTATACCGTTGCTATTGCTGCTGCTTGTAACGTCGTCGTTTTCTCCTCTCGGTTGAGCAATTCTCATAAAGGGTGGATGATCGGGATCCCGTTCCAATGCGAGAGCAATCTCCATTTCAGTCACGGTTAAATGTCCTACCAATAGAGCGTGATATTCCTTATGAACGCGTCGTTCACGAAAATCGTCGTGTAATTTCGAAAGGGCTTGTTTCGAAAGGGCAAATACCAGTACCCCACTGGTATCCATGTCTAATCGATGAACGACCATCTGGTCGACATGATCGATTGCAAAGGGTTGAATGGTATCGTACAATAATCCTACCAAACTTGGATTTCTTCGAGGACCTGGAACGCTCAATATTTCGCTCGGTTTGCAAGTCACACAGATATGATCATCCTTGTACAGTATATGCAAATGTTCTTTCGGATCAAGTGTTGTAGCAGCCTTTTGTTCCTTATGAATCTTTTGTTGCAATTGTCGTTGCTCTTTTGAGGATAGGTTGTGGTACTTTTGGTATAGTGCTGCTGCTGATCGGGATAAGGCAGTAATATCTACTCGTTGTTGCTGCTGTGGATTGGAAGATGCCGATGGCAATAACATTTTTGTCTGTTGTGGTGGTGTTGCTTTACCACGATAAATTTGGAGTGGCAACATATCGATTTCATGATCAGGATTGCTCCAACGAGTGTGTCGAATTTCAACGGATCTATCTAGTTGATGGCGAGTCCAAGGAGGAGGCACTGGTAGTCTGATACTATCGTTTTGCTTTTGTTGTTGTTGTTGTTGTTGTAGTTTCAGTTTGCCTTTAGTGTGAACCTTTGTTTGTGGAGACAATGATGATTGCAGTGCAACTACCAACGAATGATGTCGGTTCTTCAATGTGCATATAATATTGAATGGGATGAAAAGAAGAGCAGTGAGACGACATATCCAAGAGGATATCGTGATCATACTTGCTTCGCCACAATTTAAAAAATGACGGTGGAAGAGGGGAGTATTTTCATCGATGGACAGGTGCATGGATGGCTGCGGGCTGGAGATTCAAAGGTATTCCTTTCAAGAATGAATGTGCGATCTTTTCAAACTTTTTGAATCTTCTCGAAAAGACCCGACAGTCATTTGAGGTCACTTCTAGTTCACTTTTGATTTTTCATTATTATGTGACGTCTCGTGCTAGTAGTCTACCTATGTGCTATATTTTTCACTTTGTCCTGCACAGCTAAAATTAGACTCGTAGAGTACCGGGGCGTAGCTAGTAGCGTACTACCATGGTACGAGTACATGGTACTACTGTAGCTAGCTACTGTAGTACGTAGTGTTGTCTAGACCTGGTACCTGGTACCGGTAAATTGCAGCCTCAAACGGAAGTGTGCAACCGTGTTTGCTGGCTACGGTGCCCTGGTACGTACCGGGTACCAAAAATTAAAAAAAATAAGACGTGTTAAGGTACTTTGGTCAAATTTTGTTTGCTGGTCGAAGTCTTCGAGAATTTTTTTGACTACTGGTTACCACAGTAAACTCACTACCACTAGGTGGTACTAGAGTACTGTACTACTAGAGTACAGCATAAAATAATATTTTTTTTTGTCTTTTCATTGGCTTTCTCTAGACCCTAGTAGATTACGGTACTAGCTAGCTGGCTAGAACAGTAGGGACTACTCTAGAGTAGCTATTAGTAGTAGTACGAGTAGCTAGTTGGTGCTGTGCTACGACTACTACTTCACGGAGTACTGGTAGTAGAGTACTAGGTAGAGTGCTTACTACTAGTAGTAGTACTATGTAGTACCAGTACCTGGTACTACCAGAACTCTAGTACTGTAGAGTAGTAATAGTAGTAGTACTAGGTACCGTACACCACCATGGTAGTAGTTAAAAGCAACTACTGTAGTAGGAGACGGCAACCACGAAAAGTGAGAATAAGCAAGAAGCGAGAGCACACGTAGATGGTTTCTCCATACCACTCCATTCCTGGTACCTGGTACTCTACCTGGTAATTGATACTTTTCTGTCAATTTTTTCCCCCGCAACCTAGCACAACTCGACCACACCATGACGAACAGCAGCAGCAACAACAAGAACAACAATGATCGCGTCCTACGTTCCGGACTGGGACGTCTGTTGCCCAAAGCAAGCAAATTCTTTCAACGGGCAGGATCTAACCGGCATTTTCTTGCGAATCCTGCTGCTTCGTTAAAGGACGATACGGAATTCTTTGCCTCCTTGGAGCGATCGTACAACAACAGCATCAGCAGTAGTTGCGACTTAACAACAATTGATACAGATTCCGCTAACAATAACAATAACAATAACAACAGTGACGAGGACAATAGTAACAACAAACAACAACAAAACGACAGCACCTATTGATCAGAAGGGTTTGAACAAATTAACATTCTTGGAACGCGACGAAATCGAAATTGGGTCATCCTTGACGGCAACAGTAACTCGTGGAAGTCACTGTACCAATTTGTATGCTGTGACGAACATTGATTTAAAGTCGAGCAGCAACCTACAACAACAAAGCAGTACTACTGACAAGCAACGAGCACGTCGAGTAGCACTGCAGTCGAGCGTCAAGGAAGGAACTGTTCGAAGTCAATCTCATCGCTACACTATCAAGTTACTATCACACAAGACGCTTCATGAATCAGATTCCGAAACGTTGACCAAGGCAGCCAAAGAATTGATCAATGATGCCAAGTTTCTTGCTCGATTAAACTCCAGCACTAGCAGTGGTAGTAGCAGCACTAGTGGCGGCGGTGGTGGTCATCCGAACATTCCCCGCCTGTACGCCATGACCCTGGACTCGTTTGGCAGGAACTATTTACCCAATGTCTGGGACGACTTCTTTCTGATCATTGACGGAATCCAACCCAACGATACTCTGGCTGATCGAATTCATGGCGTCTGGAGCAGTCGGGCTGTGAATGGAGGCGAGCCTGATGAAGATTTGATTCCCATGAAATGCAACATTGCCTTTCAATTGGCCAGGGCCTTGCGGTACTGTCATCAACATGGTGTCTTGTATCGTGACCTCAAACCTCCCAATGTCGGCTTTTCGAACCAAGACCCTCACGTCGTCCAGCTCTTGGACTTTGGTTTGGCCCGAGAGCTTGACGAGAGCGATCCAAATCGTTGCATCACGTTGGCAGGTTCCCGACGCTACGTCGCCGGAGAAGTTTTGGCGACGGGACAGTATACCTTCAAGAGCGATGTTTACTCCTGGGCCATGACACTTTACGAAATGTTGGCCGAGAAGAAACCGTTTGCTGGACTTTCGGCCACAGACCATCAGCGCTATGTTTGTGACTCGGTGTTGAAAAAAGACGCACCTTGTGGCGTTTCAAGACCGTCCCTGACAGACACTTATATTCCAGAGCAGCTGGAGGCTATTTTACGAAAGAGCTGGCATGCAGATGTGTCGCAGCGATACAGCATAGACGAAGTCTGCAACGAGATGCAGGCCTTTCTGATGGCAATAGATATAGACTACTACGAACAAAATGAAGGCGAGTTCCTCTTTGACGTTCACGTTTCGAACTCACAAGAAGAACTTGAAGAGATTGAAGACTTACAGAATGATGAAGACTGGCAAACTATGGGAAAGCATCATTATTCCCTTCAGCTTTTATCGGGTGCTGCCGACGACGAAGATACTGCTATTGCTAGCTCGGTTGATCTGCACGAGGTATTGGACCTGAGAACCTCGTTCAAGGCGACCGAGTCTGCAGATACTGGTGGCGCCAGAGGCCCCGTTGTTATCCAAAACAATCGTTGCAAGATTATTCCCTCTGCGGCATAATTGAAATGGAGGCAACAATCTTGGCGTTCTTCGTGCATCTCAATGGAAAGCGGCAATAGATAGATGATTCCATAATTCAATAAAAAGAATACATAACCATGTTCCATATGTTTCTGTGCGAGTGGCCTTCAGACGACGACAACGTGCAATCGTCCCATCCTTTGTCTTCTCTATGCTGCAGGGAAAAAGTTGGGACCGCCCCTAAATTGAAGAGCGACACTTCACAGCAGTGCGCAGTCGTTGGTAATGTCGCTACCTGTTCTTAAAAGACAACCTAGCAAGAATTCTGGCCTGCTCTTGCAAGTCTCCTCGTCATCACAGCTGCCAACTTGAAAAGCACTAACAAGTGTATTTGAGTAGACCTGGAACTACCTGGTCTACTACTAGATCTAGCTACTAGACCTAGTAGTACTCGAAATAGACCACTCGCTCGAATAGTACGAGTGGTAGTCTAGTTGCGTTGATCCGCCCGGGCCAAACTTTTATGACTTGTTCGCACTCTGCTTCGCTGACTCATCGTTTACAGTAGTCAACTCTGAATTAATTAACCACCAGAATCCGTATCATTATGGACACAACGAACTTCAGCTTGCGTCAGCACCAGGGGCAAGGACGCTGACTCCATGCACTCTAACACATCAACCTCCTTCCACCTTCGGCACAATTTCCAATCATTGTAGATTAATCTTGAAGCCACTACCATGAAGCCTTTCACTGCTCTTCTTGTTGCTATTTTCGCCGTTCAGGCCGCCGCCTTTTCTGGTTCCTCTTTCACCGGTTCTAGTTTGAGCGGTGCTGTTGCCAACAAAAACTCCATGAGTATGGAATACATTCCTTCGTAAGTAAATGATGTTGATCGAAAAAGCTTGAGAAAAGTTGTGTTCATCTCATTTGGTTTGATGCTGCATGGCGAGCAAATTTGACAATTTTTTGTGCTAATAACTATTCTTGCATTCCCCCTCGAATTACTGCAAATCTAAAAATTGTTAATGGAACTTACTCGGTAATATCTTGACACGAAATAAACAAATACATTCCAACCTTCTACGCAAATTGCCGATTTTGTAATGAAAATAATTTAGTGGAATGTCGAAGGCTCAATGGGAAAAAGTGAAAGCGGAAGAAAGATCTAAAACCAACGGAAAGAATCTCGGAAAGGTTGGCATTACTACCTTCAAATCTAGATCCTTTGCGGATTGGCAAAAATCGGGAGGCAAGAATTTGTTCCCCGTTGATCCTACGAAAGTAAAGAATCCCAAGGACGTTCCTTACATGCAGCGACCAGGAGGTATGCCCGATGACTCGGACCTAAAGAAGAGCACTCCACTTGCTAATTTGTTCGGAGGCATGAATAAGAAGAAGTCAGCGCCTGAACCTGTCGAGGAAAAGAAAACCAACTGGTGGACACTTTAATTTTGTTTTCGAATAGCTTCTTTTTATGTACGAATTGGTAATTATTTTGTTTCAGCTGGAAAATACTACAAGACAGATGCTACTACTGTCCGTTGGCTAGATTGACGAAACCAGTAAAAGAACCAAGTTGTATACTACTCCCTACTGCTATTCTTTGTAACATGATTTTCGTCCCTTGATCCTATGCCTGTGGCTGGCGAGTGGATACAGCCCCGTATGCATAAGAGTTGCCTTCTTCGGCATACACCTGTTCGGACCCAGAAACACTCTTCACCTCAGTCTCCCTTCCCTGGACATCGGCTGAATCCAAGTCATTAAGCCGATAGACCACGTTACCATTCCAAATGCGGTCGGGAAAATAGCCCTGGAAAGGATACTGCGTACCAGCACTTGCAGCAAGAGAAACGTCTTCGTTACTCAAATAGTTGGGATCGACAGCTCCGGTGGTGTATTTCATGTAATTGGCTGTGAAGGTAATGTAGAAGCTTTGCCTTTCGTTGGCTTTGATGGCGACGCTTTTGACAGCCTCGAAGGGAACTTGAGTGGGTTTGGATTCACCTTGCCCGTCCACGTCTGTGTTGCATATTTCTGTCCAGTATCGGCCCGGGTCTGCATCGACGCGACCATAGTCGCCAAACTTTGTATAAATTAATACGTGGATACCTTTGTCTGTGGAACCAACATTAAGATCGAATCTTTCCACGACCATATCTGTTTTAGCTTGAATTGTAAATAGATTTCCAGCGAAGCCATTGTTCGATTGAAACGACGTATGGAATGTTTTATACTGAACTCCCAATTCATTGGTGCCACCTCCAGCTTCACTCACGCTTGATGCATTTAATGGCACTTGCAATTTTTCGTAAAGAATTGCTCCATTAAAAATTCTCGGTGCTTTTGGATGGTAACGAAATGGGTGATTGGCAGTGTAACCCTGGGAAAAGAATTGTGTGAGTAAATGCTAGAATTACGTGTTTTCCTTCATCAGCGCAATCTAAGAAGACAACGTACCACTTTAAATTGAATCTCGTCATTTTCGGCAGCAACGTCCCCGTATCGCGTGGCTTTCGAATATCGGTTGTAATTGGTATCGTCTTGAAATGTTACATAGAAGGCCTGAGTTGTGTCTGCATTGATAACGACAGGATCAATCGTGCCCGTTGGCAGTTCATTGAATTGATTTTCTCGAGACTCGATTTCAACGCGCCCGACTAGCGTCCATGCCTCTGGATCGCGTTCCTTTCCAATGAAGGAACCGAGCTCGTTGAGTTTGTACACTTCCACGATACATGTTGTCGATGCATAAGGAATGACAGCAAATCCAGTCACTTTCAGATCAGATTTAGCGACCACTTCAAACATATTGCCCGCCGCTCCAATCAGAGAACCTGGGTGCGGAACTGAATCAAACCGAGACGTGCCTGGGCGATAAACGGATGCTATAACCGGGTTTCTAGGAGCAGGAGGAGCTGATTGCGGATTTGGCGGAGGAGGTTTTTGTATAGGCACAATAGATTGTCGAAAATTGGCATAAATGTGTAGACGCTCTTTAATAAAGCGGGCATTATCGGCCTGAGAATTTCCGTAAGGAACTCCGGACCGTCCTCTGCTTGGTGTTGAAAATTGAAGGATTCTCTGACAGCCACCATCGGGGCAATTATAAGCCATGAGGGTTCGAAATCTACTAGAAACCGTTCTTGTATTTTGGTAGTATTGGTAGCCAAAGTTGTAGTCGTCAGGGTCGTAATATGTGTTGGTGCTCTCTCGATCATGACGACAACCCTAAATTTAAAGGAACATGAATTTTGAGCTACTTGCTTGCAGGTATGATCAGATGATGCAGTCAAACGAGAACAAGACTTACAAAAGTGTGTGCAAGCTCGTGAGTAAATGTATAATGCCCAGTAGCGCAATCCCAGCGTACCTGCAATTGAACAATTGATTGTCAACAATGAAGCAAAGAGTCAGCAGACATTTTCATTTGCAACACAACATGTTTGTTTTGACGCGTACCATACTGAAGGCCCTATCTGCACTGGGCACACTAGGGCGATGCGCAGATCCACAATATCCCCGTGAATTGACAATAAAAGTTACAAAGTCAGCCCCATACTGATCTCTCATGGCATGCACATAATCCATTTTTCCTGTCTTCTCTCCTGTAAAGTGCGAAAAGACCACTGGCCAAGGTTCGGCCGTATCATCAAATTCGTCCTCGTAGTGAACCTTGACAGCTCGTAGTGTGGTCTTGATCCCACTATTGGCAAACGCTTCATTTGTTTCCTGCACCGCCAATTCAATAATGCCCTCAATTGTGGCTTTGTTTTCGGACGACGCCTGACACTGATTGTTCGGAAATCCCGCTGCAGCACACATGGCGTTGCGACTGTAAATAATCTATCGGCATGGTAGATCGAAAATGGTTTAGGTGTAAGGATGGTGTTCCCGTCGGGTTGATAGACATGCGGATAAAGGACTTTAGCATAATCATGGCAAACTTACCAAAATGTCCAATAGAGAACCATCGTCCCCGTTTTGTAACAGTCTCGCCTCTGTGCTATTGTTGTGAAGCCTTCTCTTTCGCCACCTTTGTCCACCGTACGGAAGGTCTACTTCCAATTCACCAGCACCCATTTTCGTAAAGTTTTTTTGTCCTTCCCACTCTACGAGTCGGATGTCGTCATCTTCCAGCTCTACTTCGTCTTCAAACGATTCGTCAAAGGATCCCCGTTGATCCAAAATCAAATCTCCACTGGGCAACTGTCGCAGTTGGTACAATATCCCCTGTACGTGAACACTGCCTGTAATCACTGGCAGCTGAGAGGGTGTCACAGTGGTTCGGACCAAGGAAATACTGGATGTTTCCGTGCCATCCTCTTCGTCGTCGTTGTCATTATTTTCCAGAACAAGCCTTCCGTAGAAAGAATGTGCCTTTGGCTGATCCTCCAAACTTTGACGGAACTTGTACCGCGAAGAATCAAACAATTCCACCTCAATAACCGCCTGATTCCATAGTCTAGAATCCAATCGTATCAAACCTCCCTGACTGGAAGACGGCAAAGATGACCCCCTGCTGCGACTCGTTCCAATTGGTTGAATAGCCAACAACGTACTTTCCGTTGCTAATGTACTTCCTTGCATCGTCTGGTTTCGCCGTCCACCCCGAAAAAGGTTTGGAAATTGATCCAAAATGGTTTGTGCTTGAACCATACGACCATCGTCGTGGACCAGGAACATTTGAAGTACCACCGCCATGAGCAAAATGTGAGCAGATAATAGTGGTCGCATCATCATGCCGATCATTCCCAACTTTTTCATTTCCATGCTTCTTTTGTGCCAGAGTGCCGATATAAGTTATGACTTTCGCACTGATCATCACCATGGCTTGTCTGCCACCACTGTTATCATCTGAAACAGTCAAACTCATATTATCCGAGATCAAGGGCGCCAAAGTTAAATGCAACTTTGGCCAGCAAATTAAACAATGAACTTATCTAATTTCTGCGAGCAAAAGATGAAAAAAATCTGTCAAATGATAGGTCGCATATGAGATCCAATTTACGCATCCATTGTTGGTTCTGCACACATTCCTCCTCGTCGTCCCCTTCCGTTGTACTATAAAACCCTAAAATTAAGGTTGGCGTTTGTTGGCATCAAAAAATTTACTCTCCTTCTGTCTGTTGAATTACTCGTAGGTAGTAGATCTGTTACCACCAAATTCGAGATTTTCCCTGACTCGAGTTTGCTATCCTTTTTTTTGAGATTTTTGGAACTCGAGATTATTTGACGATTTAGTGTATCACCAATTTCGAG
>Ga0100398_1001976_pt1 | contig 17407 bp, 19 predicted proteins | sample CryGeymeta201522_FD_81568 | JGI IMG/M metagenome (GOLD analysis project Ga0100398, IMG submission 81568) | Groundwater microbial communities from Crystal Geyser aquifers in Utah, USA - Crystal Geyser metaG 2015-22 | ecosystem: Environmental > Aquatic > Deep subsurface > Groundwater | place: USA...
AAGGACACCGGATCGCTTCAGCGTCCGGTAGCTCACACAGGCAGCTACACGATGGAGGCTACCCTCCTTTTCTCCCCTTTCAACCCGTCCCGAGCGCTCGGGACGGGTTGAAAGGGGAGAAAAAATGTCCTTTCTTGGCGCTCGGTAGTAGTCAGTTGTGTGAGCTACCGGACGCTGAAGCGATCCGGTGTCCTATGTCGGAGGATTTCCGAAAGGATGCAATCGTGATGATGGTAGTTCGGCACGAAGGTCTTGGGATACCCCCAGATGCCCAGCATCTTGGTGTTCTGGCACCAGATCTTCTCTCCCTGGAACTGGAAGGTCTGTGACACCCGGCGCGTCAGGTCCCAGGCCAGGGGCTTGACCTCTCCCCCGGGCGCTCGGAGATTCTGGACGACGATGGTCAGGTACTTCTCCGGTTTCAGCAACGGCAACAACCCATCGAACACCTGTCCCAGCCGCTCAACGAATGCGTCGTAGTCGTGTATATTGCCCAAGTCGGCGGGCAGGTCGGAGGAATGGGTGTCGAGTCCCTGTTTGCCCCTCACCTTCTGCTTCGACTCGACCCCTCCCCTGCTCTTGCGCAGCATGTTCCAGTAGGGCGGCGAGGTCATGATGAAGTCGAACTGCGCAGCACGGCGGTCAACTGGTTCGAGTTCCGCAAGACCATTGGCGAGTTGCCGGGAAAGGTTCTGGTCTTGGTGGATGCCTGCCATTCGGGAGCGGTGGACCAGAAAGGCCGCAAGGCGATTGACACCAATCGCCGCATTCGCGAGTTCCAGTTGGCCGGGGGTGGGAGTCATCACCCTCGCTTCCAGCACCGGAGCGGAGGTGTCGCAGGAGCATGAGAAGTGGCAACACGGCGCGTTCACCTTCGCCCTCCTCGAAGGCTTACGCGACGGCAAGGCCGACCTTTACAAAGACGGCGTCATCAAGGTCAGCGAACTGCTTGCCTACGTCAAGAACCGCGTCCCCGAGCTGACCGGCTATCGCCAGCACCCGACCTCGTATCAGCCAAAAAGCGTGCCGGATTTCGCGGTGTGGAAGGTAGAATGAGCGATTTGCGGATGGCGAATGTTGGAACGCAGTGGAAACCCCGATCCCTCGCGGGCGAATGGCAACGGAGCGAAGCCGCTGTACAGTGTATGGGCAGCTAATCATTGGGAGTGTTGAGGAGGTATTTCTCAATCTCCGTCAACACTTGGTGAAGCGTGACTGTGGCGGCCGGCTCGACACTTGAGCCAACATGTTTGTGGTATGGGAAGTTCTCAAGGTGAGGATGGTGGGGTGTGTTGTCGTACCGGAAGATGGGTGCTCCTGTTGAGTCCAAGTACTGGAAGCCGTACCTGATTGCTGTCTCAGTCACGCTTTCCTTGAAGACCAAGCGGCTTTCGTCGTGGAAGAAAATCGTTCCGGTCACAAAGAGCGTGTCATCTTCTTCATCGAATTCGTAGTCTATTCTTTCCTCCTCGAACATCCAGCCAAAACTCCTCATAGAGGAAAGGACAACGTCCAGATGCTCAATCGGGCGCATAGACAACCCTCTGTAGAGCGTCGAGGCGGTTCTGCAATCGCTCGACTTTCCCGCACAGAAATTCCCAACGGATCCAGTCGAGCTCATCGCCCAACTCTCCGCGTTGGAACTTCTGGAGGAACTCGTTACTGGGCAGGTCATGGCGTTGCTCGAAGGAACCCAACTCTTCTCGATACTCTCCGATTTTGGTAGAAAGAACCCTTTTCTTGATCTCGATGTCACGCATAATCAAAGGGACAATAGCTTCGTCAACCTGCAAGGTTGGCACGGTTTCACCTCCAAGGAAGTCAGTGCCATCATACCAGTTCCGTTGTCGTGCCGCAACCACGATGGCAACGCCGTGTTTGGTTGCGGAAGGCAACCTCATATCACCTTGCGGAAGATGAGACAATAGTGATGATGGTAGTTCGGCACGAAGGTTTTGGGATACCCCCAGATACCCAACATCTTTGTGTTCTGACACCAGATCTTTTCGCCTTGGAACTGGAAGGTCTGTGACACCCGGCGAGTCAGGTCCCAGGCGAGCGGTTTGACATCTCCCCCGGGCGCTCGGAGATTCTGGACGACGATGGTCAGGTACTTCTCCGGTTTCAGCAACGGCAACAACCCATCGAACACCTGTCCCAGCCGCTCAACGAATTCGTCGTAGTCGTGTATATTGCCCAGGTCGGCGGGCAGGTCGGAGTAATGGGTGTCCAGCCCCTGTTTACCCCTCACCTTCTGCTTCGACTCCACCCCTCCCCTGCTCTTGCGCAGCATGTTCCAGTACGGCGGCGAGGTCATTATGAAATCGAACAGAGGCAAGCCGGCGTCGCCCTCTAAGAGGGAAAGGTCGCGCAACTCCTGCTGCTGCCAGAAGGACGGTTCGGAGAGGTCCATTGCGTCTCCCTGGATCGGGTGGATTTCATCCTCAAAATCCAGTAGCGTTGCCAGCCGCTGACGTATGACCGCGACGTACTTTGGATTCAGTTCCACGCCCACGCCATTTCGACCGGTCTCGCGGCAGGCAACGAGTGTTGCTCCCGATCCTGCAAAGGGGTCCAGAACCCAACCCCCCGACTTGGTGAAGAACTGAAGGAACTCAGTTACGAGTTCCTCCGGATAACGCGCAGGATGGAGCTCGGTGTTCCTGTTCTTCCAGTAGCGCGGCGAGTCGCACACAAACCACGTGCGGGTGAACTTGATCCACTCTTTCCCGGTGAGGTCGTTGAGGGCGTTGCGAGGATGCACGTCGCTATGAGGGGAGGCGTCAGTCGGCATGGTGTTCACCTGCCTATCTTCTCGCTTCCTTGACTGCATACACCATTTTCCGAGCTGTCTCAGCGATGATTTCCCACTTTCCTTCGCTCGCAGCCTTCTTGTCCACAAGCTGGCTACCCGCGCCCACAGCACAGGCGCCAGCCTTGATGAACGCGCCCGTTGTCTCAACCGTTACGCCTCCGGTGGGGATGAGCGGAATCTGGGGAAATGGCCCCTTCAAGTCCTTGATATACTGCGGGCCGACGGAGCTGGTTGGGAACACCTTTACCGCGTCCGCCCCGGAGTCCCAGGCGTGCAGAACTTCAGTGGGAGTGAAGGCCCCCGGGACCACAACGGTGCCGTATCGCCTGCAAACGCGAATCATGTCGGGATTGACGACCGGAGACACCACGAACTCCGCTCCCGTGATAATGGCAGCACGCGCCGTCTCCGGGTCAAGTACCGTGCCAACTCCCATCAACACCTTGTCGCCCAAGCTGTTCTTCACCTGCTGCACGACTTCCAGCGCGTTGGGAGTCGTCATCGTCACCTCGATGGTCGTGACACCCCCCTCACACAGCGCCTTCGCCACATCCAGCAGTTCTGTTGAGGAACTGGCGCGCATCACGGCCACCACTCCCCCATCGACCATTCTGACGAAGTTCTGATTCATTCATTGTCTCCTTCCAACAGGTGGTGGGCTTTCTAGAACTCGTCCAAGAACTAATCCGCGTTTCCCACAGTGCACTCGCCGACATTCAACAGCGAAACAAGATTGCGGGTGCGAAGTTGTTTATGGACGAGTTCTACCATTGCGGCAGTGTAGCAAACTGCGTCACGCTTGGTCAATTCCCCCGGGGTGTCATGGGAGGCCTCAACAGTCTACCGGGTGTAAGTAAGATTTGTGAGAATCAGCCCTATCCAGCCCCGCCGGAACCATGGGCGCCCATAATCTGGCAACCGACAGTGATTGTGTAACGCAGTTCGCGGTTCGTCGGTCCTGAGTGAGTTCTTGCAACAACCCCCATCCGGTCTTCGACCACCTTCCCCCGTTATCACAGGGGAAGGGCCGTTAATCCGAGTTGGGTGAATAGCTTGGTAGTGAGAAGCGTAAAGCGTCACAATAACTGCCTTCCCCTGTGCGAACCGTTTCGGTTCGATAACGGGGGAAGGTGGTCGAAGACCGGATGGGGGTTGTTACTGTCCTCTTTCACTCGTGTAGGCTTTTCCAACCTTTCGTTTATGCCTGGCCGGCCCCAGGGGTCTGATCACCACCAAGCATCATAAATCTGACTTGCACCCCAGCCTATCGCTGAGTTTGTCGGCGCCATTCTTGGAATGCTATACTGCCCTTCGGTTTGGGGGTGGCAATGGAGTTACCAGAGGGATTATAAAAGGCGCTATGGGATTGCCTTCCTGTTGTGCCAAATTGTCATGCACTATCAGACAGACCGATTCCCCCCGAGGGCGGGCAAAGGTAAGAACCTTGCGTCGCGGTGTCAGTGGCGCGAACAAATCCATGATCCTCGTCCGCACGGCGGACCGGCATTGCCCGATCGCCAGATTCACCACATAAGGGAGAGATGCAATTTTGAGACAGTCCAACGCCGGACTTCCTGAGCAAAAAACAAGAGGGATCATGCGTCCACTGCTGTGGTCGGTCCTGCTTTCCGCAGGCGCCGGCACGACTTGTTTCGCCGGAGAAGGAGAAATTGTTCTTCCTCCCATCAAAGGAGGAGAGCTGGTGATCCTGCTCGTGGTTTTGGCCAGTGCAATCTTCTCGGTGGGTTTCGGATGGTGGCTGCGCACGCAGACCACCGCCCTCAGCCCAGGCAACGCGGCCATGCAGGAAGTCGGCGGCGCCATTCAGCAGGGAGCGTATGCGTATCTGAAGCGCCAGATCGCCACGATGATCTGGCTTGTCATTGCCCTCACCGTTGGTCTCTATTTCATGTACAAACCCGTCTATGCAGACGATCCCAGCTTGTCGCTGGGGATTGCACTTTCGTTCTTTCTGGGCGTGGCGGCGTCCTACTGCGCCGGTCTGGCCGGAATGGACATGGCCGTCAAAGGCAACATGCGCACGGCGAACCAGGCGCTCACATCCTTCAAGGGCGCTCTGGAATGCGCGTTCCGAGCGGGAGCCGTTTCGGGCATGTTCACGGTAGGGCTCGGTTTGCTGGGAGCGGTAATCATCTTCCTGATCTATCGCGAGAACGCCATGAAGGTTCTTGTGGGGTTTGGGTTCGGCGGTAGCCTGGCGGCGCTCTTCATGCGTGTTGGCGGTGGTATCTTCACCAAAGCTGCTGACGTCGGAGCGGACCTCGTAGGGAAGGTTGAGGCCGGTATCCCCGAGGACGACCCCCGCAACCCCGCCACCATCGCCGACAACGTGGGCGACAACGTGGGCGACTGTGCAGGTATGGCCGCCGACGTTTTCGAGTCGTATGAGGTGACACTCGTCGCGGCGATCATCCTCGGCGCGGCAACCGTTCCCCTCTTTGGTGAAGGCTCCAGCTTCGTGACGAAACTCATCATGTACGCTCTTCTCGTCAGATCCGTAGGAGTCGTTGCGTCTGCGGTTGGCATTCTGTCCGTTAAGGGCAGTGAAGACGCTGACCTCGACCCGATGCAGCCGATCAACTTCGGTTTCGTCGTCTCGGCGATCGTCGCAACCATTGGCTTCGGACTGGTTAGTCTGTTCTATATGAACAACATTGTCGTCCAAGTTGAAAGCCCGCTCGGATACGCCAGTCGGGAGGTTCCCGTGGAATGGTGGCGGTTCTTCCTGGCGACGTTTGTCGGCATCGCCCTGGCGATGATCATCGGCAGGCTAACGGAGTACTTTACGTCCACTGAGAAGAAGCCGGTCACCGAGATTGCGTACTCCTCCAGAACGGGACCGGCAACCATGATCATTTCAGGCTTTTCCTATGGACTCGAAAGCAGCGTCTGGAGTGTTCTCGCCATCGCCGGTGCCCTCTTCGCCCCACTGATAATCTTCCCACCGCCACTGTTCGGCAGCACGCTGTTGTCCTTCTACGGCATCGCTCTGGCGGGACTGGGACTGTTGACGACCACCGGCTACATCCTCGCGATGGACACCTTTGGGCCCATCTCAGACAATGCCAACGGCATTTTTGAGATGTCTGGAGCCCTCAAGGAACAGGAGGAGAAGGGGGAAGCGACGGGCGTTTTATCTGGTGAGAAGATTGTGTCGCGACTCGACTCGGTCGGTAACACCACAAAGGCATTGACGAAGGGATTTGCGATCGCAACCGCGGTGTTGGCAGCGACGGCCCTGTTCCATTCCTTTGTAGAGGACGCGAAACTGACCGACGTCGGGTTGCCGATTAATCTGCCGGAGATCTTCATTGGCCTGTTGATCGGTGGGGCAGCTCCTTACCTCTTCTCTTCCTTCGCAATCAACGCTGTCGGAAGATCAGCGTTCGAGTTAATCGAAGAGGTGCGAAGGCAGTTCAGGGAAAAACCCGGCATTATGGAGGGGACCGAGAAACCGGACTACGCCACGTGCGTCTCCATCGTCACCGCAGCAGCCCAGAAGGAGTTGCTCGGCCCCGGCATCCTCGCCATTGCGCTTCCGGTGCTGGTTGGGTTCGGGATGAGTATCGGTGGTCAGGTCGTGCAGATTGGAGGGAAGTCCTTCATTCTGACCGGCGCTCAGGCATTGGGAGGCTACCTTGCCGGCGCCATCCTGTCTGGACAGTTGATGGCGGTTCTTCTCGCCAATTCCGGCGGGGCCTGGGACAACGCCAAGAAGAAGATTGAGGACGGACTGTTCGGCGGGAAGGGCACGGAATACCACAAGGCGGCCGTTGTCTGTGACACCGTGGGGGATCCCTTCAAAGACACCGCCGGCCCTGCGCTGAACCCACTGATCAAGGTCATGAACCTGGTTGCGATCCTGATCGCTCCGATTGTCATTCAGGCGAGCATCACCACCGGAACCCGGATCATCATCGTCATGGTTGCCTTGGGGGCATTGGCGCTGGCCGTCATGTTCAGCAAACGTGGCAGTCTCGTCGACACGATGGAGCTTTCCGAAGCTAATCTCACGGGGTAACTGCTCATGTACAACATTTTGACAGGATTGACAGGATGCCTCGGGCTCTATGAGTGCGCCAGGATTTGGCTAACCCGTCAATGCGGACTCATAGAGTCCGAGTGCAACCGCCACGCGTTGATATTCCCACGAGCACATACTCCATGAAATCCTTGCGAACTCTGCGAGTTCGAGACGATCCTGTACATCCTGCCCGAATACGTAAGTAGATACATCACGGGAACAGGATCAGCGTAGGCTCACGACATTCTGCGACATGTTCCGTGGCGCTGAAAGAACCGACCCACACTACTCATTGGCGCGCCCTTGCACTCACTTGGGTGCGCTTGCCTTTTGGCCGGGGGCACAGATAAAATGGGGAGCGGTCGGGTGTGAATGAGCATGAACTTCCGATTGTTACGGCGAGTTTTCTTTGGTCAGGCGCTTCCCACAAAGCGGATGAAGCACCAGTTGCTACCCAAGTACCTGGCACTGCCGGTGTTTGCCTCTGATGCGCTGTCGTCAACAGCGTATGCGACGGAGGAGGTTCTCCTGGCACTCTCGCTGGCCGGTGCGATGGCCCTGCCCTACGGGGTCCCTATCGCCGTGGCCGTATGTGCGCTCATCGCCATCGTGGCCCTGTCTTACTCGCAGACGATTATGGCCTATCCCACGGGTGGAGGATCCTACATCGTCGCATGCGAAAACCTGGGACTGTACCCCGGGCTGATTGCGGCTGCGGCCATCCTGACCGACTACGTGCTCACTGTGGCCGTCAGCATCGCCTCTGGGGTGGCTGCCATCACTTCGGCTGTCCCCGTCCTCATCAACCATAAGGTGGCGCTCTGTCTCCTGTTCATTGGCTTCGTGAGTCTGGCGAATCTACGGGGGAGCAAGGAGTCTGGAAAGCTCTTTGCCTGTCCGGCGTATCTGTTCATCCTTTGTCTGCTGGTGATGATCGGTGCCGGCTTCTTTCAGTACGTCGTTCACCACGGCCATCTGCAGCCGCTGACCCATGAAACCCTTAGCGCTTCGCAGCCGCTCACAATCTTCCTGATCCTGCGCGCGTTCGCGTCGGGATGTTCCGCCATGACCGGAACGGAAGCCATCAGCGATGGAGTGCCGGCTTTCCAAGAGCCGCAGTCCCGGAACGCCAGAACCACGCTCTTCTGGATGGCCGCAATTCTGGCAGTGCTTTTCTTTGGGATATCCTTCCTTGCCCATGCCTTCCAGGCTATCCCCAAACCCGATGAGACCATCGTCTCACAACTGGCTCGTGGGATCTTCGGGAGGGGGTGGTTCTACTACGTCATCCAGGCGGCAACCGCCATGATCCTGATTCTCGCTGCTAACACCAGCTACGCCGACTTCCCTCGGCTTTCCTCAATTCTCGCGCGACACGGCTATGCCCCGCGGCAGCTTGCCAACCTTGGGGACCGGCTCGTTTTCTCGAACGGCATACTGCTCCTCGGTGTCTTTTCGGCGGTGCTTGTGATCGCCTTCCATGGCAATACTCATAGCCTCATTCCATTGTACGCCGTCGGTGTATTCATGGCGTTTACTCTTTCACAGGCCGGGATGGTGCGCCGCTGGTGGCTCCACCGGGGGAGCCACTGGAAGCTCAGCGCGACGATCAACGCCATAGGAGCGATCACCACCGGCGTCGTCCTTGTGGTCATCGCCGTAATGAAGTTCACCCACGGTGCCTGGATTGTCTGTGTGCTGATCCCCTTGATTGTCTGGCACTTCATCGCCGTGAACCGCCACTACCGTATATGCAAGGAACAGCTCTATATTGGGACAGAGACACCGCGGAGGTATCTGCGTCACCATGTCATTGTGCTGGTGCCAGGAATTCACCGCGGTGTGCTGCGCGCACTGGCTTATGCGCGCACCATCTCTGAAGACCCGGAAGGCGTCTACGTGGAGATCGATCCCGCGCAGACCTCTCAAGTGGTCGCGGAATGGAGGCAGTTTGGCATGGACACTCCATTGCGCGTCCTGAAGTCTCCGTGGCGTTCAATGACGGAGCCTGTTCTGGGATACGTGGACATGCTGCTCAACGAGGAGAAGGTCGATCTGGTGACGGTGGTGATCGCCGAGTTCGTGACGACAAAGCTTTGGCACCGGATGCTGCACAACGCTTCCGGGCTGCTGCTCAAACTGGTGTTGCTGTTCAAGCCCAACGTGGTGGTCACCAACATTCGGTACGTGCTGCACAACTGAAGTCTCTTTCCGGCTTCAGCAGACCTAACGGCGCCGTCGTGCGAAGGCGCCCCTTTCTGTCGCAGACCGGCGAAGCGAGCGAGCGTTGCGCGAAGGCTGTGCAAAGAGTTAGAATGTCGGATGTTGGGAGCGAGTCTGCCGATAGTAGTACTTGGGGTCCGCTCACGAGGAAAACACACATGGAAATCTCTCATGTATTGATGCCTTTTCAGGGGACTCCCGATGACGAGGACGCCCTGAAAGCGATTTGCCGAATCGTCCGGGAGTTCAAAGCGAAGCTGTCGCTTGTCTGTGTGGTCGAAGTGCCTTTGACCCACGCCATGGACGACGAGGAAGCACCCGGTCTGGACGGGGCGGAGGCGATCATGGAACGAGCTGAAGAAATCGCTTCAAACTGCGGGGTGCAGGTGGTCACCGACGTTCTGAAGGACCGAGAGGCGGGGCGCGCCATCGTTGAGCAGGCCAAAGCCCTTGGGGTGAGCCACATCTTCTTTGTCGTCAGCCATCCCAAGCGCCAGCGGTCAACCTACCTCGGCCACAATACCGAGTACATACTGAAGAAGGCGCCGTGTTTTGTCTGGGTGATTCGTCATCCCGCCCACTCGCCCGGCTAAAGCAAGTACACGGTCGCCTACTGAAGACGCCTCCTACAATGGAGAAAAGGATGTAGTTCGATGCGAGTGGTCATTTTGGGTTGCGGACGAGTTGGTTCGGAGCTCTGCAAGATGCTTTGCGCGGACGGGCACGAAGTCACGATTATTGACTGGAGCGCGGCCGCATTCAAACGTCTCGGCGAGGGTTTCACCGGTCAGATGATCGTCGGAGCAGGAATCGATTCGGAAGTTCTGGAACGCGCGGGAATTCGCGAGGCAGACGCTTTCATCTCCTGCACCAATGGGGACAATACAAACATCATGGCCGCTCTCATTGCCCGCGAGGAGTTCCATGTCCCTCACGTCGTCATTCGTATTTACGATCCGTTGCGCACCGCAATCTACCGGGATACGGGCCTCAACACCATCTGCCCCACCTTGCTGGGCGCGACGCATATCTATCAGATGATCCAACCCGGCGAAGCGCTCTCATCCCACCTGGTCGACGAGGGCACTCATACGATGCTCGAGATCACCCCTCCGGCGCAATACGTTGGGCAGAAGATCCGGATGCTCCCACTGCCGGATGATGCGCTCCTCGCCGGCTTCATCCGGGCGGGGTCCGCATCAACGCCGCTGCCCGATACACGCCTGGAGGCCCAGGATCGTCTCATCGTCCTGGTCAGGACGGACGTAGCAGACGGGGTACGGATAGCGCTGCGCGCGACTGACGCAGACTCCGGGTAGGCGCTCAAACTCGGCATTCATAATCCTGATCGGAGTTCTCCATGTATCTCATCATTGTCGGTTGCGGGAAAGTTGGTTTCTACCTGTGCAAAGACATGCTGTCTCGGGGGCACGAAGTTACGGTGGTAGACAAACGTCCCGAGAAGGTCACAGAAGCGAGAGAGCGCGTCGGAAACGTCATCTTCGAGGGGGATGGCTGCGACCCGGCCATGCTGGAAAAGCTGGGAGTGCGCAGAGCCGAGGTTCTCGTCGCTGCCACCGGAGATGACGAAGACAACCTGGTCGTCTGTCATGTCGGACGGCATCTGAACCCTGGAATCCGCACTGTAGGTCGCGTCAACAACCCAAAGAACGAGTCTACCTTCCGAAAGCTGGGGCTGAACGCCGTGGTAAACAGCAGTGAGTTGCTCGCACACATGATCGAGCATGAATTCAGCACTGGAGATCTGGTACCGCTCATCTCCCTCCGACGTTGCGGACTCGACATGGTGGAAGTTACCGTCGCCAAGGGGTCTCCCGCCGCGGGGAAACTCATCCAGGATGTCAAGCTCCCCGACCGTTGCACCCTTGTTTCGATCCTTCGCAGCGGCAGCGTCGTCACACCGCGCGGCGACGTCAGCCTCATCCCAGGCGACGAAATCATCGCTGTCATCGGCCCCGAAGAAGAGAAAGACCTCCAGCAGCTGCTCGTGAGAGACAATCGCGGGTCGGAAATCCGTGGGCCGGTTTCCATGGAAAATGAGCGGGGACGCAAGTTCGGGAAGGTGTTCAAGAAGTAAGCGCCGCGTGGCATTGGCACGCCTCTGTCCGCCAGTGAACACTGCACCGGACCCGTCGTCGCCGATTCAGCATGGCATCCCCTACGTGCGTCCCCAAACTCCAGCCACCTCACAATTGCACTCAGAACACCGATCGTTCTTTATAAGGTTCATAACCACTTCGTCTCCAGAGCGACGAATCAAACGCTCACCACATCCAGGACAGTAAGTGTCGGCGGTATTGTGTCCATGGGTGTTCCCGATGTACACAAACTGCAGCCCGGCGTCTTTGCCAATCTGCCATGCCTGTTCCAGCTTCCCGATGGGAGTGGCTTCCTCCACAAACTGGTGAGTGGGTTCATACCGATTGACGTGCCACGGGACTTCCGTGCCGAGGTCGGATGCAATCCTGCCAGCGATGCTGCGAAGCGCGGTCTCGCGGTCGTTGACGGTGGGGATGACGAGTGTGGTCAGCTCAAGGTGTATCCCGTATGAAAGCGCCAACCTGCATACCGCCCAGATTTTCTCGATATCAATATCCTTGTAGATCTTCTCCAATGAGACCGCATCGCCCTTGATATCGATGTTCATCGCGTCCAGACCCGCGTCCGCCAGTTGCGCGAGCGCTTCGGGGGTCATGTATCCATTGGTGACGAAAGTGTTATAGAATCCTTTCTCCTTCGCCAGACGAAAAACGTCGAGCGACCATTCCAGCGACAGCGTAGGCTCGTTGAAGGAGATGCAGGTTCCCTGGCATCCATGAATGCGCGTCAGGTCAACGAACCTTTCCGGGGATGCGAAATCGCGTTCCTCAGGAGAGTGCACCGCGCTGACCTCCCAGTTCTGACACCAGGGGCAGGCGAAGTTGCACGCCCATCCGCCTGCAGTGAGAACGTTGGTTCCCGGGTGGAAGTGATGGAAAGGCTTCTTCTCAATGGGGTGCACCGCGAGCGATGAGATGGCTCCATAGATCAGAGTGACCAGCTTCCCGTCGCGGTTCATCCGCGACTTGCACCAACCCGATTCGCCCGGCGCCATCTCGCAGCGCCGTTCACATGTTCGGCAGCCGACACCCGTCTCCAGTTTCTCCTGCAACAGCGCCTCACGAACAAATCCATTGTCCATTCCACCGACCTCCTCGTGCGTCCTCACCAATACGGGCGGGGGGTAAACGATACGCGCGTCCTTACTCTATTCGCGACTTCAGGCTGCTGTCAATGCTCACTCTCGCCGGGACGTAACAAACTGATCTCACGATCTTTGCCATAACGACGCGTTTTCAGTTATGATTTGCAGCGATGGACGTATACTCGTTACGGATGAAAATCCACCTTTCCCCCTCACCCTCGAACCCTTTGGGTTCGAGGGTGAGGGGGTATTTTCACCCGTAATGAGTATAACTGCTGCCCCGACATCGATGCCGCGCTCGACAGGGAAATCAACACCACGATCATCTGCGCGGACAACGCCAGCCATAGCCTGCTCGTGGGATCTTCTGCAAGGAGGGGGGCAACATCTTCTACGAGAAGCCGATGGCGGTTACCGGGGCGGAGGCTGAAAGGAGCAAAATATGCCAATGAGCGACCCACGCTACGAAAGCTACATGGGCCTCGGCCCCAAAAGAATCGCCCACTGGGAGCACTGGTCTGACCCCGACGCAGCAACATATATTACCGGGATCGACTACTACGAGCAGCCGCGAAGCTGCATGTTGAGGCTGAACGAACTTTACCCCTTCCTCGAACTGGGCGCGCCGGCGAGCGACGATCCGCTGCCCAAACTGGACGAGCAACGGGATCAGGGCAAGGGGCGTTGGGGACACGAATACCGCGACCACTGGCAGCAGGAGGAAGCCGCGAAACGCTTCGGCAGCCTCGAGGAGATGCTGCGCTTCAGTCCCCTCGAACAAGGTGACTTCACCGGCTGGAGAGTCGTCGTGGACGGCGACTACAGCAGCGAAGAAGTCATCTACGAACGCTTTCGCTCGCAGTTCCCCGAAGAATGGGGAGATAAGGCGCCGGAGAAGAACTCCTCCGCTGCCGTCGGTTTCTACAACACAATGTTCATGTGGCCCCTGCTGGTGTTTGGGTATGAGAACTTCCTCTCCATCTGCCTCAAACCCGAATTCGACAGGATCATGGAAGAGTTTGCCGAAATCAACCGCCGCGTGTTTCGTGCTTTCGCTCGCCTGCCGGTCAACTTTGTCATCTGCCACGACGACATCGTGCTCTCAAACGGACCCGTGTGCAGCCCGAAATGGATGAGAAAGCACATCTTCCCCCGCTATGAGGAATTCTGGAGTATCCTCAAGTCCGCGGGCAAGGAAGTGATCTTCATGGTGGACGGCGGTGTCGACGCGTTCGCTGATGACATCATGGCGTGCGGCGCCCGCGGCATCATCAGTGAACCGTTCACCAACTACAAGGCTCTGGCGAGAAAATACGAGAACTGCTTTATCGCCGGTGAGGGAGACAACCGCGTGCTCATGCGAAACAACCCTGCGGAGATCCGCGCGATGGTGGAATCAATGGTGGAGACCGGGAGGATGTCGGGCGGCTACATGATGTGCATCGGCAACCACATCCCCTTCAACGTACCCGGAGAAGCGGTGAAGCGCTACCTCGATCTGTCGGTGGAGTTGGCGTACAGGTAAGGTTTGCTGTCAGCCCTCGATGCACGGGGCCGGACGGGATAGCCCGCGGGAGATTCTGACCAGTGGAAGGAGATGAATACAACGGCTGAAGTACTGATTTCGATACAGATTGAGTCCCTGGAAGAGGGAGGCTACCTTGCGACCAGCAACGACCTCCAGGGGCTGCTCGCGCAGGGACGCACTGTCGCCGAGACGATGGAGATCGCTCAGGACGTGGCCCGGAGACTGATTGAGTCCTGTCTGGAACATGGGAATCCGCTTCCGCCCGCGGTCCAGGCCGCCCTGAAGAAGCAGCAACGCAGAGCCACCACCAAAGTGCCGGTGGGAATCGAGATGGGGGCGGCAGTCGCATGAGCCGACTTCCCGCCTTGACATACGCGGAGGTCACTGTGCGTCTTCGCGCCGCGGGATTCTTCTTTGATCGGCAGGCGAAGGGCAGTTATGAGATCTGTACAATTTCGACACCCGTCGCCGGACAACACTCCCGCACCACACTGGAGACCTCCCGCGCCGCACACTACTGCATCGTTTTGGAAGTTCCCCCACAAAAGGACGCCGGATCGCTTCAGCGTCCGGTAGCTCACACAGGCAGCTACACGATGGAGGGTACCCTCCTTTTCTCCCCTTTCAACTCGTCCCGAGCGCTCGGGACGAGTTGAAAGGGGAGAAAAGAGGTCCTTTCTTGGCGCTCGGTAGTAGTCAGTTGTGTGAGCTACCGGACGCTGAAGCGATCCGGCGTCTAATGTCGAAGAATTTACGAAAGGATGCACTACGAGCCATCATTCGTGAGGCAGGTCTAACAGTGGATGAGTTCTTGCGTCTTGCCCAAACCTCCACGGGGACCGAACACGACACTCTCCGCTGAACCGGCCGTCTGACATTCGATCGATGTTTGCGGGTTGTCGTCGCTCACTGCCCCATCGCCTTTAGCGCCTTCAGACAGCGGTCCACTGCTTCCAGCGGAGGAAAGGCGTCGCTTTCGTACTCAACGATGTACCACTCCGTATTGCCCGTTGTCTCACAGAGGCTGAAAACCTGCTTCCACGGAATGTCGTCTTCCCCGATCATCGGACGGAAACCCGTGTTGGGATCTTCGCCAGCCGCGACTTGACGGAACGGTTTGAGGTGCACCGAGCGTGCGCGCCCCGGGTAGCGCTCCAGAATCGGGACCGATTCCGCTCCTCCGCGCAGGGCGTTGCCGGTGTCTAACTGCATGACCACTTCATTGCGAGTGTTGCCGAAGAAGATGTCCCACGGAATCACGCCATCCAGCGGCGTCCACTCCGTCCAGTGGTTGTGGTAGCCGGCGAACATGCCTTCGAGTGCCAGCTTCTCTGACAATTCGTTGAAGAACGCAGCCGATTTCAGCCAAGCGTCCTTCGACTCCGTGCATTCCTTTGGCAGACCGGGGATGATGATGCTGCGGTTGCCGAGAATCCTGTTGAACTCAACCGTGGTCGCGAATTTGTCGTCCTTCACGAGGTCAATCGGCGTGTGCCAACTACAGCACACGAGGCCGAGGTCATCGAGGATGGGTTTGAGTTCCACCGCCGTGTGCTGCGGGGAGCCAGCGAACTCCACCCCCGCGTAGCCCATGTCTGCCACCGCCTTCAGTGTGCCGTGCAGGTCTTCCTGGAGGTTGTGACGAACAGAATACAACTCCAACGCAATGGGGATTGCTGACATTTGATTGGCTCCTTGAAGTCAGATGAATCTGACCGCGTTCTGAATGGTGATACCCGGCGACAGCCTTCGCCTCCGCGAGACACCCCTCCGACATCGTCGGAGCGGTCACTCACACAGATGGCTACCAGCCGCCGCCAGGCTTTTTTGTATTTCCCCGACGTTACGTCGGGACGGGCGCAGGCTCACACGTTGAATGGACTCCTCTGTCACTCTCCGATCCACCGCAATGAACCGGACTCTCGACAGAAATCATTCCAGAATCCGAATTCGGCAATCCGAAATATTCCTGAGGCGTCCTCACGGCACGAAAGCCGTTGTTCGTGTTGCGTTTCCATGGGTTGTTCCTGTTGCGGTTTGCTACGCGCACGTTGTTCGGATTGTTGTTCCAGGAACCGCCGCGCATGGTGAACCTGCCCCCGACGGGGCTCTACCCCCGCTGGAAAACCCTCTCGCTCAGAAGACTGCTTCGCAGCCTGTAGGTGTCTCCGTGACTGGCGTGTGCAATCCACGAGCCTACCGACTGCTTCACGTCTGTAACCCCTATCTTTGCAATTGCATACTGCCTCTGCAATCTTTTCGCACGTGCAATGAATCGGTCGGCATTGCTCCTCCGCAGACGCCGATGGTCCGGGAACACGCAGAACCCGAGGAAATCCCCGCCGCACTGCACTGGCGCAACGGTGCATTTCCGCTCGTGGAACCGCAGTCGCAGGCTCGCGAGGTAATTGTCCATCTCGCGCTTGATCTCCCAAAGCCGGCTCTTGTCGTCATAGAAAACAGCGATGTCGTCGCAGTAACGGACGTATCCCGGACACTTGAGCGATTCCTTTGCGAAATGATCCAGGCCGTCGAGATACAGATTCGCAAAGAACTGGCTCGTAAGATTGCCGATAGGAATTCCGCGCCTGCGCTCGTGCGGCGTAAACAGGTTGTCCCCCGGGAAATACTGGAGGACCGGCTGTTGCGGATTGCTGTGCGCGATGATGCGCCGTGTCAGCGCCAGCACTTTTTCGTCCTTCAGCTTCCGGCACAGCATCGCATACAGGATGTCGTGGTCGATGCTCGGGAAGTATTTCTGCACGTCACACTGCAACACAAACCGATACCTTCGAGCGTACTCCGTGAACCGATCCAGCGCCCGATGCGTCCCCTTCCCCACACGGCAGGCGTACGTGTCGAAGATAAACGTCTTCTCGAAGATCGGTTCCAGCACGTTACACAGAGCATGGTGCACCACCCGGTCCGGATATGGCGCGGCGCTGATGATGCGGGGTTTGGTGTCATGCACCTCAAAGGTGCGGTACGGGCCAGGCTGATAGCTCCCTTCCGAAAGCTCCTTCTGCAGCCGCAGCAATTCCCACTCCCGACGCTGGTTGAACGCAAGGGCCGCTCATGTCCATCGCTTGCCCTTCTCAGCTCTCTTGGACGCCAGTATCAGGTTCTCCCACGACACCAACCTCGGCCACAGGTTGCCATACCGTTTCATCCCGACTCCTTCCCTCGCTGCTGTTTCGCCCACCCGCCGACCTCGGCGCCTACGTTGTGCAGCAGTTTCATCGCGTGCTCGAATTGAGCCTGCGACAGACAACGCATCTCCTGGGAAAAGCGCAGAAGAAATCGCAACACCTCAATGCGCCGGTTCGCCCGATGCAACAAACCCAGCTTCTCGCTCGTGTAGCTCGCCTCCACCAGATCCTCCAGAATCGAGAGCGTCAACCGCTGGATATGGTCTCCCAAAGTAAACTTCAGGTCGCGTGGGTACTTCATTACCTGCGGAAACAACCACACCATGAAGTCATACGTCCGCTGTACCGCCGACACCGGCTCACGCGGCTGCCGCAAAACTCCACCTCTTTCCTCGGAAATTTCGATCCTGCCCTCCGGGCAGGATAAGGATAAAGACTAAAA